>FTDA01000708.1_pt1 | contig 22771 bp, 20 predicted proteins | sample 1639731 | NCBI WGS metagenome assembly FTDA01 (sample SAMEA3914869, study PRJEB12502) | metagenome | biome: forest; material: soil | place: USA | collected 2012-03-12 | depth 0.1 m
AGTTCGGCTTCATGGTGATGGATCGTGTGGGCGCGGTCGGCGACAAGAACTGGAAGTTCACGTCGTACCGCACGAACGGCACGGTCATCGCGACGTGCACGATGGCGGCAGCGGTCGCCTGCACCAGCGGCGCGTGCAGCTCCACGCCGGGCGCGCGCATCAGCTGCACCGATACCTCGAACGCCGCTGTCGGCACCTACGACGACATCCAGTAAGCGGTGCACGAACCGAGCGTATTTTGGCGGCGCCTGGCAACGGGCGCCGCGCTCCTCGTGGCTTTGGGCGCGTGCGGGAAGCACGCGCCCGCGCCGTCTGCGCAACCGTCCGAGGTGAAACCGACGATCGCCGAGGCCTTCGCTTCGGCGAAGATCCCCATTTTGCCACGCTCACCGGTGGTACCGGCTCGCCGCACGAACGTGCTGCCGGTGCCGCCGCGTGAAGGCCCGCCCGACAATCCGGTGCTGGTCGCGCTCGGCAAGAAGATTTTTTTCGACGAGCGTCTGTCCGAGCCGCCGGGCACGAGCTGCTCGAGCTGCCACGATCCGGCGCGCGCATTTTCTGGCGCGCACGGCTCGAGCCTCGGCGTGCCGCTCGGGAGCCGCGCCGGGCATTTCGCGCGCCGCTCCGCGCCTTCCGTCCTCTACATGCGCTACGTGCCGAAGTTTCATTTCTTCGAGGACGACGAAGCGCCGCAAGCGCAGCCGCGCGGCGGCTACTTCTGGGACGGCCGCAGCGATAGCTTGGTGGAGCTGGTCAAGCAACCGCTGTTCAATCCCGAGGAAATGAACGCGGGCACGCCGCAATTGCTCGCGACCAAGATCACGCAAGGGCCTTACGCCAAGGCCTTCAAAGCTGCGCTCGGTCCGGCTTCGGATCCGACTGCCGTCACGCACGGCGTCGGCGTCGCGCTCGAAGCTTATTTGAAGAGCGACGAAATGACGCCCGCGAGCTCGAAGTACGACGCCTACGTCCGCGGTCAAGCGACCTTGACGGAACAAGAGCGGCACGGCCTCGAGCTGTTCAAAGATCGCCGCAAGGGCGCTTGCTCCGGCTGTCACCGCTTGCAAGAGACTTCGACGAATCCCGGCGAGTCGATGTTCACCGACTTCGGCTACGACGCCGTCGCGTGGCCGCGCAACCGAGATTTGCCTGCGAATCAAAGCGCGGACAATTTCGATCTCGGCCTGTGCGAGCGCAAAGACACCGTGCTGCCTTCGAGCGACAAGCAATGGTGCTCGAGCTTCCGCACGCCTTCGCTGCGCAACGTCGCGGTGCGTGAAAGCTTCGGCCACAACGGCGTGTACAAGAAGCTGCGCGACGTCGTTTCGTTCTACGCCTTCCGCGCGGTCGCCCCTGGCCGCATCTACCCCGAAGGCCAAAAGTTCGACGACGTGCCGGCGAAATACCAGAGCAACGTCAACGTCTACGCGCCGATCTACAACCAACGCGAGGGCGGCACGCCGCCTTTGTCGGATGCGGATATCGACGCGCTCGTCGCCTTCTTGGGCACGTTGACGGACGCGCCTTATTTGTCGAAGCTGGCGGGAAATGCGCCGATCGCGCCGTCTCCGAGCGAGTGAAGTCTGGTCACGATGACGAGCGTCGCGCGCCGAGCTCTTCGCGGCGCCTTCATCCTGCTCTGTGCGATCCTCGTGACGTTGCTCGCGCCCGAGCGGCTCGCGAGCGCGCACGCGGTCGGAGTCTCGAGCGGCGAGTATCGCGTCGAAGGCAACGTCGTGTCCGGAGACATCGGCATGGCCGGGCGCGAGCTCGCCCTGCTCTTGCCCGAGCTCGATTCGAACCAAGACGACGCGATCGACGCCGATGAGCTCAGCGCGGGCAAAGAGCGCGTCGCGCGCGCGCTGACGAACGGGCTGACCGTGCAGGCCGACGGCAAGCCGTGCCCGGGCACGCTCGATCGCGCGTGGGCGCTCGAGGCCGAAGGCGGCGTCGTCTTCCAAGTCCATTACACGTGCCCCGAGCTTCCCGTGCGGCTCGTGTTGGCGATGCCGCTGCTCGATTCATTGACGCCGCGACACCGCCACCTCGCGCGCGTGTTCCGCGCCGGCAAACCGCAAGTGAAGGTGCTCGATCGCGCCCATGCGACCTGGGATTTGAGCGCTGACGGCGCGTCCGCGAGCGGCTCGAGCGCCGCCGGCAGCCTCGGTTGGTCGATGTTGAAGCTCGGGGTCGAGCACATCCTCACGGGCGCCGATCACCTGGTTTTCCTGCTCGGGCTCATCTTGGTGGGCGGGAGCTTTCGTTCACTCTTGGGGGTGGTGAGCGCGTTCACGCTCGCGCACTCGCTCACGCTCGGGCTCGCGGCGCTCGGCGTGTTCGCGCCGAGCCCGCTCATCGTCGAGCCGGCGATCGCGCTGTCCATCGCGTACGTCGGCGTCGAGAACCTGTTCGTCAAGGACGCGCGCAAGCGCTGGCGCATCACCTTCCCGTTCGGGCTCATCCACGGCTTCGGCTTCGCCGGCGCTTTGCGCGAGGTCGCGCTGTCGCGCGCGCAGCTGCCGATCGCGCTCGTCTCGTTCAACCTGGGCGTCGAGCTCGGTCAGCTCGCCGTGCTCTCGCTCGCGCTGCCCGTCGCGCTCGCGGCGCGCCGCGCTCCTTGGTTTGGGGAGCGTGGCGTGAAATGGCTCAGCCTTGCGATCGCGCTCGGCGGCGCGGTGCTGTTCGTCGTTCGAATCGTCGCGCATTAGGCTCGCTGCGGCGACCGAAATCCACCAAATAAGACACATGTCTTGACGCGCAGCAGCCGCCTCGGCCAAGCTGAGCGGGTCGAGGCGTCGTGCCAGTCAATCTCCCCACGAATCTACTTCGCAGCTTCGTCGCCATCGTCGATACGGGCTCGATGCTCAACGCGAGCGGGCAAGTCTTCGTCACGCAATCGGCGCTGAGCCTGCAGATCAAGCGCCTCGAGGACATGGTGCAGCAACCGCTCTTCACGCGTGAAGGGCGGCGGCTGGCGCTCACCCCGGCGGGTGACATGCTGCTCGCGTACTCACGTCGCATCCTCAGCTTGCACGACGAAGCCGTGGCCACGGTCGGCGCAGGCCGGTTCGCGGGCCCGGTGCGCGTGGGCATGGTTCAAGATTTCGCCGAGCGCTTGCTCGAGAACGTGCTCGGGCAATTCCACGAGCTCCACCCGGATTCGCACATCTACGCGCGCGTCGCCAACACGGCGGAGCTGCAGAGCGCGCTCGAACGCAGTGAGCTCGATTTGGCCGTGGGCTTCGCCGCGGCGAGCGATCCCGGCGCGGTTCGGCTCGCGCCGATGCGCTGGTTCGGCGACGCGCAGCTGCTCGAAGAAGAAGTGCTCCCGATCGCCGCGCTCGAAAAACCATGTCGCTTCCGCGAGGTCGCCATCGCAAGCTTGGAAGCGGCGGGGCGGCGCTACCGCATCACGGTCGAGACGCCCAATCTGTCGACGCTCTACGCCGCGGTGCGAGCTCGGCTCGGTCTGACTTGCCGCACGTTCTTGTTCTCCCCTGCGCTGGAAGCGCTGCCCGTCGAGGCGCTGCCGGCGTTGCCGGAGATCGCGTGCATCGTGCAAACACACTCGCAACGCACGGCCGCGACCGCGCGCATGACGGAGCTCGTCGAGCGAACGCTGCGCGCCCTGCCGGAAACGCACGAGCGATCCTGACGCGAAGGCCCGCGTTTCCCCAGAACGAGACACTCGTCTTGACAGAAAGAGTCGACGGTCCTACGACTTTCCACTGAGCCAACGACGAACATGCCTCTAGACAAGATTGAACGAGCGATTCAGGCGATTGGTCAGGGCGAGATCGTGGTCGTCGTTGATGACGAGACCCGCGAAAACGAGGGTGATTTGATCCTCGCCGCCGAGTTTGCGACGCGTGAAAAGACCGCGTTCATGATTCGGCACACCAGCGGAGTCGTGTGCGCCACGCTGCCGGCGGAGCGCCTCGAGGAGCTACACCTGCCGCTGATGGTTTCGGACAACACCGAGTCGCACCGCACCGCCTTCACCGTCTCCGTCGACTACAACGAGGGCACGGGCACCGGGATCTCCGCCGCGGATCGCAGCGCGACGCTGCGCGCCCTCGCCGATCCGAGCACGCGCGCGAGCCAATTCGCTCGGCCGGGTCACATCTTTCCCTTGCGCGCCCGGCGCGGCGGCGTGCTCGAGCGAAACGGGCACACCGAGGCTGCGTACGATCTCGCGCGGCTCGCCGGGCTCGCGCCGGTCGGCGTGCTCTCCGAGTTGATCAATGACGACGGCGGGCTGAAGAATCCTGCGCAAGTCGAGGCTTTCGCGCGCGAGCATCGACTCGTCCGCATCAGCATCGCGGATCTGATTGCCTATCGCCGGCGCACCGAGCCGCTCGTGACGCACGTCGCCGAAGCGCGCTTGCCGACGCGACACGGCGTGTTCAACGCCCACGTCTACCGCGGCACGCTCGACGGCATCGAGCACGTCGCGCTCACCTGCGGCGAGGTGCGCGGCGCAGAAAATGTCCTGGTTCGTGTGCATTCCGAGTGCCTCACCGGCGACATCTTCGGCTCGACGCGCTGCGATTGCGGCGCGCAGCTGGATTGCGCGCTCGAGCAAATCGCGCGCGCGGGCCGCGGCGTCGTGGTTTATCTGCGCGGTCACGAGGGCCGAGGCATCGGCCTGACGCGCAAGCTGCATGCATACAAGCTCCAGGATCAAGGTCGCGACACGGTCGAAGCCAATTTGGATCTGGGCTTGCCCATCGACTCACGCACGTACGACACGGGCGCGCAGATCCTGACCGATCTCGGCGTGACCACGCTTCGCCTGATGAGCAACAACCCCGCGAAGTTTCGCGAGCTCGAGGGCTATTCGCTGCGCATCATCGAGCGCGTCCCGCTCGTCACGCAGCCGACTGCGGACAACCTCGCGTACTTGAGCGCCAAGCAGCTCAAGCTCGGGCACTACCTCGACGTCGTCCCGTCAGTGCTTTCGGCTTCGTGAGCGCGGCTCGCTCCGCGCATTTTGCGGGCGGCTGTGCTTGAGTGACGCGCATGGTCGAGCTCGAGCAATTCACGGCTTGGTTTCGCAAGATCCAGCTCATCTCCCAGTACGGCCTCACGTACAGCAAAGATCCCTTCGATCGTGAGCGGTTCGAGCAGCTGGGCGAGCTCGCGACCGAGATGGCAGCTCACCTGACCGGGGCTCCGCTCGCGCAAGTCGCGCGAACGCTGGCGCTCGAGACGGGGCCGCCCACGCCCAAGCTCGACGTGCGCGCCGCCGTTTTCGACGGCGATCGCGTCTTGCTCGTGAAAGAGCTGGACGGCCTGTGGGCACTACCGGGCGGCTGGATCGATTTGGGCGAATCACCGGCGCGCGCCGCCGAACGCGAAGTGAAAGAGGAGTCCGGCTACGACTGCAAAGCGACGAAGCTCGTCGCCGTGCTCGATCGCGACAAGCACGCCCATCCGCCGATGCTCCTCTCGGTGTACAAGCTCATGTTCCTGTGCGAGCTGACCGGCGGCGCGGCGCAAACCAGCATCGAAACGAGCGCGGTCGATTTTTTTCCCGTGAACGCGCTGCCGCCGCTCTCCGTCGCGCGCGTACTCGAGGCTCAAATTGCCCTCGCGTTCGAGCATCGCAGGGATCCGAGCCTGGCGACTGTGTTTGACTGAAGGGTCTGTTACTCGGTCGAATCTTGGGATTTTTCTGGTCCTGTGCGACGAGTGACGTTTGGCCGCTCGCGCGTCTCGCAACGCGACCGGCGCCTGTTCGGTCAGGTCGCGTTGGCTCCGCCTCTCGTTTTAAAACCGTGATCAGCCGCGCGAGCCTGTTTCTTTGTATCATTTCCGCGCATCCGGCCCACGCCCTTCGCGCGCGCTAGGGCGCGGGTCGAGAGCGAGACTCTCATCACCACGGAGCGAGCTCTCGCTCATTCGGACGCGCGATAGCGCGAGGCGAGCTGTGGTGATTGTGCGGCGAACGCCGTGCGCTGCGCGGCGAACAGCGCTTCGAGGAGCTCGCTCTGTTCCACGCCCGGCGCGCACACCACCTCACCGAGCGCGAGGCCGCGCAAGCTGGCGCGAACGACGTCCTCGGCGGACATGCGCGGCACCGCGCTCAGGTCGAGCCCTTGGCGCGAATGGAACTCGGTCGCGACCACTCCGGGGCAGAGCACTTGGACGCGCACGCCTCGGACCTTCAGCTCTTCGTGCAGCGTTTGTGAGAGCGCGACGAGGTGCGCGAGCGTCGACGTGTACACGGCGCGCTTCAGCGGCAGTTTTTCGCTCGGCATTGGCCCGCTGAACGCGAGCATGCCGGACACGTTGATGATGGTGCCCGAGCCGCGCGCGATCATGCCCGGCGCCGCGGCATGCGCGAGCAGCGTGGGCGCGAAGACCTTCACCTGCAACAGCTCGCGCGCCTTGTCCACCGGCAGCTCACTGAACGGCATGTAATGCGCGACGCCAGCGTTGTTGACGAGCAGCGCGAGCTCTTCGCGCGCGCACACGTCGACGATCGCTTGCACGCCGGCGTCGGTGCCGAGATCGGCGACCAAGGGCCGAACGTTCACGTTCGGTAGCGCCGCGACGAGCTGTTCCAGCCGCTCGCGCCGGCGAGCCACGACCACGAGGTCATAGCCATCCGCAGCAAGTCGTTCCGCGAACGCGCGACCGATGCCCGAGGATGCGCCCGTGACGAGCGCGAGTTGTTTTTTGGGATCGCGTTCAGCCATGTTTTCGATCCTTTCACGAGGCAAGAAGCGCCGCCAAGAGGCCGCGCCTTCGCGTGGTGATTCACCGCAAAAATCCGGAGAAAACTAGGCACCCCGGCGCTCGAAACACGCGCGTGCCCGCCGCTCGGGTAGAAACGAGCGCATGGCACCGGAAGTCAGGCACCTACACCTCGCGTCGCGCGACCACGCGGCGAGTCGCGCTTTTTTCGAGCGCTACTTCGAGTTTCGGTTCGATAGCGTATTTCCACGCGGCGCAGACCCGGCTGCGACCATCTTGCGTTCACCCGCTGGCTTTCAGATTTATCTCGAAGGCCCGAGTGAGAGCACGCTGCCCGCGTGGTTTCATTTCGGGTTCTTCGTCGAGTCGGGCGAAGCCTGCCGCGCGCTCTACGATCGCATGCAGCGCGATCACGTCCCGATCGCAAGGCCGTTCGTCACCGAACCGTTCACGAACTACTTCTGTACGGATCCCGACGGTCATCTCGTGCAGGTCTACTTCGATCCGCACGCTCGGTAGCTGACTCACACGCGTTCACGAGCTTCGAATAAACATCTCGCGATCGCTCGGCGCGACAAACACTCGTAAGCACACGCGCGAGCAACGAGCACGAGACTGCGTGATACGCTGAAGCTTCTCATGCGCCGCGTGCTGCGCGTCATCGCGCCATTTGTCCTTGTTTGTGCCGCTTCGCCTGCTTGGGCTCAGTCCGACGAACAGCGCGCCAACGCGCGCGCGCTCGCGGATCAAGGCGCGCAAGCCTTCAACGAAGGACACTGGCAAGAAGCGATCGATTTGTTCGATCGCGCGGAATCCCTGGTCGACGCGCCGACGCACCTCTTGTTCAGCGCGCGCGCACACGGCAAGTTGCGTCACTACGTCAAAGCGCGCGAGCTGTACCTACGCATCGGCCGCCTGCAGCTCGCGCCGAACGCGCCGAACGCGTTTCGCAATGCGCAGACGAGCGCCGCGGAAGAGCTGAAAGTGGTGGAGCCGCACATCGCGCGCTTGACGATCACGGTGCACGGGCCCGATCCGAAAGCCGCGAAGGTGACGCTCGACGGCGCCGCGATGGAGAGCGTGCTGATCGGCGTCGCGCGCCCAATCGATCCGGGCGAGCATCAATTGCACGCGGAGGCGCCGGGCTTTGCGGCCCTCACCAAGTCCATCATCGTCGCCGACGGCTCGCCGCTGAGCGTCACACTCGAGCTGACCCCAGCGCCCGGCGGCGCCGAGTCGGTGAGCGCGCCGGAAGCGACGTCGATGCTCACGGCTACTCCAGCGGGTGATGCTTCGACGGTGGATGTCGCTCCTTCGCGCACGAACGGCAAGCGCGTCGCGTCTTACGTCGCGTTCGGCGTCGGCGCGGTCGGGCTGGGCGTGGGCAGCATTTTCTTGGCCAATTCGGCCAGCAAACGCTCGCAAGCCGATCAAAAGTTCGCGGCTTGTGGCGGCGCGACTGGCTGCACCAACGCCAATCCGCTCTCGAGCCAAGTGGGCTCGCTCGATGACTCGGCGCGGTCCGCAGAGCGGCTCGGTGTCTTCGGGTTGGTCGTGGGCGGCGTCGCCGTGGCGACGGGCGTGACTCTGTTCGTGCTCAGCCGCCCGCACGAAGCGAGCTCCACTGGCTGGACGATCGCGCCGCGCATCGGGCTCGGCAGCGCGAGTGTGGACGGAACCTTTTGACGATCGGCGCGATGGAACCCAAGTCGATGACTTCAAAATTTAGCTTCGGGCGCGCGATCGGTTGCATTTGGCTCGCGGCGCTGTGTGCGCTTTCGCTCGGCGCGTGCAGCGGAGGTGAGCCCTCGTCGGACGGCTCGGACGAGTCCAAGGTGGGCACGATCGAGCAGGCCATCGGCTGTACCGTGGGCGCGGCCTGCGGGACCAACGGCTGTGGCACGTGCTCGACCACGCAGATGTGTATCCCCACACCGGGAAACCTCTGCACCAACGGCGGCATTTGCGACGGCGGCGGTGCCTGCTGCAAAGGCTGCCTCGACGGCTCGAACACGTGCGTGACCTCGCAGAGCGTCGCGCAGTGCGGCAGCGATAGTTTTTGCCGCGCGTGCACCGCACCCGAATGCAAGGTCGCCGGTTGCTCGAGCGGGTCGTGCACGACGAGCAATGCCGTCAACCAGACGGCGTGCACCGGCGGCGTGTGCATCAGCGGCAGCTGCTGTCAGGGCTGCGTCGCGAATGGCACCTGTGTCGCAGGCAGTGACGCGACCGCCTGCGGCAAGGCCGGCGCCGCATGCACGAGCTGCGCGACGACCAACGAATGCCAAGTCGGCGCGTGCACCAACGGTGCGTGCGCGACGACCGCCGTGAAAGACGGCACGAGTTGCGCTTCGGGCACGGGCGCTTGTTACGGCGGCGCGTGCTGCAGCGGATGCTGGAACGGCACGGCGTGCGTCCCGGGCACTTCGGCAGTCGCGTGCGGCAAGAGCGGCGGCGCCTGCGCCACTTGCAACGACGGCAACGATTGCACGACCGACGCCTGCACCGCCGGCACTTGCACGAAGACGTCCGTCGCCGACGACACCGGCTGCGGCAACGGCGGCGTCTGCAAGAGCGGCGTCTGCTCCACCGGTGGCGGCGCAAGCGGCGGAACGGGCGCAACCGGCGGCAGCGGCGCAACCGGGAACGGCGGCACGAGCAGCGGCGGCGGCACGACTGGGAGCGCCGGCAACAACGGCACTGCGGGCAGCGCGAACACTAGCGGCGGAACCGGCGGGAGCAGCCGCGGCGGCGCGGGCGGAGAGCCCGGCGGAACGGGCGGAACCGTGGCGACCGGCGGGAGCGCGGGTCGCAACGGGACCGCTGGAAACGCGGGCAAAGCGAGCAGCGGCGGGACCGGCGGCGCTTCTGGCGGGACCGATCCTGGCGGTGCTTCCCCAACCGATTTGTACGCGCGCGATCCGGGTGGCTGCTCGTTCCGCGCGGGTGAGCCCGCGGAGCAGCGCTCGAGCGCGCTCTTCGGCGCGGCGTTCATGGCGCTGGTCTGGGCGCGTCGACGCGCGGCCGAATGTCGCAAAAAGCGGCCGATTCATCGCGCTGCGTAATTCGTTGTCACAGATTGTCGGAGCGCGCCGCGGCTGACGGCGCGCGTGTCAGGCTTGCGACATGCGAGCGTGGCGGCGTTGGGCGATCGCGACACTGGTGCTCTGTTCGTGCGCGTGTGCTTTCGGCGGGCGTTACTTGCGCGCAGCGCGGTTCCTGGAGCGGCTGTCCGCCGCGCCGGTGAGCTCCGCGCAAGAGCGCTCGCTCGTCACCGTGCAGGATTTGACGATCCCTGGAGAAAGTGGGCCGATTCGTGCGCGGCTCTACTTTCGCGCCGATCAACCGCGCGGCGCCGGCCTCGTCGTCGCGCACGGCGTCCATTACCAAGGCATCGATGAGCGACGGCTCGTGCCGTTCGCGCGCGGGCTCGCCGAGAGCGGGCTCACCGTGCTCACGCCAGAACTTTCGGATCTCGCCGACTACCGCATCACGCAGAGCGGCGTGGGCGTGCTGGCCTCGGCTGTGAGCTTCCTCGCGCGCGATCGCGAGCACGTGCTGGGCGATCGCGTCGGGCTGCTCGGCTTCAGCTTCGCGGGCGGGCTCGCGCTCGTCGCCGCGGAGGATCCGAAAACCGCGGACCACTTGTCGTTCGTGACCAGCGTCGGCGGTCACCACGATTTGCGGCGCGTGCTGCGCTTCTTGATCCACAACGAAATCGAGACGCCGACCGGTGTCGTGCCGTTGAAGGCGCACGAGTACGGGCTCGTGGTGCTGGTGTACGGCAACCTCGAGCACTTCGTGCCGCCGGCGGACGTGCCCGCGCTGCGCGCCGCGTTCAAAGCGTGGCTCGAAGAAGATCGCGCCGCGGCACGCGCGTTCGCCAGCACGCGCACCACGCTAGAGGCCGATCGGCTCTGGCAGCTGCTCGAATCCGGGCAGCTGCAAACACTCGCGCCCGAGCTCGACGCATTGCTCGAAACCCAGCGCAGCGAGCTCACCGCGCTGTCTTCCGCGGGCCACCTCGCGACCCTGAAGATCCCGGTGTACCTCCTGCACGGCGCGCATGATTCGGTCATTCCGCCCACCGAAACGGACGCCGCGAGCTTGGAGCTCGGCTCGGCCGAACACTTGGCGCTCGTCTCTCCGCTGCTCGAGCACGTCGAGGTCAGCCACTCCGCCGGGCTGGCGGACGAGCTCGCGCTGGTCTCGTTCATGGCGCGTTTGCTCTAGTTCCCAGCGCATGGGCCTCGAGCTAACCTACGCGCGATGATTTTCGAGCAAGTGCGGAGCGGCGGCTGTCTCTCGTATCTCATTGGCTGCGAAGAAACGCGCGCAGCGATGCTGGTGGATCCGGAGCTCGAGCAGGCGGATCGCTACGCCGCGCTGGCAACTGAAAAGGGGCTGCGCGTGCGCTACCTGCTCGATACGCACACGCACGCCGATCACTTCACGGCTTCGCGTGAGCTCGCGCGCCACTTTTCCGCGCCAATCGTGATGAATCGGCGCAGCGCGGCGCCGTTCGTGGATCTCCGCGTCGAGGACGGCGATACGCTGATCGTCGGTAAGTTGCGGCTCCGAGTGCTCGAAACTCCCGGCCACACCGATGATTCGATTTGCCTCGAGCTACCCGATCGACTCTTGACCGGCGATACCCTGTTGATTGGCGGCACCGGCCGCACGGATCTGCCGACCGGCAACCCCGAGTCCTTGCACGAGAGCTTGTTCGAAAAGCTGCTCCGGCTCGAACCGCAGCTCTCGGTGTACCCCGCGCACGACTACAAGGGCCGTAGTCACTCGACGCTGGCGACGGAAATCGCAGAAAATCCGCGCCTTCAAAAAGCAGAGCGCACTGCGTTCGTGGCGTTGATGAGGAGCCTCGATCTGGCGATGCCTCAGCATCTGACCGAAGCGCTGCGCACGAATCGCACCGGCGGCAAGACCGTGCAGCAGCTGATCGCCGAGGCCTCGCGAGCGATCGCGTTCGTGTCGTTGCAGGAGGCCGCACGTCAAGTCGAGCGCGCCGACCCCTCGCTCGTCGTGCTGGACGTGCGCGAGCGCGACGCGTTTCGCTCGAGTCACTTGCCAGGCGCGCGCAACGTTCCGCGCGGTGAGCTCGAGCTCCGCGCCAACAAAGAGCTTCCGGACCCGACTGCGCGGATCTTGCTCTATTGCCAATTCGGTAAAATCTCGACGCTGGCCGCGCAAACACTACGCGTGCTCGGCTACACCCGCGCGGTCGCGCTCGATGGCGGGTTCGAGACGTGGACTCAAAACGGTTACCCGACCTCGAGTCAGAACTGATCGATGCTCGCAATCCGCCGGTATTTGGCCAGCGCGCTCTTCGCGACTGGTTTACTCCGGCCGGCGCACGCGCTCGCGCAAGTCAGCTCGGGCGCCGAGCTTTCGTGGCGTGCGCCCGAAGGCTGTCCGAGCGAGAGCGAGGTGCGGGCGCGCGTGCAAAAGCTCGCGGGCTCCGCGAAATCGAGCAGCGCGTCGCTCCGCGCCGAGGGCACCGTCACGCGCAGCGAAGACGGCGAATTTCACCTCGAGCTCGTGGTGCACGCCGGAGCGCTCGTCGGCTCGCGCAAGATCGACGGCAAATCGTGCAGCGATCTGGCCGGCGCGGCCGCCGTTGCCTTGGCCTTGCTGCTCAATTCGGACGCGCCGCTGAGCGCCGACACGCTCGGCGCTGAGGCGCCCAACCCCACCGCCGCGCCGAACGGCAGCTCGAGCTCGAGCGCGTCGCCGCCAACGACTTCGCCGACGCGCGATCCGCAATCCCCGCGCGAGTCACCTCCGCACGAGTCACGCGCGCTCGAGCCGACGCGCTCGCCTGCACCTGACGCCGCGAGCGCGCGTCACTTCTTCATCCAGCTGCCGATTGGCGCGCTGGGCGTCGGGCAACTCCCGCATCCGAGCTTCGGATTCGGGCTCGCCGCGGGCGTCGTCGGCGCGGGCTTTCGGCTCTCGCTGCGCGCCGAAGATTGGCTCGGCCAGCACCTCGATACGACGTATCTGCTCGATTCCTATCGCGCGGATCTGAGTCGGCAGAGCCTCGCCTTGAGTGGCTGTCGCGCGTTCCCGGCATCCGGCTTCGAGCTCGCGCCGTGTGTGTTGCTCTCGCTCGAACGTTTGTCGGCGCGCGGAACGGGTCCCGGCGTGGCTCCGCGCGCGAGCAGCCAACTGTGGCCCGCGTTCGGGCTCGGACTGCAGGCGCGGCTGCGGATTTCGGCCTGGTTTGGCCTGTTTTCTGAAATCGCGGGCGAGCTCGAGGCCTCTGCCCCCCAAGTGACGATCGACGGCGTGGGCGACATCGGGCAGCGCTTTCCCCGGGCCGCGGCTACAATAACTGTTGGTCCCGAGTGGATTTTGTGACGGAGCGCGCCCAGCGCCGCCACTGCATCGACGACTGCTGATGTTCGGAGGCCCATCCAAAGCCGCTCGCCTGCCGGCGCCCGAAAAAGAGCCCGGTCCGCGAGGTCCGGCCGCGGTGCCTTCGTTCCAAGAGGTCTATCGTCAATACTTCGAGCTCGTGTGGTCGTCCGCGCGCCGGCTGGGCGTCGATGGCGACGCGATCGACGATCTGGTGCAAGAGGTATTCATCGTGATCCACGCGCGGCTCCACACGCTCGAGCAACCCGAAGCGCTGCGCAGCTGGGTCTACGGCGTCGTTCGGCGCACGGTGAGCACACATCGCCGCGCGACGCGCACGCAGAGGGATCAGCTCGGGACGCGCGCCGATCAGATCGAGCTCGCCTCGCCCAGCCCGAATCCGCTCGAGCAAACCGAGACCAACGCCGAGCTCGCGTTGCTCGCGAGCCTGCTCGATCAAATGGACCACGCGAAGCGCGAGATCTTCGTGCTCGTCGAGCTGGAAGAGCTTTCGGTGCCCGAAGCCGCTGATGTGCTCGAAATTCCGCTCAATACCGCTTACTCCAGGCTGCGCGTCGCCCGCCAACTGTTCGAGACTGCGCTCGCGCGTCACGACGCGCGCACCCGAGGGAAATGATGCTCATGTCCACGCTCAGCCCGAAAGCGCGCGCATTGATCGAAGCCGGTCGGAAAGGTTACCGGCCCGCGGAGGGTGATCGCGCGCGTATCGAAGCGGCGCTCGGCGCGCGCTTGCTCGCCGCAGAGCCAACCCCGGCTGCGCGCCCCGCGCGCTCGACGCGTCTCGCCGGCACGAAGTTCGTGCTCGCGGGAGCCGTCGGTGCGTGCTTGGTGGGCGCTGTATTTTTGGGGCTGCGTCACCCGACGTCGAGCGCTTCGCGCGCGAGCGAGCCTGTGCCGAGCGCCACGCTGACGGCGCTCGCCGTGAGCGCAATTCCAGCTGAATTACCGCCGATCGCATCCGCGTTCGTGAGCGTGCCGGCGCTCCCTTCGAGCAAACCGAGCGAGCCCGCGCCGAGCAGCCGCGCTCAGGATTCGCTCGCGCAAGAAGTGGCGCTGCTTTCGCGCGCGACCAGCGCCCTGCGCGCGGGACATCCCGAGCTCGCGCTCCAGGCGCTGAGCGAGCATCAACGTCGCTTTCCGCACGGGGTGCTCAGCGAAGAGCGCCGCGGCGCCAAGGCGCAGGCGTTGTGCGCGGCTGGCCGCGTCAGCGAAGGCCGCGCGCAGCTCGCGCAGCTCGCCGCGGGATCGCCGGCCGCAGCGCGCGCGAAGCAGCTCTGCGATGCCGGCGCGAGCACGAGCGGCGCGCAATGACTCGGCGCGCGTGAGTCGGTCAGCGCAGGCTGAACCACTCCACGTTGAAGAGCGCGCTGCCCTGCCCGGTGTAGACCAGGAAAAGATCGTGCGTGCCCGCGGCGCCCGTGAGCGCGCAGGTCTGTGTGACCCAAGTTTGATAATCACCCGTCGGAGTGACTGCGCAAGTCGCGACTTTCGTGCCGCTTTGGCTATCGAGGTGCACTTCCACGTTGCCGCCCGGCCCCGCGCTCGCGACGCGCACGACGAACGTCTGCGCGCCATCGAGGCTCACGCTCTTGTACGAAGTGAACGCGCCCGCGTCGATGAACCCGACATCCGAGCCGCCCTCTGCGCAATCCTCGCTCTTCACGCCGCTCGACGACGAGTCGTAGCTCGCGGCGTAAATCGGCACGTGCGGCGGCTTCGCGAACGCGTACGGCGTGCCCAGCGGATCGCCGAAAATGATGTCCTCCCAGGCGGTAAAGCGCGAAGCCGCGTACAAGCTCTCGGCCGCGCTGTAACCCGAATAGTAGCGGTCGAGCGCGATCGACGGCGACGCGATGCCTTGGAGCAGCGGCTCACCGACGTAAGCCTTACCGCAGGTGAGCCCATGCGCGATCAGATCCGCCATCAGCGATTGCCCGGGATCGAACGGCTTCAAGAACGTGCGCCCGCTCGTGGACACGGCCGTGTCGCCGAGCGAGCCCGCCGCGAACATCAGTGATTCGTATGCGGCCGAACCGCTGACGAGCGTCGCGTCCTGCCCTGCGGGCGGAGTCAGGCCGAAATTCGCGTCGTTGCTGCCCCAAGAAAAATACCCGACGAGCCCGGTTTTTCCGCCGACGAACGTGTCCGTCAAATCCAAGAAATTGGCGACGCCGGAAGCTTCGAGCTCGTCGTGGGCATCGAGCATGTCGGCGTTCCAGGTTTCCCAGCCCCATTCCGAAGTCACCGTGTCGGTCACGGGCGCGGGCTCGCTCGTCTTGTCGCCGAGGCCGCGCACGCCGTCCAGATCGAGCAGCACATCACCCGTCGGAGTTGTTTGCTCGGCCGCGAGCGCGCGCGTGACGAGGGCTTCGGCGTCGGCCTGAGTGTAGCCGTCGAGCCGTGTCACGATGTAGCCGCCGAATTTGGCGTGCGAAAATGGCTCTTTCGCGTTCCAATAACGATTGAGATAGCCGCTGCCGACCGTGCCCGAGCCCGTGATGTCGATCTTCTTCGCGTCGGCAATTTGCGGATAATCGATCGCCGCCAAGAAGCTATCCACGGAAGGTTGCCCGGAGCCGTTCGGGTGATTGTCCACGTTGCCTTGGCAGCAGCCGGTCGGCGCGCCATCGATGCGAATCGGGATGCCTTTCGTGAGCACGATGAAATCGATCTTCGAGTGCGCGGCGAGATACGTCTGAATCGGCGCGGCGATCGCGCTTTGGAAATCCGCGAGCTCGATCGTCTCGTTATCGCGCTTCACGGCCGAGTCCGGCGTTTGAATCGAAAGCACGTTCGACACCTGGCGCTTCGACGCATAGTCCAGCGCGACCGCCTTCGAGATCGGGCTATTGTCGTTGTACACGACGAGGACTTCATCCGCCGTGCGTTTGGGGCGCTGCGGCGTGGGGCCGGACGACGCGCCGCCCGCGCCGCCGCCCCCGATCGCCGAAGCCCCCGCGCTGCCAGCTCCGCCGCTGCTCGATCCGCCGACGGGGCTCGTTCCGCCCGCGCTCGGCATGCCGCCGGCTCCGGCGTTGTGCGAGCCGGCGCTCGCCGCCGTCATTCCGCTCGCGCCCGCGCTCGAAGTCCCGCCCGTTGCGCTCGAAGTGCCGCCGCCTCCGCCGTTCGCGCCGTCACCGCTCGAGCATGCGACGCTGCACAGTAAAAGAAGGCCCGAGACACAACGCAAACCATACGCATCCGAGGAAGAGCTCACCGCGATGTGTGGGCGGCAGGCGCGCTTCCGATCACAACATCGCCGCGCGCCTGCATTTTGCCGCGTCAGCGACCAGTCAGCTTCTCGAGCGCCTCGGGATAGCGCGCGCCGTGCACTTCGAGCTTCGCCGCGGCTTCGTCGATCTCTCGCAAATCTTGCGCCGTGAGCACGAGCGCGGTGGCGCCGAGATTTTCTGCCAAACGCACGGGCTTCGTGGTGCCCGGGATCGGCACGATCCAAGGCTTTTGTGCCAAGAGCCAAGCGAGCGCAATTTGCGCGGCGCTCGCGCCTTGTCGCTCCGCAAACGAAGTGAGCAGCTCGACGAACGCGCGGTTCGCCTCGCGAGCTTGCGGCGAAAACCGCGGCAGCGAGTTGCGAAAATCACTCGGATCGAGTGCCGTTTCCGGACCGATACGACCGGTCAGAAAACCCTTCCCGAGCGGGCTGAACGGGACGAACCCGATCCCGAGCGCTTCGAGCGTCGGCATCACGTCGCGCTCCGGCGCCCGATGCCACAACGAATACTCGCTCTGCAGCGCCGCCACCGGTTGCACGGCGTGCGCTCGGCGAATCGTCTCCGCGCCCGCTTCGGAGAGCCCGAAGTGCTTCACCTTGCCCTCGCCAATCAGCTCCTTCACCGCGCCGGCGACGTCCTCGATTGGCACCTCGAGATCGACTCGGTGTTGGTAAAACAGATCGATTGCCTCGATTTTCAGCCGCTTCAGCGACGCTTCGGCGACTTGCCGGATGTGCTCGGGGCGGCTGTTCAACCGACTCCAACGACCTTCACCCGTCACTGACGGCGCGAAGCCGAACTTCGTCGCGATCACGACCCGATCGCGAAACGGCGCCAGCGCTTCCCCGACGAGCTCCTCGTTCGTGAATGGGCCGTACACCTCGGCGGTGTCGAAGAACGTGACCCCGCGTTCGACCGCGCCGCGCATCAGCGAGATCATCTGCGCTTTGTCCGCCGGCGGTCCGTAGCTGAAGCTCATGCCCATACAACCGAGGCCGAGCGCCGAAACCTCGAGCCCGCTGCGACCCAATTTGCGAGTTTGCATTTTTCGATTCACTCCTTCTCGAACAGCTCTTTGGCTTTGTTTGCGGCCGACATCGCGCACGGCCAACCGGCGTAGAACGCCAAGTGCGTGATCGTTTCGATCAACTCCTCGCGCGTGACGCCGTTCTTCAGCGCGTTCGGGAAGTGAAAGGTCAACTGCTCCGTTTTGCCGAGCGCGATCAACGCGGCGCACGTGATCAAGCTGCGATCGCGTTTGGAGAGTTCAGCACGCTCCCAGACATCGCCGAACAGCACGTTCTCCGTGAGCTCGACGAGCTTCGGCGCAAACTCTCCGAGGTTCTGACGCACGGCGCTGGTGGGCTTTTCTTGGCTCATGATGAAGTGAGCATGCGCCCTCGCGCCGAGCGCGAGTAGCGGCGTTCTCGCTGACACGCTGTTTAGCCATGGTTGACAATCACCACCTTTTACCGAGAAATGGAGAGATGCAGAGCCAAGCCATTCAACAGCTCGAGGCATTTTTGTCCGTGGCTCGACATCGCAGCTTCAGCGCGGCGGCGCGTGAGCTGGGCGTGTCGCGCTCGGCGGTGAGTCAGTCGGTGCGGCAGTTGGAAGCGCAACTGCGCGTGGTGCTCCTCGTGCGTACGACGCGCAGCGTTTCGCTCACGGACGCGGGCCGCGGTTTGGTCGAGCGCGCGGGACCATCGCTCGCGCAGGTCGTGGCTGCGCTCGCCGAGACTTCTGCCAAGCCGGGCGAGGTCGTGGGCCGCGTGCGTCTTTCGGTCCCGCGCGCCGCGGTGCCGTTCGTGATCGATCCGGTCGTGCCCACGTTTCACGCGCGCCATCCGCGCATCGAGCTCGAGGTCGTGCTGGACGATCGCTTGGTCGACATCGTCGCCGAGGGTTACGATGCCGGCGTGCGCTTGAGCGAGTCGATTCAGCGCGACATGGTCCAAGTGCGACTCACGGATTCGTTCCGCTTCGTCGTCGTCGGCGCGCCGAGTTACCTCGCCAAACGCGGCACGCCCGAGCGGCCCGAAGATTTACTGCGCCACGAGTGCATCACGTTTCGCTCGCAAACCACGGGCGCGCTCTACGCTTGGGAGCTCGAACGCGGGCGCCGCAATTGGCGGGTGCCGGTGCGCGGCAGCGTGATCGCGAGCGGTGATTCGCGCTTGAATTTGTCGCTCGCCGAGAGCGGCGTCGGGCTCGCCTACGCCTTCGAGCCGCAGATCTCGGAGTCGCTGCGCAAAGGCCGGCTCGTGCGCGTGCTCGAACGCTACGCCCCGACGGTTCCCGGGTTCTTCTTGTATTTTACCAGCGTGGCGCGTCAATCCGGGCCGCTGCGCCTCTTCGTGGACGCCGCGAAGGAGCTGGCCCTGCGCGCGCCGAAATGAGCGCGCTTCGCGCCCGCTTCCAGTGCCAACGGCGGCGCGGCAGCAAAATACCCAAAGGCAGTTCTGCCACGCCCGCGAGCAGCGGCTGCTCGATCGTTGGTTCAGCGCCAAATCACTCTGGTTTTCTCGCGATTCTCGGCGCCGGTGCACGCCGTCGCCGGACTCGGCGGTGTAGCAAGTGAGGCGCGGCGCGCACGCTCGAGTCGTAAACAAATCGTTGATTCGTATCACCCGCACGGGTATTCCGGGTGATCATGGCTTCATTCAAATTTTCGGGGCAGAGGCGTCGTGTCGTGCTGGGGCTGGTGGTGAGCGGAGCGTGCACCGCGTCGATCCTCCCGCTCGCCTGTTCGAGTGATTCGAGCTCGAAGAAGACGCCGACCAAGTACGTGCCGCCGAGCGGCGGAGACGCGGGTGAAGCCGGCGAAACCGGCAACCAAGGCGGCAGCAGCGGTCGCGGCGGCGCCACTGGCGGCGGCGGCACGACTCCGATTGCCGGCTCCAGCTCCGGCGGCGAAGCGGGCGTGAGCACCGGCGGCTCCGGCGGTGAAGCCGGCGCGCAGAGCGAAGGCGGCGAAGGCGGTGAATCCGGCGCGCCCAATCTCTGTCCCAGCGGCTTCGGCAACTGCGACACGAGCTCGCCGGACTGCGAAACGCCGCTCAATCTCGTCACGAGCTGCGGCGCGTGCGGCACGAGCTGCGACGGCACGCACGCCACCGTGACGTGCACGGACGCGAAGTGCGCGATCACTACGTGCGCCGCCAACTACGGTGATTGCGACAATGATCCCGTGACCGGCTGTGAGACCGCGATCAACACGGACAAGAACTGCGGCACGTGCGGTCGCGATTGCACGTCGATCGGCTCGACGTGCGGCGGCGGCGAGTGCGCGGGCGTCACCCTGCTCGCCACGGGCGGCTCTGGCTATCAATCCGCGTTCGTCGCGGGGGATTCGCTGTACGTGATGAACACGGGGTCGATGCCTCCGGGTAACTACTCGACTACCCGCGTGCCGTTGAATGGCTCGGCCACCACCATTCTCACGAACAACGAAGGCGGCGGTCCGGGCCCGGGCGTACTCAACGCCGATGCTTCCTTCATCTACTGGTCGATCAGCGGGAGCCCGCCTTCGGTGTTGAAGAAGGCGGTCACGGCTGCGGCCGGAGATTTGAATACGGTGGTGTTCCACCCGCTGTATGCGCCGCGCTACATGGCGATCGTCGGCAGCGCGTACTACTGGACGGCTGCAGCCAGCGCGACGTCCGCCATGATCTACTCGCGCTCGACGACCGCGGCGGCGACCGACGCCGGCACCGCCATCGTGACGACGGATCAAGGCTGGGTCACGTCGTTCCGCGCGACCACGGATCGTCTGTATTTCGTGCATCGCCCTGCGAGCACAACGACGCTGAGCTACGTGCCGTTCAGCGGAGGCACACCGGTGGACGTGCCCGACGCCGTCGTCGCGGACAGCGCGCCGCTGTGGTCCATCGGCAATACCCTGTATTTCGTGCGCAACGTGGGCACCGCACCGGAGAACGGCGTCTACAGGTACACGACCGGCGACACCACCGTGACCCAGCTCACGCAAGCCAATGATGTGACCAACATGATCGGCGACGCGAACTTCGTCTATTACACGGTCACCTTCGCGGACAGCACGATTTACCGCGCGCCAGCCGTGGGCGCCGCGAAGCAGGGCATCGGCATCGCCAGCAGTTTCCGAGGCGCCTTCGCCGGCCAAGACTCGACGCTCCTCTACACCATCTCGAGCTGGGGCTCGGATGGTCCCGTGAAGAAGTACCTCAAGTAATCCGAGTGACGCGCGCCGCTTGAACCCTCGAGCGGCGCGTGCTGCCCTCTCGCCCATGAAGATCATCCTCACGGGCACGACCGGCATGGTCGGTGAAGGCGTGCTGCTCGCGTGTCTCGAGCACCCCGAGGTCGAACGCGTGCTCGCCATCTCGCGTCGCTCGTGCGGTCACGCGCACCCAAAGCTCAGCGAGCGCTTGGTGCCGGATTTTCGTGATGTCTCGAGCATCGAGGCCGAGCTCGTGGGCTACGACGCATGCTTCTACTGCGCGGGCATCAGCTCCGTCGGCATGAGCGAGGCGGACTACACGCGGATCACTTACGAGACACCGCTGCGCTTCGCCGAGACGCTCGCCCGTCTCAATCCGAGCATGACGCTCGTCCACGTCTCCGGCGCGCATACGGATGGAACCGAGCAAGGCAAAGTGATGTGGGCGCGCGTGAAGGGCAAAGCGGAGAACGCGCTCGCGCGTCTGCCATTCAAGGCGGTGTACAACTTTCGCCCCTCGCTGATGAAACCGGTGCCGGGGCAACGCCACATCAAGTCGTCTTACAAAGCGCTGCTCGTGTTCTACCCGCTGCTCAACCTGTTTTTTCCAGGGCTTCCGCTCGGCGCCGTTGCGCAAGCGATGCTGAACGCCGTGCGCCTCGGCTACTCGAAGACGGTGCTCGAAGCGGTAGATATGAAAGAGCTCTCACAACGCAGCGCGTGAACGCTCGGCTCGCCGCGCCTACCCGCCTACGTACACACTTCGGCGATCGTCGCTGGTCGCGTGCAAACAAAAGTGATCGACTTGCGTCCCCCTTTCATCACGCACAGTCGGATCCCTCGACTTTGCCCGCGATTGGACTTTGCGCATGAAAATCTCGACCTACTTCAAATTGCCAGCACTCGTGTTCTTGGTGGGCGCGATGCAAGCCTGCGGCTCCAGCAACGACGGCGACGGCGCGCCCGCTGGCTCTGAAGCAGGGGCGAGCAACGTCGGCGGAGCCACCGGCACAGGCGCCGGTAGCGGGACGGTCGGCGCGAGCGGGAGCACGAACGGCCACGCTGGGACCGGTACCAGCTCAAGCGGCAGCGCGGGCTCACCTGGCACCGGCACGACCGGCGGAACGAGCGGCGTTGCTGGCTCGAATAGCGGCAGCGCGGGCGCCGCGCAGGGCGGCACGGGCACCGGCGCCGGCGGCTCGACCGCACACGCGGGCAGCACCGGCACGAGCACCGGCGGCAGCACGGGTACGGCCGGCAGCACCGGCACTGCGGGCACCACCGGCGCTGCGGGCAGCGCCGGCACCGGCGGCAACACGACCGGCACGGGCTGCGGCGCGGGTGATGCCAACATCCCGAAGGAGCCCACGCTCCCTGCGACCGTGTGCAAGAGCTTGGATGCCACGCGCGCAGTGAGCGCCAATGCCTCTCCGAGTGAGACCAACCTCGATACGACGACGATTCAAAGCGCCCTCAGCGCCTGCGGTGCCGGCAAGGCGCTCAAGCTCGTCGCGAGTGGCTCGAACAACGCGTTCCTGATCGGTCCGATCAACATCCCGTCCGGCACGAGCTTGTGGGTCGACGCGGGCGTCACGCTCTACGGCACACGCGATCCGAAGACCTACGGCTCCGCCTCCGCGCTCATCACCGTCAAAGGCGCCAGCTCCGGCATCTACGGTGACGGCGTGATCGACGGCCAAGGCGGCGAACCGATGGTCGGCAGCTCACAATCGTTCTGGGATCAGAACGGCGGCGGCGGCGAGAGCCCGGCTTTGATTCAGGTCTCCGGAGCCACGAATTTCACGCTCTATCGCATCACGCTCCACAACTCGCCGATGTTCCACGTCAAGATGGACGCGGCCGGCTTCGTGGCTTGGGGGGTGACGATCAAGACGCCGTCGAAATCGACGAACAGCGCCGGCACCGCTCTCTCTTACACCAGCGCGCACAACACCGATGGCATCGATCCGGGCGAAGCCGCGAGCAACGGCTACATCGTGTGCAACAAGATCACGACCGGCGACGATCACATCGCGATCAAGGGCTCGAGCTCCGGCGGCGTGAAGAACCTCACCATCGCGCACAACCATTTCGAGGCCGGTCACGGCATGTCGATCGGCAGTGAGTTCACCGGCGGTGTGTCGGGCATCAACGTGTACGATCTCTCGATCGACGGCACCGGCACGAACACGAGCGGCGGCAGCTCCAACGGCATCCGCATCAAATCCGACTCGAGCCG
>FTDA01000184.1_pt1 | contig 22599 bp, 15 predicted proteins | sample 1639731 | NCBI WGS metagenome assembly FTDA01 (sample SAMEA3914869, study PRJEB12502) | metagenome | biome: forest; material: soil | place: USA | collected 2012-03-12 | depth 0.1 m
CAGCTATTCTGTGCGCAAAAGATGCCGTTTTTGCGCGCGACGAGCAAATGTCCGGCAGCGCGCTCGCGCTGCGTCGCTTCGTAGGCGTCCGCGCATTGGTTCTTCATCTCAGCGGACACCGGCGGCGGCTCTTCCGGTACGGCTTGCCCACTCGAGCCCGAGCCTTGCGCGAGCGCGACGCGCGTTGGCGTCGCGACGTTCAGCGTCCAAACCAACGTGGCGACGAAGAGCGCGCTTCTCCGAGCCAGCGATCTACAAGCACTGCCGCTTGGGGATGCGAACGCCGTGTTCATCGACGGTAAACGGGATGGCGCAATCTGTCTTTGGTTTAGCAGGATTCAAGCCCGGTTTCGCCAGATGAATCGCCCTGTGCGCCTCCGCAGCCGCGGGCGCGGGCGCCGTGACCGATGCGAGCGGCACGGGCGGCGCGCTCGTAGCCTCCGGCGCCGTTACGGGTGCTGCTGGCGCCGCGGGCGCGGGCTCCGGCGGCGCGGGATTGTTCGGCTCGCGCACCGCCTTTGCGTTCTCGACCGGGCCGAGCAACGCCGACGGCACCGGCTCACCCTCGTGCGGCTGCGTGCCGCGCAGCACCCACAAAAGCGCCGCTAGAATCGCTGCGCCGAGCAGCGCGGGCGCGAGCCAGCGGCGCCTCGAAGCGAGCTCCAGCGAGCCGTTGCTGGACAGCGCGCCCGAACTCTCGATCGAAGCGCGCGGCGCGGCAGCGCTCGCGAGCGCCGGCGCCGGACCGACGATTTCGGTGGCCAGCTCGGACACCGCGCGGCGATCGATCTTGCGCAGCATCGAGGCGTCGTTGCGCGCTTGTTCGGGATCGATCGCGGCCACGGCGCTCTCGCTGCGCGCGCCCTGCTCGACCTCGGCGAGACGCGCTGCACGCACGGCGAGCTCTTCGTGCGCGATGCGCTCGACCCATTCTCCGACCTCGCGCGCGGAGGCAAGCAGCCCGGTGGCGTCGAGCGCGCGCGCCATGTCCCGCGCGGTCGCGAAGCGCTCGCTGCGAACCCGCGCGAGCCCTTTGAGCACGATCGGATCGAGCAATGCGGGCAGCTCGGGCGCGACCTGGCTCGGCGCCTCGATCACGGCTTCGAGCGCGAGCTTGAACGTCGAGACCTCGTCTTCGCCTTGAAATAGGCGTTTTTGCGTCAAAAGCTCCCACAAAACAATCGCCGCCGCGTAGATGTCCGCGCCGCGATCGATCGGTTCGCGCGAGAGCTGCTCGGGCGCCATGTACGCGAGCTTGCCCTTCAATTGATCGCCGCGCGTCATCTGCATGCGGCCGACGGCCTTGGCCACACCGAAATCCAAAATGCGCGCCGCGCCGTCCGTGCCGACCAAAATATTTTGCGGCGACACATCGCGATGCACGATGCCGAGCGGTTTGCCGAACTCGTCCGCGGCTTCGTGCGCGGCGTGCAGGCCTTCGAGCGCGCTCGCCACGACCGCGAGCGCGACCGGCAGCGGCACGCGCTCGTGCTGCATCCGTGCCGCTCGAGCGAGCCGCGCGAGCGTCTCGCCCGGCACGTAGTCCATGATCAGGAACAGCTCGCCTTGCAGCGAGACCACATCGAACACCGAGACGACGTTGGGATGACGAATGCGCCCGGCGAGGCGCGCTTCGTCCAAGAACATCGAGAGAAAATCGGGGTCTTTCGCGAACTGCGGGTGCAACGCTTTGATCGCGACGATGCGCGAGAACCCGACTGGGCCGAGCAGCTTGCCGAGGTGCACGGTGGCCATGCCACCGGCGGCAATTTCAGCGCACATCGCGTAACGACCGATGGTGCGCTCGCTCGACCCCGCTTCGCTCATCCGCTGCCTTTGCGCGGCCGGGGTAAGCCGTAGGCATCCAGCCGGTGGAGCAGCGCGCGGCGTGAAATGCCGAGCAGCTCGGCGGCTTTGGTTTGATTACCGCCGCAGCGCGCGATCGCCTCCACGATCCGATCCCGCTCGAGACGTCCGACTTCGTCGCGCAGCTTCTCGGGCTCGAGCTGCGGACCGCCGGACATCATCGCTGGCGCGCGCGCGGGCTCGGCGTGGGCCGCGGCCGCGCTCGGCGGCGCGTGAAACGGCGAGCTACCCGACGTACGCAGCGCGCCGCTCGAAAATTCCGGGTCGACCTGCAAATGCTCGACGTCGATCGTCCCACCGTGCGCGAGCAAAACCGCGCGCTCGACCACGCTGCGCAGCTCGCGGATGTTGCCCGGCCAAGCGTATTGCGTGAGCCAACCGAGCGCGCGATCGCTCAGCTTGGGCGGAGAAAAGCGCAGCCCCGCGCTCGCTTCAGCCACGAACTGACGCGCGAGCGGCACGATCTCCTCGCGCCGTTCGCGCAGCGGCGGGATCGTGAGCGCGATGCCGTTGAGCCGAAAATACAAATCCGCGCGGAACGCGCCACGCTGAATCAACTCGTTGAAATCGCCGTTCGTCGCGGCGATGAAGCGCACGTCGATCGCGCGCGGCTTCAAGCTGCCGATGCGCAGAACTTCCGCGTTGCCGACCGCGCGCAGCAATTTCGCCTGCATCGGCAGCGAGAGCTCGGCCACTTCATCGAGCAAAACGGTGCCGCCGGACGCTGCTTCGAGCAGGCCTGCTTTGGCTTGCGCCGCGCCGGTGAAGGCGCCGCGCTCGTGCCCGAAGAGCTCCGATTCGACCATGGATTCAGCGAAGGCCGCGCAGTTGATCTTGAGGAAGGGTTTGTCCGCGCGCGCCGAGCGCTGATGAATGCGCTTGGCCATTACCTCTTTGCCGACGCCCGTCTCTCCTTGCAAAATAACGCTCAGGGTTCCGGTCGCGACCAGATCGACCAGCCGGTACAGGCGCTCCATCTTGCCTTCGGCGCGCGAAGTCGGCGGCTCGGTCAGGCGCACGCTCGAAGGCGCGGCCGGCTCGGCTTGGCCTTGCGCCTCTTGCAAAACCACGACGGCATTGCCCATTTCGACGACGCGCCCGGCCGTGAGCGGCACGCTCTGACCCGTTTCGAGCCGCTGGCCATCGACGCGCGTCCCGTTCGAGCTGCCCAGATCTTCGATCGTCGGCGGCGAGCCCGCGCGGATCACCGCGTGCTCGCGCGAAACCGACGTGGACGAGATGCGCAAATCCGCGGTCTGCGAGCGCCCGACCACGATTTTGCCGGCCGTTGGCAGCACGCAGCTGGTGTAGCCGCCGTCCCAGATCGCGAGCAGCCGCGCTTGCGTGCTGGAGCGCGGATCGGGGGCCACGTGCGAGCGGGTCTTGTCCTCGTATTCGTCGAGCCGTGTCATGGTGTGCCCGCAATCAGCAAGAAGGGTGCCAAGCGCAGAACGATTCGGCCGGATTTGGGGCCAAGCTACAAGATACCGTAAATTGCCGAGACGGAAAGCGGGCGACGACTTGCAGCCAGTACACCCCACATCCAAGCGCGCGTGCGCATTCGTTTTGTTACTCGGCGCAACACCGCTCGCCGCGTGTGCGCTCGCACCGAGCCGCGCGCCGCTCGGCGGCAACTACGCGCAGCCAACGCCGGAAGTTGCGGAGAACCCGAAGCAGAAGCCACCCGACGCACCCGCGACGCCAGCGAGCGACGACGACGAAACCGCAAAGACCGAGCCTCCAGCGAGCAGCGCGTCGAGCGCGAGCCCGATCACGAGTGCGAGCCCGCCCAGCGCGCCGAGCCAAGACACGGCTACCTTGCGCTACGACCCGCTCAAAGCCGGTGAACGCGTGCACATGGCCGTCCAACTCAGCATCGATGCGCGAGTCGACGGCATGCCCGCAGACATGGGCGCTGCGGCGATGAAGATCGACGCCAAAGCCAAGGTCGACATCAAGATCGAAAAAGCGAGCGCACAAGCGCTCGAGCAGCTCGAGGTCACGTTCACGCCGCTCTCGATGCACACCGAGTTCAACGGGCAAGGCTCGGATAGCTCCCAGGATCCGCCGAGCGTCTACGACGTCAGCGCGAGCGGTTCGTCGCCCAAGATCGTGCCGCGCTCCGGTAAGCTCGAACGCGAGGATCGCCTGACCTTGCTGCTCTTTCTCGCGCCGCTGCTCGAGTTTCATCAGCACTGGGGACCTGCGCCCACGCTCACGCCCACCGCTGGCTATCACGCGAGCATCCCACTCAGCGCGCCCGCGTTCATGACCGAGGCGAGCGACAAAACCAAGCTCGGGCCGCTCGTCGTGCGCTTCGACGGCCCGCGCACGAGCGAGCGCACGCCGTTCGAGCTCGCGCTGCCGCTCGAAGTGAGCACCGACTTTGGCAAATTCAGCGTGGCTCTGACCGGGAGCGCAGAGCTCGGCGCGAAAGCACGCCCAATCTCGACGGAGCTCGCCGGACCGTGCACGGGCAACGTCGACCCGAACGGCGCTGTCTCGATCCGCGGCGACGCAAAGATCAGCGCAAAGCTGAGTTACGACTAGGCCCTAGCTCACGATCTCTTCTCCTTCGCGCCAGAGCGCGCGCGAAGGGCTCGCCGCCGCCTGCTCGTTCTCGTCGCGCCCAAGCGCGCGCGAAGGGCATGGGCCGGATGCACGAAAATAAAACAAAGAACCAGACTCGCGCGGCTGATCACGGATTAGGCGAGTCGCCACACGCCAACGAGAATCTGACCGAACAGGCGCCAGTCGCGCAACGAACGGCGCGAGCGGCCAAACGCCACGATTCACGCAGGGCCATACAAAAAAACCAGTTGCGAGACGCTCACCAAGCTCGCAAGAAATCCCGCTCAGCGCACGCCAATGGCTTTGCGCACGCGATCCATGGTCCCGACCGCAACCTCGCGCGCTTGTTCTGAACCTTTGCGCAAGACTTCATCCAAGTACGCGCCGTCGCTGCGGAGGCGTTGATAGAGCTCACGCTTCGGGCCGAGCTCGGCCTCGATCACTTCGTACAAGTCTTGTTTGGCGTGACCCCAACCATATTTCGGGTCGCTCGCGAGCTGCTGCACCATTTGCTCGGCGCGCGCGGGCGTCGCGAGCAGCTTGAACAATTGATACACCGAAGAAGGCCCGGCCTCTTTCGGCGCCTCGAGCGGCTCGGAGCCGGTCTTGATCTTCAAGATCATCGAGCGCAGCTCTTTCGCGGAGCCGAACAGCGGCACTGCGTTGTCGTACGATTTGCTCATCTTGCGCCCGTCGAGCCCGGGCACGAGCGGCGCTTCGCCGATCACTGGTTTCGGCACGACCAACGTCTCACCGAACGCATGATTGAAGCGCTGCGCGACGTCACGCGCGACTTCCACGTGCTGCTTCTGATCTTGCCCGACCGGCACGTTGTCCACGTCGTAGAGCAAAATGTCGGCGGCCATCAGCGCGGGATAGCCGAACACGCCCGCGTTCGGTGCTTCGCCGCGATCGAGCGCCGCCTTGTACGCATGCCCGCGCTCGAGCTGACCCGCGGACAAGCAGCACAAGAGCACCCAACACAGCTCGAAGGTCTCGGGCACGCGCGATTGCACGAACAGCGTGACCTTGTCCGGATCCAAGCCGCACGCGAGCCAGGTCGCGGTCACCTCGTGCACTTGGTCGCGCATTTCCGCCGCAGCGTGCACGGTCGTGAAGGCGTGATAATCGGCGACGAAGTAGAGCGCGCGTTGCGTCTTCGCGAGCTCGAGTGCGGGTCGAATCGCGCCGAGATAATTGCCGAGGTGCGGAGTGCCGGTGGGCTTGATGCCGGTGAGGACGGTGGTCATGGCGAGCCTTGCGCGAAAAATCGCGAAGAGCTTCTTAGCCGAGGCCGCGCGCGAGGGCGAGCCAGCGCAAAAGCTGTGTTAAAATCGGTCGAATGCTGCCTCATTGCCCGAAATGCGTGTCACAGCTCCTGGTGGCAATCGAGGGCACGCGCAGCAAAACGGGCGCCTCTGCCATGGCTTGCCCGAGCTGCCATGGGTTTTGGGTCGCGCCCGAGGTCGTCGCGCTGCCGGGGATCGTCGAGCTTTTGCGCGAGCGCGACACGCATCCGCAAGCTGCGCCCGGCGAGGACAAACGCACGGGGCAATGTCCCGACGGCCATGGGCTGCTGCGGCGCGCGCGCGTCACTTGGCACGATCCGTATTTTCTAGAGCGCTGCGGCCGCTGCGGCGGCGTTTGGTTCGACGCGGGCGAATGGACGCGCGCCGCGAAAGACGAGCTGTTCGGCAATTTGTCGGAAGTGTGGAGCCCCGCGTACCGCAAACAATTGTCCGATGATCAATCGCACGCCTCGCTCGAGGTCGATTTGCGGGCGAAGCTCGGTTCGGAGCTGTACGACTTGCTGCACGCGCTCGCCAATCGACTCGAAGCGCATCCACATCGCGCCGTCGCGCTCGCGTATTTGGTCGAGCGCCTGAAGCACCCCGACGACTTCAACGACGACGCTTGAAGCGCCGCGCAATCGCGCCGCCGCCGAGCGCGAGTAGCGCCCAAAACCCGCCGAGCCAACTCGGCTCGACCCCGAAGCTGCAACCGCCGCCCGATTTCGAGCTGGACGCGCCATTCGTCGACTGCGACGTCGTGCCACCGCTGCCCGCGCTCGCGCCAGTTGGTGCGCTCCCGCCCTGATTCGCATTCGCGCTGCCGCCGCTCGCCGAAGCGCCGCCGCTGCTCGACGCCGCGCCCGCGTCCGCGCTTTCTCCGCAAATGATCGCGCCGGCCGAGAGCGACACCTTCGAACCGTCGCAAGCATTCAACGTCATGCACACGCTGGCTTGGCCGGGGCTCGACGGATCGCCCATCGTCCACTCGGTTTCGCAGCTGCTCGGCATGCCGGAAGCGAGCGGCATCGGCCCGCGCAGATCTTTCAGCTTGGTGAGCGTCGTGAAATCCGAGAGCGCGCTCGGCACGCCCGAGCCCGTGAACACGCCGACGTGAAAATCGGTTTGAGTCGGATCCGTGCCGAGGGGATCATTTTCTTTGGCGCACGCGAACAGCCCATCGGCGGCCCAGCGCAGGCAACTGACGTAAAAATTCGGGATTTTTTGAGTAAAATTCAGATCGGCAGAGCTCGCCGAGTACAGCCCGATGTCGTCGGGATTCGTCACGGTCGGCGCCACCACGGGGTCGCCGTAGCCCGCCAGCACCGTGCTGCCATCCGACGACACGGCGAAGCCGAGCAGCGCGCCTTGTTTGCGCAGCACGTCGCGCACCGTCGCGCCCTCGTCGTCACTCGCGAGCAGGGAATCGTCCCATGTCGTCGAGCCATCATCGGCTTGGCTCTGCCGATTCACGCGCAGATAGACGCGCTTCGGATCGGACGGCGAGATCGCGGCGATGTACAAGCCGCCCACGCCGTCACTGTCGTCGATCGTGAGCGTGTGCGGCGTCCACGTCGCGCCGCTGTCTTCCGAAGACACGACCACGCTCTGCCCAGTGAGGTTGCCGCTGACGTAAATGTGCGTCGAGTCGCTCGGCGCGACATCGACCGTGAGCACGACGCGCACCATCGAAGTCGGGATCGGCGCGCCGAGCTGAGACCAAGTCTTCGCGCCGTCAATCGTGTGATAGAGGCGGTGTTCGAGCGTCGTGCCGTCGGCGTTGGTGACTGTCGTGAGCGCGACCACGCCGTGATTCGCGTCGTACGCAGGGCACAGATCCACGACCGTGCCCGTTGGCCCCGTGGCGTTCGGATCCGGCGGAATGAAGCTCGGATCGTGCGGCAGCGACCAATCACTTTGAAACGAGCAGCCGCGATCGCGCGAGACGCGCAGGCCGTTCAACGAACCCGAGAGAATCGTGCCGTCGGGGAGCACTTCCAAGAGCGGATCGACCCATGAGCCCATCAAGGTCTTGCCGAACAACGCGGACTCGCACACGAACTGAAAATCTTTTTCGTTCGCGGACACGAGCAGGCCGTATGTGCCGCTCACGACGAGCGAGCCCGGAGCAATTTCACGGAGCTGCTCCGCGTTCGGAAAGCGACCGTTGGCGCGCGCCTTCGGGGCGCACACTAACGTAGCGAACAGCGAAGCGGCGACCGCAAGAGCGCGCGGCATGCGCGCGAACGACATTCGAAAATGTGTCATGACATTTCTACTCCACGCTCGAAGATTGGCGGTGCTCGTGAGCTCGAGTCGAGGTACGATCGGGCGTGCAGATGGTCGCTCGCTCGCAGCGCTCTCGCTCGTTCGCTTCGATCCATGCAGCGCTCGTTGCGCTGCTCGGTACCGCTGCGTGCAGCGCACCGAAAGCGCAAAGCGGTGATTACACGCGCGCCGAGCTGCTCGACCCCGAGTCTTGTCGCGGCTGCCACCAAGATTATTTCGACGAATGGTCGGCGAGCATGCACGCCTACGCTTCGCGAGACCCCGTATTTTTGGCCATGAATCGCCGCGGCCAAGCGGACACGAACGGCGCGCTCGGGAACTTTTGCGTCAAGTGCCACGCGCCCATGGCCGTGCTGGATGGTCAAACGACGGATGGGCTCAACGTCGAGTCTTTGCCGAACAGCATGCAAGGCGTCACTTGCTACTTCTGTCACAGCGTGTCGCGCGTCTCCGGCACGCACAATGATCCGCTCGTGCATGATGTTGCGGATCCGATCGCGCTCCGCGCGGGCATCACGAATCCGATCGCGAATCCACATCACGCCGGCTACTCGGCGTTGTTGTCTGGCGCAGCGCCGGAGAGCTCGACTCTGTGCGGCTCGTGTCATGATATCGAGCTCACCACGCCGCCCGCTCCGCCGCCGACTGACGGCATGCCCGTCGAGCTCGAGCGCACGTTCGCGGAATGGCAAACCAGCGTCTTCGCGCCCGGTCATGATGCCAACAACGCGAACGGCGTGAGCTGCAGCGGCTGTCACATGCCCGCTCCGCCGCGCGGCGCTACGGGTAAGATTTTCCCGAGCGGCCCGGCCACACGCAACTTGCACAGCCACTTGTTCCCCGGCGTCGATGTCGCGCTCAATGCGGGTGACGCCGATGGCGGCGCAGACGCCGGAGCCACGACAAATGACGCCGGAACCGCGCAAAATCAGCCGAACAATGATGCTTCGGTGCAGAGCTTTCTCGAGACCACGCTGCGCGTCGCGCGCCTGTGCGTCGAGTATCAGACGGACCCGACGGACCGAGCGCGCATCCGCTTGCTGATCGATCTCGACAATGTCGGCGCGGGTCATTTCTGGCCGAGCGGCGCCGCACAGGATCGCCGAGCTTGGGCGGATGTGCGTGTGTTCGTCGATGATCAAGTCGTGTACACGAGCGGTGAGCCCGCGGCTGGCGCGGATGTGCTCGCCTTGCAAGATCCAGATCTGTGGGTCTTGCGTGATCACGCGACCAAGGCGGACGGTACCGAAGCGCGCATGTTTTGGGACGTCGCGCAGATCACACCCGGAACGATCCCTGCGCCGCTCACGCTCGTCGTCGGCGCGCCGGGCTACGACAACACGCACGCCGTGCGCAATTTCCCGCTCGCGCTGGATTCGTGGATCGCTGCGCCCTTCGATCAAACGCGCTTGCGCGTCGAGCTGCGCTTGCGCGTCCAGGCCGTCGGTTATGACGTGCTGGATGATCTCGTGAGCTCGGGTCACCTCGACCCGAGCGTGCGCAATGCAGTCACGGATCGCACGCTGCTCTTGAACCGCGCTTTGACTCGCGCCGAGCTGGTCGGGCAAACGCCAGAATTGAGCCGTTTCTCCGACGTTTCCTTCGAGTGGAGCGCGTTCACGCTGAGCTCGCCGTACTTCGCCGCACCGGCCACGCGCAGCATGGGCACCACGCAATACCTGTGCGCTGGCATGAACCGCGCGCCCTAGCGACCGCGAGGTCTTTTCCCCCACATCCACGCTCAGCAGCGCGCGGTAAAGCGGAGAGGACATTCAGCTCGCGGTGGTCATGCACAAAGTGAGCGCCACGCTCTCTTTGCTCCCGCTCGAGAGGCTCGCGCCCAGCGTGATGTCGTAGAGCCCGGGCATCGGCAGCACGAGATCGTCGATCTCGTACACGCCCGCGCCCTTTTCGATCGCGACCGCCGTCGGCGCGTAGTGCCCGTGATCGGGCATGTAGCTCGAGACTTGCAGCACTGCGCCCGTCACTGGCGCTCCGCTCGAATCCGCGATCGACACCGTCCACGTGTTGCCCGGCGCGCCCTCGGATTGCACCGGCTCGCTCGGCGCGAGCGCGGTCACGGTGAAGGCATAGCCGCCCGTCGACGTCTTCGCGAGGCCGGCGGTCACGCCTTCCGCGCGGGTCGTGCAATCACCGGCGTCGGCAGGAGCTTCGTTGATCGCGGTTTGCGAGGCATCACCCGCGTCGGGCTTCGACGAGCAACCGAGCAGCGAGGCGGTCAGCGCACCTAACGCGATCACGCTTTTTTTGCCGGAATTCGCGGCATTTTTGCGACGCCGCAACGCGAAGCCCAAAAGCAGAATCGCCGCGCTCGCGAGCCCCGCGCGCGAAGGCGCAGCCGGCGCTTGCCGGCACGAACAGCCCGACGAATCCGAAGAGCCAGACGACGACGAAGCGCCACTGCCCGTCGTGGTGCTGTGACCGGCCGCGCCGGCGGCGTTGAGCGAGCCCGCGCTGCTCGTCGCACCAGTGCCCGCCGCGCCGAGGCCGCTCGTGCCGCCAGTGCCGAAGCTGCCGCCCGCGCCGACGCTCCCTGCCGTGCCCGCGCCGAAGCCAGCTGTGCCCGTGCCGATCGGGCTGCCGCCAGCACCACTCGCGCCACCACTGTGCACGCCACCCGAGCCCCCGGTGCTGCCACTCGTCGCGCCGCCCGCGCCGCCGCTGTGCGCGCCGCCGCTACCGCCGGTGCCCGTCGCGCCGCCTGCGCCCGCGCCGCCACTGCCACCGACCGGCGACGTGGTGCCGCACGATTGCGGCCCGGGCCCGCTGAACGCGGTGCCGTCCATGCACGTCGCCGCGCCGGTGCTCGCAGCCACGGTCACGTTCACCGTCGCGTGCGTCGCGTCGATATCCATCACGGTGAACGTCACGCCGCCCGCCGGATCGGTGAACGAGCCGCCCGCGGTGAGCCCTTCGGCGACGTTCGCCGTTGCCGGATTCATGTCCAAAACCCAGGTAAATTCCGAGGTTTTATTGGAAGCCGGCACATCACCGCCGACGGTGACGAGCACCGCGGGCGCCGGCTCTTTCGCGTCGATACCCACCTTCGTGCGCAACTCCAAATAGTAATCGTTCAGGTTGACGACCGTCGCCGTGCCCGTCGTGTTGTGGAACGGACGCGTCTTCGGCATCGGGATTTGGAGCGCTTGCACGCCGTCGCACGGCAGCTCGGTCGGCAAGAGCGTGTACGTGCCCGAAGCAGTCGCGCGCACGCCGTTGCACCCGCCGAAGTATCCTTCGTACCACTTTTCGTACGCGCCGAAGTGCGCGCAACCGCTGCCCATCACCGTGTGCCGATCACCGTACTCTGCGCCCGCGCACGTCTGAGGATCATCCGCGAACGGCGCGCCGGTGCACGTGATCGAGTTCGAATGCATCAAGCCGAGGTTGTGTCCGACTTCTTGATTGAGCACCGTGCAGCTCGTGCTCGCGTTGTACCAAGAGCCACTCGCGGGGCGCGCCGCGGTGCCTTCACCGCCGATGCCGCCCCAACCGCAGCTCATGTACGAAGAGCCGAGGTACTGCATCCAGTGGTTGTAAGTCTTGTTGAACACCGTGGGCCAACCATCCTCGATCGCGGTGATCGCCGATTGTTGACACGTGCCGAGCGTCGTCACCGTCTCGGGACCGAGGATATCGCCGGTGAAGTCGAAGCCGCCGTACGAGTTCTCGTTGTAAAACTGATTCAGGCCCGCGCTCGTCGCGGTGCGCGTGCCGAAAATTGCCGTGTTCGCGTCGGTCGCGGACAGGTTCACGCCGTTGCCCACATCCATCAGCACGAAGCCGACGGTGGCCGTCTTCTTCGTCGGCGCGCTCAGCGCTTGACTCGTCTCACTCACATCGTCGGCGACCGCGTCCGTCACTTCTTGGAAGCGCTCCACGTCGATACCGCTCGTGGTCTCGGTGCCCCACACTTTCAACTTCGTCCACGGCTGCAGCTCGGGCGCGTTCGCGAAATTCAGGTGCTGCTCTTTTTGCGTCACCTCATCCGCCAAATAGAACTGACGCTCACTGTGCCCGTCCAAATAGTCGATGCGATAAATGTGAAGCTCGCCGCGAATCGAACCGTCCGCCTCACCACCGCCGCCGGTGCTGCTACAGCCCGCGAGCAGGCCCAGCGCCGCAGCCGCGCCCACCAGCGCGCTCGTGCCTAGACTCCACTTTCCACCCACCGATCCAATGCGACGAACGTTCATGCGCTCTCCCGGGGCCGAACAGAAGAGTCGACCAATGTGCACAGTCGATCTGTGCTCCCCTAAACAGTCCAAAAATCGAAAAACCGGCTCACGCCCCGCGCGCTTTTCGCCAAACAAACTCCACACAACGAAATCCCACTTTCCCTTGCACGCAAACCGGTTTCACTTTTCCGTTCTTGTGGTTGCCCCGTGCGCATCACGTCTCACCGCGGCGCGGCGTGCTCGGCCTTCGGCCTGCGCGCGCCGCGGGCCCCCAAGCGTCGGCGTCCCGCCGCCGCGGAGGCCCCCACGCACGTGTCGAACGCGAGGGACATCAGGTCTCTGATTTTTTCACCGCTCGCCGAGCGAGCAGCCACCGAGCGCGCCTCGTCGATCTCGCCGTGCGCGCGGCGCGCATAGCCCGCGGCAAGCGTTCGCAACGCCGCAGACCTTGTTAGAACATCTAACAAGCAGCCGCCCTTTCCGATGCGACCATGTTTGAACGTCTAACAAGCATCGGCGCACGACGACGGGCGCGGGGGAAATCACCTCCGCGGCGCGCGCAGGCGGCTCGCCGCCGAGCACGACGCTTGGGGGTGAACGGGCGCGCGGAGCGGCGGAGCCGCGAGCACGCCCGGCCGTGCCACGACGCGCTTCGTGGGGGCAACCCAACCCCAAAACAGCGAAAAATCCGGGCGGATCCGGGCGGCGCGGGGTCCCCTGGCGAGCGCGCTCGCGGCGACTTATATCTTGGGGATTATGAGCAAGCTGCGCGTCGATATTTGGTCGGATATTGCGTGCCCGTGGTGTTTCGTGGGCAAGCGGCGGCTGGAGGCGGCGCTCGCGCAGTTGCCGGCCGCGCAGCGCGAGCAGGTCGAGGTGAAGTGGCATGCGTTCGAGCTCGATCCGTCGGCGCCGCGCGAGCGCGAGCGCACGGAGTCGTACGCGCAGCGCTTGGCGAAGAAGTACGGCATGTCGCTGGCGCAAGCCGAAGGGCGGCTCGCGAGCATGACCGAGACGGCCAAGGCGGACGGGTTGGATTTCGATTTCGCGAACATCCGCCCGGGCAACACGTTCGATGCGCATCGCTTGGTGCACTTGGCGGAAGAACGCGGCCAGCAAGACGCGGTGAAAGAGCGCTTCCTGCGCGGCTACATGAGCGAAGGCGCGGCCATCGGTAACCCCGAGGAGTTAGCGCGGATGGCGAGCGAAGCGGGCCTCGACGCAAGCGAGGTGCGGGAAGTGCTCGCAAGCGATCGCTACGCGAACGAGGTGCGCGCGGACGAGCGTGACGCCCGCGAGCTCGGCATCAGTGGCGTGCCGTTTTTCGTGTTCGACGAGCGGCTCGCGGTTTCCGGCGCGCAGCCGACGCAAGTCTTCTCGGGCGCCTTGCAGCGCGCGTTCGCGGAGCGCGCCGAACGGCCGATTCAGTTCGAAGAAGGCGCCATGTGCGGCCCCGAGGGCTGCTGAGCGCGGGGCCGACTTTCGAGTCCCGAGGGACCCCCCCTCGCCCCCAATCATCGTCCCCACACCCGGCCCAAACACCCCCAAACAGCCGCGCCCATGCCGTGCTCGTCACTGTGAATGCGAGCGCAGTCGCCCGAAAACTAGCGACAGGGAGCTAGTCTTCCACGGCCGTTCATTCACGCTCGCAAACCCTAACTTGGGACGACGGCGCGTGGATAGAACGATATTGCGCGATCACGCTGCCGGCGCGCGACTGCGATCGAGTGCAATTTAGCGCGATCGGTCGTCCACGCGTGCTTACTCGAGTAGTACGCGCACGCGCCGAAAGCAGGCACTCACTCGGGCGCGAGCGAGCCCCCGGTGCGTCGCCGCCAAGGCGGCAGTCGTTGAGTCCGTTCCGGCTTCCATACATTGGGAATTTCCCGAGAAAAACGCGGATTTTCACGAGCTTCAGCGACCCCGCGCTATGCTCGTAGCGATGAGCTCAGACTCCCTGCGCGCGCACATTGCTTGCGTGCGCTGCGCGGCCTCGCTCGACCTCGAAAGCGCGGATCTCGCCTGCGCCCGCTGCGGGCAACCTTACGCGCGCGTCGGACGCATTCCCGTGCTCTTGCCGCGCGCGGACGACCACGTGACGTTGTGGCGCGAACAATTGGCGACGCTGCGCGCCCAGGGGGAGCACACTCTCGCCGCGATCCGCGAAGAGCTGGAGACGCCGGGGCTCACGCCGAGCGGGCATGCACGCCTGCGAGCGTTGTCGCAGGCGCTCGGCGACCAAGTGAAGGACATCGTGAGCATCGTGGGCCCAGCGCTGGGCGGCCCGCGCGAGAACGACAATCAAGCGCTGCCGCGCGGCGTCGTCGAGTACATCCAATTTCTGTATCGCGACTGGGGTTGGGACGAAGCGCAGAACAACGAGAACGCGCGGGCGCTCGCCGCGCTCCGCACGCTCGCGGATGGGCAAAGTCTCGGGCGTACGTTAGTGCTGGGCGCGGGCGCGGGTCGGCTCGCGTACGACGCGCATCGCGCGCTCGGCGCGACGGAGACGGCGCTGCTCGACATCGATCCATTTTTGTTCGTGATCGCAGAGGCCGTCGTGCGCGGCGAGCCGGTGCAGCTCACCGAGTCGACCGCCAACGTGCAAGAGCTCGGACAAGCGGCAAAGACCTGGCAGCTGCGCGCGCCCGCAGGCCCGCTCGCCGAGCGCGAGTTTCAATTTTTCTTGGCCAACGCGCTCGCGCCGCCGTTCGACGACCACGTGTTCGACACTGTGCTCACCCCTTGGTTCATCGATCAGGTGTCCGGCGACTTGCTCGCGTTCTTCGAGCGCGTTCGTCGTTTGCTCAAGCCCGGCGGGCGCTGGCTCAACACAGGTCCACTTTTGTATCCGCCCGATTTACCGCTCGCGCGCCGTTACTCGAAAGAAGAGATCTTCGAGCTCGCCGAACGCGCCGGTTTTCGGCTGCAGAAGCACGCCGTCGAGTCTCGGCCGCACCTCCAGAGCCCGCTCAATGGTCGCGGGAAGATCGAGTGGATCCTGAGCTTTTCAGCTTCTTCCTGATTTCGGCGAGCGGCACGAAGCGGAGCGCGAGCAAGATCAAGAACGGATAGAGCGCGCGCTTCGTGCGCGAGTAATCGCTGTTCGTCTCGCGATCGACCCACGCGAGGTGCAGCACGGCGAGGCCGGCCGCGACGTACACGACGCGGTGCAGCTGCTTCCAACGCTTGCCGAGCGCGCGGATCATGAAGTCCGTCGAAGTGACGGCGAGCGGCACCAGCAAAAACAACGAGAGCCAGCCGAAGATTCGCGATTTGCGGGCGAGCGCGTCCAGCCAAACGTAGCCCCAATTGAGCTTCTGGCCGATCACCAGATACACGAGCGCGTGCAGCACGATCCAAAAGAACGCGAGCAAGCCGAGCGTGCGCCGCAACTCGTTCGGCCAGCGAAAGCCAGTGAGCCGCGACAACGGCGTGCACGCGAGCGCGCAAAACAAAAACAAGAACGCCCACACGCCCGTCTCCGCGACCGCGAGCGAGAGCGTCGCGTAGTTGTAATCGTGGATGAACCGCGGATGGATTCGCTCGAGCGCGTTCCACAAAGTGTACGCGGGCAAGAAACCCTGCACGCACAACGCGATCTTCAGGAGCGTGACAACGACGGTGCGTTTTTGCACTTCGGGAAAGGTAGCGCGCTGGGCGTGCGATGGATAGGTCGCGCTTCAGTCGCCGCGAGTCGAGATTTTTTGACCCTGCGCGTGCTGCCGCGCTGGACGGAGCGGAAACCTCAGCTACCCCCGTCGACGTCCTCACCGTGGAACGTCAGAGAGCACGAATGCGAGCTCGTATTGCATTTCGCGCCTTCGGACGCGCACCAGCACTTCGAATCAGCGGTGCACCAACCGGGGTCGAGCGTGACCGCGAGCACGCACACGTGCGGCGTCACTTTCCAGCTGCACACGTCGCCGCCGCAGGCCATGCCGCTGTCGACGCAGTCCGTGTCGTTCGTGCAGGTCTTGCCATCGGTGAGCGGCGCGCCACCGCCGCCGCTCGACGCCGCGACGTTTCCGCCGCCGCTCAGGTTGGTGATCTTACCGATCTTGTTCGCCGAGAGCTCGGTGAACCAAATGTTGCCGTCGGGCCCCGTGGTGATGCCTTCGGGATCGCTTGCGGTCGTCGGGATGAGGTACTCGGCGACGGTGCCGTGCATGGGCTCGGCGCGCCCGATCGAGTTGATGCTGCCGGCTTCGGTGAACCAGAGATTGCCGTCTTTTCCCGCCACAATCGTGCCGGGGCTCGCGTTGCTCGGGATCGGATACTCTGTAATCGTGCCGGTCGGCGTGATGCGGCCGACTTGGTGCCCATCGAGCTCGGTGAACCAAATGTTGCCGTCCGGACCCGCGGTGATGCCGCGCGGATTGCTGGCGGGCGTCGCGATCGGATATTCCGTGACGTTACCCTGAGGGGTTATCTTCGCGATCTTGTTCGCCGCCGCGGCGGCCTCGGTGAACCACAGATTCATGTCCGGCCCGACGGCGATCGCGAACGGCCCCGAGCTGGCCGTCGGAATCGGAAACTCCTTGAACTGCGCAGACGGCGTAATTCGGCCGATTTTTCCGGCATTCGGCTCGGTGAACCAGAGATTGCCGTCGGGGCCGTTCACGATGCCGCCCGAATCATCCCCGTTCGGCACGCCGTATTCGTTGATCGTGCCGGAAGGCGTCGCGCGTCCGATGCCGCCTTGCTTCGTGTACCAGACGTTGCCGTCGGGCCCGCCGCTGACCCCGATCGGGCCGGTGTTCGTGGTCGAAGTCTTGAACACCGCGCTGAACGTGCCGCTCGGGCTCACGTTTTGAATCGCGTTCGGCGCGGTGCTCTGGTGATTGAACCAGAGGTTGCCGTCCGGACCCGCGGCGATCGCGCCGGGGTTGCTCGCGGTCGCGCCAGTGTTGGTCGGAATCGCGTACTCGGTGAAGGTGATGCTCGGCGCGTTCGCCGTCCCTTGCACCATGCTGCCGCCCGCGCCGACGGTGCCGCCGCTGCTCGACGTACCGCCGCTCGCGCTGCTCGAGCCACCCGCGCTCGTGCTCGCGCCGGAGCTCGCGCCCGCGCCGGTCGCGTTGCCGCTGCTCGAGCTAGCGCCGCTGCTCGAGCTAGCGCCGCTGCTGCCCGTGGCGTTCCCGTTGCTCGAGGTGTCACCCGCGCCGTCACCATTCGAGCTGCCACCGTGCTCGCCCTCACTCGCTGAAGGGTCGTTGCATGCGCCGAGCGCGCACGCGAACAGAGCCAAAAAAGCGACGTTTACGCGCATATTCTTGGAGTGCGGTCGGCTCACGTGAGCAAATCACTCACGCCGCTGGTCACCTGAGCTTCGTCTTTGCCGAAGGTCGTCACTTTGCTGCCCATGGCCGTGAGCAGGGTGAACGGCACCTTACTCGTGTTCTCGTCCACGATGCGGATGTGTTGATCGCCCTTCACCGTGCCGCCCGCTTTGCCGGCGACGAGCAGCGGGTAGTCCGTGCCGCCGTGCGTCTGCGACTCGGAGACGCACGAAGTCGTATACACGAGCGAGTTGTCGAGCAACGTGCTCGCGCCATCCGGCGTTTCCTTCATGCGAATGAGCGTGTCCGCCAAGTTCGACATCGCGTACTTCACGCCGGTGTTGAATCCGACCGTCGCGTAGGTGAGGCCCTTCGGGCTCAAGCGGTGGCCGTAATCTTCGTGGAAGGTGGTCGGATCGAGGCCGCAATCCGTGTAGTTGCCGTGACACGCCGGGCAGCTGAACATGAACGAAAAGATGCGCGTCAGATCGCTGGCCATCGCGAAGACCAACAGATCCGAAAATGCTTGCGCGCGCTGACGCGTGATCGTCCCGTCCGCGCCGCGATTCGGGTACACCTTGTCCGGATCCGCGATCGTGCCGGTGACCTTCGGCGCTTCGAGCTTTGCGATTTGGGTCTCGAGCTGATTGAGGCCGTCGAGGTGCAAATCCAGGCGTTTTTGGTCGTCCGCGCCGAGCTTCGCGCGGAGCGCGTTCGCGTCGGCGAGCACGGCATCGAGCACTTTCGTGCGTCGCGCGAGCTCCGGATCCGGCGGCTTCGGTGCGCCGCCGGTGTTCGCGTACTGCACGAGCTTGCTGTACAGATCCGCCGGGCTGTAGTTCGGGTTGTTCGGCGAGTTCGGACCGTTCCACGAAATCGCGGTGCCGAGCGAGGTCGCGCCGGACGTATTCGAAATCCCGACGTGAAGGCCCGTCGGGTACGCGGTGCCGCCGCTGATCATCGGCGCGATCACCTGATCGATCGAAGGCGCCTGCACGCTGCTCGTGATCTGCGCGCCGGTCAGCGCGGCGCTCGGCATGCTCGAATGCGGCGAGTTGTTCGGGATCTTGATGCTGAAACCGGTGAGCACGCTGAGCCACGGCTTCACCGCTTCGAGCGGCGCGAGCTGCTCGCTCAAAGCCCAGTTGTCACCGGCGCCGGTGTTCGTCGGCACCCAGCGATCCGGAATGATGCCGTTGCCGAAGAACCAGACGCCGAAGCGCACGGGCAGCGCCGTGCCGTCGGCGTAGGCCGTGCCGTTGCCGTTGAGCATGCCGAACAGGCGCGGCAGCGGCACCGCGACCGAGGCACCACCGAGCAGCACCCCGCGCAAGAACATGCGGCGCGGCAAAATCGAGCGACTTGAGCGAGCCATGGCTATCCTCAGTTCCCCGTACCGGGTTGGACGAAGCGGAACGAATCGCTGGCAATCACGTCGAGCAAGAGCTCGTCCGCGTGGTTGCCGCTGCTGGCGAATTTCGTGGCCAGCGCGGAGATCGCCGCGCCGTCCAAATCGAGCGCGGTGCGACCGAGCGCGCTCGCGTACACCTTGCTCACGAAGCACGGCCCCGCGACGGCTTCATTGCGCAGCGCGCTGCCGAGCGAGGCCAAGTCGCTGAACGGCGTGCCGTCGGTGAGCGTGCCTGTCGCGTCGATCGGCGAGCCGTTGTCGAGCGTGCGGTATTGCGCCGCGGAGTCGAAATTCTCCATACCAAAGCCGATCGGATCCATCAGCGCGTGGCACGAAGAGCAGGAAGGATCGGCGCGATGCACCGTCATGCGCTCGCGCATCGTCGCGTTCGCGGCGGCCATCGCCGGCAGCGGCGGCACTCCGGGCGGTGGCGGCGGCACGTCCTTACACAAGAACGACGAGAGCACGAATTTGCCGCGCGAAGTCGGAGACGTGCGCTGCGGCAAGCCGTAGGCGACGAGGATCGCGCCGGCGCCGAGCAAGCCCGCGCGAGGCGAATCACTCGGAATCGCGACGCGACCGAAGCCGGTGCCGCTGGGCGCGGGCAAGCCGTAGTACGCGGCCAACTCCTGGTTCACGAACGTGCTGCGGTCGTCGTACAAAGAGAGGAAATCACCCTTCGTGGTGAAGACCATGTCGTCGATGCGTTGCTCGAGCTCGGTGCGCATCTCGGCGGGCAGTGTGCTGGTGAATTTGGGGAAAACCGCGGGATCTTTGCTGGCTTCGTCGAGCAATTGCAGGCCGTACAAGTCGTCCGTGAAGCTTTGCACGGCGCGATGCGCGTTCGGATCCGCGAGCAAGCGCTGAGCTTGCGTGCGCACGGCGTCGGCAGTCGAAAGGCCATCCTTCGCGGCGAGATCGAGCAGCGTGTCGTCGGGCACGCTGGCCCAGAGCACGCCGGCCAAGCGCGATGCCATCTCCCAACTCGAATACTTGATGCGTCCGCCGTCGGCCGAGCTCGGCGCGCCCAGCTCGACGCGATAGAGAAAGCTCGGCGATTGCAGGATCGCCCACACCGCGTGGCGCATGCCGACCAAGATGCTGCTGCCGCTCTCGTTGCCGATGCTCGTCGCGAGCGTGGCGAAGCGCGAGACTTCATCGCTCGTCAGCGGACGCCGAAACGCGCGGCGACCGAACGCGGTGAGCGCCTGGTTGATGCACGTCGAATCATTGGTGTCGGCTGGCACGCACGGCAGCACTTTGCCGGCGTGAGTCGCATCGGCAAAAGCGAACTCCGTGGCCGAGCCCGTCGCTGTTTCGTACAAGCCGACGCCGGCCGGCGAGATCGCGACGGAGCCCGCGCCGACCGTGGAAAATCCGCTCACGATGCTGTCCGGCTCGACCGCCGAGAGCGGCGCATCGCTCCCGAGCAAATCGTGGACGCTGTTCGCGAACTCGGCCGCGGTCAGCTTGTGCAGGCTCGCGACCGGCGCTGCACCGGGCGGCAAGCCCAAGTCTGCGGTCGCGCCCGTCGCCATGTGCTGCGTATCGACGGGTGTGTTGCCGCCGCCCGCGCTCGAGCCGAGCGCGGCGCCCGCGCCCTTCTTCGGCAGCGTGCCGCCGATCTCTGCGGTGCATGCCGCGCCGAGCGCACACAGCGCGATGGCCGACACGATCCGAACGCCGCGCGGATGCAGCGCGCGCCGACGACGGTGCAATCCTTCTGCAGTCATGGAATCCCGCTCGTTTTTCATGGCCCTGACCTGCGTGAGTGCACTTAGCCCGACCGCGCGATCACATTGATTTGCTGGGCTCGCGCAGAAAGCGCGCAGCAATTTGGAAAAGACACGCGAGCGCCGGACACGGCGCGCCGAAGCGACCGCGCAAAATTGGTCGACGCGGCGTCGCGACATTCCCGCCTCGCCGCGACGGACCTGCACGAAACGCGACGGCCGCGTGGGACCCCAAAGAAAATCGACCTACGAGCGAACCCAGGAAAAAGATTTCCCCGGTGCTCGCAACGCGGGACCGTTCGCCGCGTGCTGTGACCGCGTGTGACAGGCTGCCTCAGAAATCGCGCGAAACCTGGCGTTTGTGGGCCGTTCGAGGCTGGCACCGCGCTTGCTCTAGTGCTGGGCAGAACCCACCATGACTGGCATTGCAGCAACCGAACCCGCAGCCTCGCCTCGTGCGTATCGCGCGCGCCGCTTGAGCTCGAGTGACTTCGGCGAAGGCGACGTGCTGGCCGACAAATATCGAATCGAGGCGGTGCTCGGTGAAGGCGGCATGGGCATCGTGCTCAAAGCCACGCACCTCGAGCTCGGCTGTCTCGTCGCGATCAAGGTGATGCGCCCCGAGCTCGCTCACAGTGAAGACGCGGTGAGTCGGCTCTTGGTCGAAGCGCGCGCCGCGGCGAGCATTCGCTCCGAGCACGTCGCGCGCGTGCTCGACGTGGGGCGCCTCGAAACCGGCGCGCCGTTCCTCGTGCTCGAACATTTGGAAGGGCGCGATCTGTCGTACATCCTCCAAAAATCCGGGCGCCTCGCGAGTCAGATCGCGGTCGATTTCGTGCTGCAGGCGTGCCAAGCGCTTTCGGAGGCGCACAGCGCCGGCATCATTCATCGGGATTTGAAGCCGGAAAACTTGTTCCTCAGCTACCGCGCGGACGGCACGCCGGTGGTGAAGGTGTTGGACTTCGGGATCTCCAAGCGCCTGACGCAAGACGGGCGCGAAGCCGCGCGCACGAATCCCTCGGAGCTGCTCGGCTCACCGCTGTACATGGCGCCGGAGCAAATGAAGGGCGGCGGCCCGATCGATGCGCGCGCCGACATCTGGTCGCTCGGCGTCGTCTTGTACGAGCTGTGCACGGGTGAATCGCCGTTCTTCGGTGAGACGATCCCGTCGATTTGTGCGCGCGTGATCGGCATCGATCCGATCGCGCCCCGCGAGCTCCTGCCGTCGCTGCCGGAAGGCCTGGAAAAGGTCATTTTGAGCTGCCTCGAGAAGAACGTCGCTGCGCGACCCGCGAACGTCGCGGAGCTCGCCGAAGCGCTCGCGCAATACGGCTCCGAAGACGCGACGGAATATGCCGCGAGCGCGCGGCTCGTCATGGCCGGCGCGCGCACGAACCCGTCGTTCGAACGTCCGAGCTTCGGTTTGTCAGAAACCCTCGCGGTCTTCGGCCAAGGGCTGCGCAGCGCGCCGCGCCGCCGGATTCAACCGCGCGTCACGGTCGTCGGCGCCGCGCTCGCGTGCGCCACCGTGCTCGGCGGTGCGTTCACGTGGCGCTCGGGCCAAGCGCACGAAGCGGCGCTGCAAACGACGCTCCCCGCCGTCAGCGCGACCGCCGTGAACGCAGTTGCTGCACCCGCCGCGAGCGCCGCGACGAGCTTGCCGCATCCGAGCATCGTGATCCCGGCGAGCACGAAACAAACCGCGATCGCGCGCGGCGCCACCGTCGACGCGACGCACAGCTCGACGCCGAAGCACGGCAAACCCGGCCGCAACGCCTGGGATCCGAAGAGCTTCGGCGGGAGATTGTGAGGGCGCCATGAAACACGCCCTCGCCGTTCTTTGCTTCGGCGCGGTGTGCGCGTGCGCGCTGCCCGCCGCGGCCGACGATCCACGGAGCGCGCGTGCGGACGCGCTCTTCCGTCAAGGCCAAGCCCTGCTCGACAGCGGCAAGATCGAAG
>FTDA01001301.1_pt1 | contig 22432 bp, 18 predicted proteins | sample 1639731 | NCBI WGS metagenome assembly FTDA01 (sample SAMEA3914869, study PRJEB12502) | metagenome | biome: forest; material: soil | place: USA | collected 2012-03-12 | depth 0.1 m
ACGTTGAACACCTTGCCGGTGCTCACGCTGATCGGATGCGTCGACACCGTCGGATCGTTCGACGAACCCGCGCTGCCTCCGCTCGCGCCCCCCGTTGCGCTCGAGCCCGCGGAGCCCGCGTTGCTTGCGCTGCCGTTCAGCGCCGCGCTGCCCGCAACGCTCGACGAGCCGCCGCTCGCGCTCGTGCCGCCGCTCGCGTTCGCGGACCCACTCGCGCTCGCGCTCGAACCGCCGTTCGCGTGCGAACCGCCGCTCGAAGTCGCGCCCGACCCCTGCGCCCCCGTGCCTTGCGCCCCCGTGCCGCCGCCGTTGTCGCTCGCGCTGCTGCTGCACGCGCACGCCGCCAAACACGCTAGCGTAAGAAAATTGAACGAAGCTTGCTTCATCGCGAGTCATCCTCCGCACTGAATGCACAGTGGTGCATCCCACGCAGAAGCGTTGCCGCTCGCGAAACGGCTCACGCAAGCGCGCGACTCGCGCGCGCGAGGTAGTCAAAGGTGCTCCGCGTCGCGTCGCAGCGCTTCGCACGCAGCGCGATTTACGTCGCCGCGTCGCTCGCGCGTCGCCCTGGAAAGCGAGCCTTCGCGCCCGCACTCGCCGGACCGCGCCGCGACACGAACGAACGCTTCCCGCCGCTCTCCGCATACAGCTCGCGCAGCGCGCTCAGTGTCGTCACGCCCGAATTCTTCGCGATCCCCGCGTGCGCTTTACACAGCAGCACCGCGCGCTCCCCGAACGAGACGCAGGTGAGCTCACGCCCCGCGCGCAAATCGCCGCTGGGCCGAAACTGTTCACACACTTCGCAGCGTTGTGCCATGTCGCGCAGGGTTTCCGACTTGGCGCGGCGTGGCCAACTTTTGTCTTCGGGTGCCCCGCGTTTCATTAAGTCACTCCACGGCGGCGTGCTCGCTCCGCTGCGCGCGCCGGGCCCCCAAACGCGGGCTCCGCCCGCGCGGAGGCCCCTCGCTGCGTCAGTTGTAAGTCCCGATCGGGACTTACAACTCGAAAACCAAAGCCCCCGCAAAGTCCCGAGCGGCTCAGCCCTCCGCGCTCCCTCTTTCGCGCCCCAGCGCGCGCGAAGGGCACGGGCCGCATGCACGGAAATAAAACAAAGCTACAGATTCGCCGGGCTGATCACGGTTTTCGAACGAGAGGCAGACCCAACGAGACCTGACCGAACAGGCGCCGGTCGCGTTGCTCGATGCACGAGCGGCCAAAGGCTTGAGCCCGCTTGAATGGAAAATGAAATGCTCGAAATCGAAACACCGATCCATGCCCGCCAATCACCCTAAAGACTGACTAAGGCTTGTACTGCGCGAGCACGTCGAACGTTCCCGTCGCGGTGTGCGCCGGCGCGATCGCGACGATTTGCACTTGCTCGGGGCGAAGGCGATCGGCGAGCGCGCGGAGGGCTTGGTGATTTTGTGCGCTGTCGTCGGAGAGGGCCCAGGGCGCGCCGGCGAGCGTGCCGTCGGATTTGAGACTCGCGCTGTCGCCCAGGAAGAGCACGCCGCGCGCTAAGTACGCGGCGCTGCCCGCGGTGTGACCCGGCACCGCGAAGACGCGCACGGCGGTGCTTCCGACGGTGACGGTCTCGCCGTCGTGGACGGCGCGGGTGACTTTGGTGCCGTTGGGTTTCGGCGAGAAAAAATGGGTGACCGGGCCGTGCGAGCCTTCGCGGCCTTCGGCGAGCGGGATGTCGGCTTCGAGCGCGTACACGTTCGCGTGTGGGAAGAGGTGCGCGCCGTTCGTGTGATCGGGATGGCCGTGCGTGAGGAAGATGGCGCTGACGGCGTCCGCGTTCGCGTTGCGACGCGCGAGCTCGGCCAAGACGGCTTTGCCTTCAGGGTCGTTTCCGGCGTCGATCAAGAGCACTTTGCCGTCGCCCGCATCGACGAAGCCGACCGTCACGATGCCGTCTTTGACGATGCGCACGCCCGTTGCGGGCTCCGCGCCGTCGACGATCGGCGCGCGTCCGCCAAACGCCGAGTAACCGATGGCGACGATCGTGAGCACGAACAACGCGAGCACTGCGCCCACGATCTGCAAACTGGTTTTGACGGCGCGCTTCATTTTTGGGCTCTTCCTCGGGCGCGAACTTAACGCGAATGGGACGCCGATCGGCGCACGAATTCGGTCGCATTTGGACACTAACGCCCCATGTCCCGACTTCCCGCTCGACTTACTCCGAGGCGCGCGCTGCTGGCGAGCGCATCGCTGATCGCTTTTGGTTCTTTGGTGGCTTGCTCTTCGAGTGAGGGCCCGGATACGGGCGCGCCGGGTGGCGCCGGAAAAGCGTCGAGCGGCGGCAGCGCGAGCACCGCGGGCACGGTTGGCGTCGCAGGCCAAACCGCGAGCGGCGGCAGCGGCGGCGTGACGACGAGTGGCGGCTCGAGCCCCGGCGGCAGCACGACGATCGCTGGTGGCACAGGCGGCAGCAGCGCGATCGCCGGCAGCGGCGGCATGACGACGAGCACGGGCGGTCAGCCCTCGAACGCGTGCGAGATGAAGCCGACGCTCGCCGAACGCAAAGCGCCCGCGTTCCCGCCGACACAAATCACGAACCCGAAGGGCATCCTGTTCCGCGTGATGAACAACTGCCCGATGACCTTGTGGCTGCAGAACACGAACAACGCGACGCAATGGCCGGAAAATGGCGGCGTGCTCGAGCTCGCTTCGAAGGCCGTGAAAGAATTCGATATGCCGCAAGGCATCAGCCAGCGCATTCAAGCGTTCAAGAACGCGGCGCCGGGGCAAGCGAACAGCGTGCTGATTCAGTTCGAAGAAATGAACGCCGCGCCGGGCAAGGCACTCAACTACAATCTCTCGCACGTGGATTGGCTCGGTCTGCCGGTCGAGATCAATGGCATCGGCGCGAGCACGGATTGCGGCGTGACCGCCTGCTACAAGCCGTACGCGAACATCCTCGACGGTTGTCCGACGCAGCTTCTGGACAGCGCGAACGGCAAATGCATCGCGCCGTTCCACTATTGTTCGGACGCGACGCACGCGCAGGAAGACTTCTGCACCGTGCTCGTGCCGCCCGCGACGCAAACGGTGATGAATGATCCCGATTGCGCGGGCGGCACCGTGGGCTCACCCGCGGACATCTTCGGCTGCGCCGGATTTTGGGGCAAATCGGCGCCCTGCTGCGCGAAGGTGCATCGCGGCGTGAGCGGCAACGCCAAGAGCGACACCAACAATTGCCAATACTACAAAGAGCCGCCGTACGACGTGTACGCGGCGTGGGCGCACCAGCAATGCCCGTTCATCTACGCCTTCGCGTACGATGATTTCAACGATCAGAGCGGCTTCCACACGTGCACGAAAGGCACGGAGATGGACATCACGTATTGCCCTGGCGATCCGTGACCGCGCCCGCTCTCGGCCGACTCGCGTAGGCTGTCACCCTCTTGGGTGATGCAACGCGAGCGGCTCACGGCGGCGCAAACGAGCTGCGCCGCCGCCCGCTCTCAGCGGCTCAGTGCTCCGCTTCTTCTTCCTCTTCGTTCGCGTGAGCCTTCAAGTGGTCGGCGAACTTGGCGCGCTGCTCGGGCGTGAGTACGGCGAGCACGGTCTCGACGAACTGCACTTTTTGCGTCGCCATGGCCTTCACCATCTCTTTGGTGTGCGTGCCGACGCCAGCCTTCTTCGCGTCGAACTTGTCGCCTTCGAAGGCGGTGCCGACCGCGTCCATGTGCTTCTCCATCTCTTCCCACTTCAGCTTGTTGGCGGCGTGGTCGGCTTTCATTTGCGCCTCGAGCTTGGTGTGGAGCTTGGTCTTTTGCTCCGGCGTGAGCGCGAGATCGTCGAACAGCTTGCCCATCATGCCCTCGTGCATCTCGTGCTCGTGGTCCATGCCCGGGCCTTTGCCGTCGTGCTCGTGCTCTTTGCCGCCAGCCATCGGGCCTTTGCCGTCGTGCTCATGACCGGGGCCTTTGCCCTCGTGCTCGGCCATGTGCTCCTTCATCTCTTTGCCCTTCTCACGCATCGTCTCGATCAGCTTCTTCCGCTGATCGGCGTCGAGCGTCTTGTACAGGCGGTTCATCGCGTCCTGCATTTGCGGCTCGGTGGCAGCGACGGCGTCGGCGAGCGCCTTGATGTCGGCGTCCGTCTTCTTGTGATCGAGCTTGCCCGCAGCGACACCGTCGGCGACGTCACCCTCGAGCTTGGCTTTCGGATCTTTCGCGGCCTCGCCCGTCTTCTCCATGTCGGCTTCGATCGCGTCGACCGCGGTCTTCTGCTCGGGCTTGAGATCGAGCGAGTCGAGCGTGTTCATCAGCATGACTTCGATGCCATGACCGTGATGATGCTTCGGCGCGGGCGGCGGCGGCGTCTCGGCGACCGGAGCCGGCGCGGGCGGCGGCGGAGGCGGCGCAGCCGCGGTGGTCGCAGCGGGCGGCGGCGGAGGCGGCGGAGGCGGCGCCGCGGGCGGCTGATCGCTGCCACCACAGGCCGGCAAGAGCGCGAGCCCGAGACCGAGCACCAAGAACAGAGAAGAACGATGAGCGGGGAGATTGGCTTTAGTCATGGTCCGTGGTGGGACAGCCGAGCAGAATCCGTTGCTCCTTGCAACCGGCTGAATCGCCACAGCGCGCAGCCGATCAGCGCGTGACGAGCCGGCGACGCTTCACGCGCCGAAACACGAGCGCGAGTCCGGCGAGCAAGCCCGCGAAAGCAAAGGGCCGGGACCCGGCGCCAAAGCCAATGCTGCAGTAGCCGACCGTTTTCGGGCCGGAACTTCCCGAACCCGCGTTACCGGAAGTGTCGTCGCCGGACGCGCTGCCGGTGCCCGAAGTCGTCTGCACGGTGCCGCCCGAGGTGTCCGCGCCCGCGTCCGCATCGGGTACGCACACGCCGGCGCGGCAGGCGAGGCCGGGTTTGCCGCACAGTTCGAGATCGCTGCCGTTGTCGATCACGCCGTCGCAGTCGTCGTCGAAGTCATTGCACTCTTCGGCGCGCGGCGCGCCGGGCGTGCACTGCGACGTGCAACCCTCCGCGTACTTCGCGCACCAACCGATGCCGCAGATCACGCGCGCGTTTTCGTCGACGATGTCGTTGCAGTTGTCGTCCTTGTTGTTACAGATCTCTTGCGCGCCCGGATAGATCGTCGGGTCGTGATCGTTGCAATCATTGTCGCACAGCCCGAAGCCCGGGCTCGGCCCGCAACCGGTGGTCGTCTTCTCGCCGGTCACGCCGTGGCCGTCACCGTCGTCGTCCTCGCAGTACGTGCTGATCGGCAAGCCTTCGTCGATTTGCCCGTTGCAGTTGTTGTCCTTGCCGTCGCAAATCTCCGGCGCGTTCGGGCTGATCTTCGGATCGTTGTCGTTGCAGTCGGTGCCGAGCACGGAATAGTACTGCGGCAAGCTGCACGCGATCGTGTAGCCGGAGGCGACCGCGCCGACGCCGTCGTTGTCGTAGTCGTGGTAATACTTCGTGCCCGCGCAACCGAAGGCCATGCTGAAGAAGGCGCTGTTGTCGGAGTCGCCGCGCTGCGTGCCGTCGTTGTTGACGGAGTTGCCCCAGGCATTGAAGTCCACGCCGCCCGGCGTGCTCGGCGCGGTCCAACCGACCTTGAACGTCGTGAAGCCCCCGCTGCCCACGCGCGGCGCGTTGTGCGTGATGCCGTTGCCGAGCAGCTTCGTGCCCGAGTCGACGACGCTGAGCGTGCCGACGCCGCTCGTCTGCAAATAGAAGCCTGCGGCAGGGCCGTTCGTTTGCGAGATGCTGACCGTGAGCGTGACCTTCTGACCCGGGTTCACCGTGGTGAGATCCGGCGTGATGGTCACGGTCGGCGTGTTGCCTCCGCTGTGGCAGCCGCTGCAGCCCTGCGCCGCCTCGCCAGCCTTGTGCGCGAGGGCTAGCCGCGGCGCGCACAGCGCGACGAGCGCCAGGACGAAGGCCGCCAGTAGTTTCATCGAGGGTACCGCGTCGGCTTCGGGTCGACGCGCGGGCTGGATTTCGCGCGCGCCGAGCGGGCTTCGGCTCTTGGTTAAGTGGGCGTTCGAGCGCACGGCGATCACCCATTGTTCGTGTACGAAGTGGCGCGCTCCGCTGAAATCGGCCCCAAAAAGACCAGAATTCCGAAAAGCTCCGGAAAAATCCGGGCTCACGCCGCGCGTACCTCGAAACAGCGCCAGAAAATCGCCCTCCGCTCCTCATCGGCTCGCATCGAACTGCCGAGTCGCGCGTACGGCGGGCAGGTCGCTCCAAATTGCGACGGCCGTTTACGAGCGCTCGGTGTCCCGAAACGCCCGTTGGTCGGCTTGGCGGGGCAAGCTACGATGAATCGGAATGGGCGCGCTGATCCTCGTGGTCGATGACAGCCCCGCCATCCGTCGCCAAATCTGCGGCGTGCTGAAGGAGCTGCAAGAGCTCGAAGGCGTGGAAGAATTTCTGGAAGCCGCGGACGGTCTCCAAGCCTTCAAGTTGCTCGTCGACCGAAAGCCCGACTTGGTCGTGTGCGATCTGATCATGCCCGTGTTCGACGGGCTGAAGTTTCTGGCGCTGCGCGCGACGCGCCCCGAGCTCGCGAGCATTCCGGTGATCATGCTCACTGCGGAGGGTGATGCGTCGCGCAAGGTCGAGGTGTTCGAGCTGGGCGCCTCCGACTACGTGACGAAGCCGTTCGACAACGAAGAATTGCTCGCGCGCGTGCGCGTGCACTATCGCCTGAAAATTCTGCAGGATGAGCTGCGTGACGCGAACAAGCGGCTGGAAGCGCTCGCCGACACGGACGGCCTCACAGGCTTGTACAACCGGCGCTACTTCGACGCGCTGCTGCTGCGCGAGCTGCAACGAACGGCGCGCTACAAGACGCCGATCGGCGTCGTGCTGCTCGACATCGATCATTTCAAATACGTGAACGACACCTTCGGTCACCCGATGGGCGACGAGGTGCTGCGGAACGTGGCCAAGCTGGTGACGGCCGGGATTCGCGTGACCGACTGCGCCGCGCGCTACGGCGGCGAAGAAATCGCGATCGTGTTCACGCAGACTTCAGCGGGCGGGGTCGCCGAAGTGACGGAGCGACTCCGCCAAAGCATCGATCAGTTCGAGCACGTGTACGAAGGCCAAAGCGTGAAGCGCAGCGCGAGCTTCGGCGTCGGTTTGATCGACGGCAAGGGCGTGCCGCTCACCCCGAAGGAGCTCGTCGAGCGTGCCGACCGCGCGCTTTATTGTGCGAAGCGCGCTGGGCGGAACAAAGTCGTGGTGTGGACGCCGGAGCTCGACGCTTCGGGGTGACGTCCACTGTGACCTTGGAGCTGATCTGACGGGAGCGCCTTCCAGCGCTGCGCTGATTGTCGCGTTTGGCCGCTGGCGCGTTTCGTTGCGTAGCCGGCGCCTGTTCGGTCAGACTCGCGTTGGCTCCCGACTACTTTCGAAAACCGTGATCAGCCCGGCGAGTCTGGATCGTTGTTTTATTTCCGTGCAGCCGGCCCAGGTCCTTCGCGCGCGCTGAGGCGCGAAAGAGCAGAAGCGGAAGAGGGAGCTAGTCTTTGTCGCTCTTGCCGAAGATGCGTGGCACTAAGATCGCATCGAGCGATGCTTTGCCTGGCCCGATGATGAACAACATGACGAGCACGCACAAATACGTGAACTCGTCGGCGCCCACCAAATCGAAGATGCCATGAATGTCTTTCAGCTTGGCCGTGAGGATCGCGACGACCATGCTCACGATGAGCGGCACTGTCGCGAAGCGCGTGCACAAACCGATGACGAGCAGCCAGCCGCAAATGAATTCGCTGTAGGCCACGACGACGGCGTTCAAGCCGGGCGCGGGAATGTGCAGCTCGGTGAAGAATTGCGTCACCTTGTCGAGGCTGTGCAGTTTGCCCCAACCGGTCGAAGCAAAGAGCAACCCGACTGCGAGTCGACCCAAGAGCGGAGCCAAAAAATAGGCGCGTTCGAGGTTCGACAGCGCGAGCGTGCGGTACTTCGCGAGAGCAGCATTCGCCATGATCCTGCGAGTCTCGCATTCTCTCTCGGCGCGCGTCTACTCGTGTGTTGCTTTGCGCTCGCTACGAGCTGCTCGCCTCGGCCACCATCCGTCGTGGGGCAACGAGCGCCGAGCGCGGCGCCGCCCGTCGCTCCTGGATCGACGAACGCCGCGTGGCGTTATGTCGTCCGCCTCGAAGAAACGCGCGAGCTCGCGATCGAGGCGAGCTTCGACCCGACGAGCGAAGACGTCTTCGCCGTAGATGAAGGCGCGTCGCCTTACGTCTCGAACGTCGAGGTCGCGCGCGGGAACGATTTCGCGCCGCTCGCCGCACAAGGCGCGGGCTATCGCGTACCGTGTCGCGCGGGTTGCCGCGTGCGCTATCGCTTCGCGCTCGGCGCGGCTGCGGACGCGCTCCACGACATCGATACGGCGATCGCTTCGGGTGACGCGCTGATGGCGCCGCCGTCCACGTGGTTGCTCTCGCCGCTCGCTGCGCCACGCGGCGCACAGCTCCAATTTGCCGTGATTTTGCCTGAAAAAGCGGCGTTTGCGAGCGGCTTCGCGCACGCGGCGAACGGCGATCCGAACAGCTACGTCGCGCTCGCCAGTGAGCTCGATGCCTCGAGCTTTGCGGCGTTCGGCGCGCTTCACGTCGCGGACGTGCCTGCGGGCGACACGACCGTGCGGCTCGCGCTCGCTCCGAAAGGCATGAAGCTGACGCCGCGCGAAGCCGAGGCGTGGCTCAGCGCATCCGCCGGCGCGGTCGCGAATTACTATCAAGGGCATTTGCCGGCGCGTCACGCGCTCGTCGTGATGATGATGGGCTCGGGCTCGAACACGCGCGGCGAAACCCTCGGCGGCGGTGGCCCCGCGGTGTTCATTCGCGCGTCGGATTTGATCAATTCGCGCACGACGCCGGACGACTGGGTCGTCACGCACGAGCTCTTGCACGTCAACTTTCCGGATCTCGGTCGCCCTCATGCGTGGCTGAGCGAGGGCCTCGCGACGTACGTCGAGCCGATTGCGCGCGCGCGTGTCGGACTCGTGAACGAAGACAAATTCTGGCGCGATCTGGTGGAAGGGTTGCCCCAAGGGCTGCCCGAAGCAGGCGACGAAGGCCTGGAAAACACGCACACCTGGGGTCGCACCTACTGGGGCGGAGCGATTTATTGTTTGCTCGCGGACGTGACGATTCGCGAGCGAACTCGCAACACGCGCTCGCTCGACGACGTGCTTCGCTTCATCGGAAAAGCCGGCGTCGTCGACGACACGCACTGGGACGTGCAGCAGTTTCTCGACGCGGGGCAGAAGGCGACGGGCACGACCGCGCTGCAAGAGCTGTACGATTCGCTCGCTGCGAAGCCGGGAACGGTGAGTCTTTCCGAGCTATTTGCTCGGCTCGGCGTGCATCTCGAACAGGGCACGCTGCGTTTCGATGACAGCGCACCGCTCGCGAGCATTCGCCGCGCAATCACGGCCCGCTGACCGAAATCGAGAATCGCCACCGCGGGCGGTAACCGATGCGATGGTGATCCAGTACGTCACGAGAGTCGTAGATTTGCGGGCGCTAATGGTTGACCGGAATTGCCGAGAGCGCGAGGCTTCGTGCCACTCGGCAGAACCAAGGCCGTGACACGCCGCGGACTACGAGGCCGCATGCGCCTTCCAGCGCATTCGGGTTCGCTAACTTCACGAGGGTAATAGCAATGAATCTCACCAACACTCTGATGGCTGCTGCGGTTACTGGCATCATGGCGGGCGCGACGGCCTGTGGCGGCTCGACGCCTCCGGCGGCTTCGCCGGACGCGAACGCGGCTCCGGCTGCGCCGGCTGCTGCCGACGCGGCTGCTGCTCCGGCTGGCGACACGGCGGACGCCGCGGGCGCGAAGCACGACTGCAAAGGCAAGAACGCGTGCAAGGGCCAAGGCGGCTGCAAGACGGACGCGCACGGCTGCAAAGGCCAGAACGACTGCAAGGGTCAGGGCGGCTGCAAGGGCTGAGCTCGTGATCGCGCGCTACGCCGCCTCCTGAGTGAGGGTCGGCGTAGCGCGTGTTTTTTTCTCGATGACGAATCGCTTTGGGCTCCCGAATCTCGGTCTTGGGCTCGGTCTCAGGACCGTGCACTACGGCACGATTGTCGGTGAAAAGCCGGCGGTCGATTGGTTCGAGATTCTCAGTGAAAATTATTTGCGCACGTCGGGGCGTCCGCTCGATTTCTTGGACGCGATCGCTGAGCGCTATCCGGTCGTCATGCACGGCGTGTCGCTCTCGATTGGGTCGACGGATCCGCTCGATCGCGAGTACTTGAGCGAGCTGCGCGCGCTGCGCGATCGCGTCAACGCGCGCTGGGTTTCCGATCATTTGTGCTGGACGGGCGTGGCCGGCAAAAACACGCACGATCTGCTGCCGATGCCGTACACCGAGGAAGCGCTCGCCCACGTGACCGACCGCGTGCGCGCGGTGCAGGATTTTCTGGGCGCGCCGCTCGCGCTCGAGAATCCGTCGAGCTACGCGGAGTTCGCGGCCGACAGTATGAGCGAATGGGAGTTCCTCGGCCGGCTCGCGGAAGCCGCCGACTGCGCGCTCCTCCTCGACGTGAACAACGTGTACGTGTCGAGCCGAAATCACGGCTTCGATCCGCTCACGTACCTGAACGCGATCCCGTTCGATCGCGTCGTGCAGTGCCACGTCGCGGGGCACACCGATCACGGCACGCACATCATCGATTCGCACATCGGGCCGGTGATCGAGCCGGTGTGGCAATTGCTCGGCCACGCATATCGACGCGCGCAAGGCGTGTCGGTGTTGCTCGAGTGGGACGCGGAAATTCCGAGCTTCGCCGAGACACACGCGGAAGCGCTGCGCGCGCGCGAGTTCATCGGAGCCAGCGCGTGAGCGAGGTCGAGCGCAAGGTCACGGCGGACGCGATCGGCCTGCACGAGCGCGCGAGCGCGACGCCCACCCGCGAGAGCGCGGAGCACGCCGCGAAGCACGGCGCCGCGCCGGCTTGGGCCGCGGGCAGCTTGGATTTGCGTAAACAGCAGGAATGGTTCGCGGCGATCGTGAGCACGCCGGAAACCGAAGCCGCGCCCGTGGATGCGCTGTCGGCGGCGCGCCTGGTGAAACCGAGCCGCACGCTGAGCTCACTCGAGCGTCTCGAGATCTACCGCAGGGGTTATCACGCACGCTTGATCGAGTGCCTCGCGGATGATTATCCGGTGCTCCAGTTCGCGCTCGGTGAGGACGCGTTCGAAGCGCTGTGCCGCAAGTACATCGCGCGTCACCCTTCGACGGGGCCGAGCTTGAACTATTTCGGTCGACACATGTCGGCGCTGTGCAAGAGCGAGAATCTGCCGGGTTTTTGCGCCGATTTAGCGACGCTCGAGTGGGCCGTCGTGATCGGCATTCACGCGCCGACGGCGCCCGCGCTCGGCTTCGAAGATTTGAGCCAAGTGCCGCCCGAGCGTTGGCCTGGCGCGCGCTTCGGCGCGAATCCTTCCCTGTCGATCCTGCGCTTCGAGTACGCGGTGAACGCGTACTTGCAGAGCTTTCGCAACGGTGACGCCGTCGTTGCTCCGCCGGCCGCGCAGCGGAGCGTCGTTGCGGTCTATCGCACGGGCAAAGCGGTCTGGCGGCTCGAGCTCGATCCCGCGCTCGTCACGCTGGTCGAAGCGCTCGCCGCGGGCGCTACGCTCGAGGCTGGCCTCGGCCAAGTGCAAACGCTGCTCGCGGATCGCACGGAAGCGGAAGCCGCGGCGCTCGTCTCCACGTGCTTTCGGCACGCGGTTTCGAGCGGGCTCTTTTCGACGTTGATCGTGTGACTTGCAAGTGAAGCGCCGCGGGCTACCGATGCTTCGCGGCGGCGTCAGCGCTGAACCCAAAAAATCGCAGGATTTCTGCAGGATCGGGTCGCCTCGCGGCAGCTCGCGTGCGTCAGTTTTGCTCGGCGGTGTGTGCGGATGTTTCACCCTCGCGGGTGTGGGAAGGTGCGCGGATCGTCTCTCGTAGTACGCTACACCGGTAGAGAGCGAGCGCGGGTGGGCGCGGGCTCGGGGAAAAGAAGATGCAGAACAAATTGGGTTCGGGTGCGGTTTGGGCGATTCTCGGGCTGACGGTGAGTGCGTGTGGCGGCACCGCGAAGTCGGGGGCGACGAATGACGGTCCGCCGCCGCTCGTGGAGCTGCCGCTGGTCGAGGTCGGTCCGCAGCAGCAAGCCAATCAGCTCGACGTGCTGTTCGTGATCGATAACTCCGAGAGCATGGACGACAAATCGGCGATGCTCGTGCAATCCGTGCCGGCGTTCGTTTCGCAGCTCGTGAACCCGCCGTGCGTGGACGGCAGCGGTACGCCGATCGCCGAACAGCCGAAATCAGGCTCTGAAGCGTGCGCGACGGGCACGCGCGTGCGGCCGCCGGTAACGGACATGCACCTCGGCGTGGTCACGAGCAGCCTCGGCGCACACGGCGGCGACGTCTGCTCGATGCCAGGCCCGATGGACGTCGATCCGCACCTCGACGATCAGGCCGAGCTCATTCCGAGCAAGCGTGACGACGTGCCGAGCTTTCAAGGTTCGGGCTTCGCTTCGTGGGACACGACTGGACAAGCGGGCGATACAGATCCGACGGTGATCACTTCGCAAGTGCAGGCGATGATCAGCGCAGCGGGGCACGACGGTTGTGGTTTCGAAGCGCCGCTCGAGGCCATGTATCGCTTCTTGATCGATCCGGAGCCGCCGGTTTCGATCGCGAAGGATCCGACGACAGGGCTCTCGGTCTCGACCGGCGTGAATCAGGATTTGCTCGCGCAACGCGCCGCATTTTTGCGGCCGAGCTCCGCGCTCGCCGTCGTGCTCTTGAGCGACGAAAACGACTGCTCGATTCAAGATAGCGGCGTCGGCTGGTTCGTCGGTTCGACTTCACACATGCCGAAGGCGTCGGTGGAATGCGCGAGTAACCCGAACGATCCGTGTTGTCGCTCGTGCGCGCAAGAACCGACGAACGCGACGGCGCAGTGCCCATCGCTCGACGATGACGCGAACTGCATGGGCGCTGCCGCGGGCTCGTACAACACTTGGGATACGCTCGGTGATTCGCTCAATCTGCGTTGCTTCGATCAAAAGCAACGCTTCGGCTTCGATCTGCTGAACCCGGTGTGGCGCTACACGGTCGGGCTCACGAACCCGCAGATCTACGATCAAGCCGGGAAGCTGGTGCCCAATCCGTTGCTCGCCGCGCGCTCACCGAGCTTGATCAGTGTGACGATGCTGGTCGGCGCGCCGTGGCAAGATCTGGCTACGGACGACAGCTTGAGCTCGCAAGATCTCACCGTGCTGAGCTCCGTGGATCTGTTGAACGAGCAGCGCTGGCCGATGTTGGTCGGGGATCCGAAGAACAACGTGCCGCCGTCCGATCCGCTGATGATCGAGTCGATCGAGCCCCGCTCGGGTGTGAGCCCGGTGACGGGCGCGGCGCTCGCGCCCGCGGACTCGACGGACCCGCTCGCGAACCCGAGCAACGGCCACGAAAAAAACAATCCCGAGCAGGATGATCTGCAATACGCATGCACCTTCTTGCTGCCGGCCACGCGAGATTGCACGAAGAACAGCGACGCGAGCTGCCGCTGCGCACCCGACATGAGCGGCAACACGACGGCGATTACCACGGAAAATAGCCCGGATTGTCAGCCGCCCACGGGCGGGGCGCCGGGCACGACGCAGTATTTCGCCGAAGCATACCCGGGGACGCGCGAGCTCTTGGTCGCGCAAGCGCTGGCGGACCGCGCTGTTTCGGCTTCGATTTGCCCGAAACAATCGACGGGCGACGGCGCGAGCTTCGGCTACGTGCCCGCGCTGTCCGCGCTCACTCAACGCATCGGCGCGACGCTCGAGTGACGCGAGCTCGCGTTCAGCCGCGAGGGATGAGCGCGTGCAGCTTGGTTTCGTCACCCAGCTCGAGCGCGCGCTCGGCTTCGAGGCTGACGTGATCGCGGTTGATGGTGACGACGGCGAGCGTGCGATCACCCGCGCGGTAGGCGAGCGCGCAGTCGAGGTTTTCGATGCTGCCGGCGACGTCGATGCGATCCCATTTCTGCGCGTGCCCGAGGTACGAGAGGGTGGTGTCGTAGTGCGCGCTCCAGAAGAACGGCACGCTGTCGAACGGTTGCTCGTGGCCGAGCAAGTTGAGCGCGGCGACTTCGCCTTGGCGCGTCGCGACGACCCAATGCTCGACGCGCACGTGCTCGCCGGTTTGCGCGTCGGGGAAGCGCGCGACGTCGCCCGCGGCGTACACGTCCGGCGCGCTCGTGCGCAAATAGCGATCGACCGAGATGCCGCGATCGAGCTTGATTCCAGCCGCTTCCGCGAGCTCCGTGCTCGGCTTCACGCCGATGCCGAACACGACCAAGTCCGCCGGGAGCTCCGTGCCGTCTTCGAGCTTCACGGTCTGCGCGTTGATCGATGCGGGGCGAGTGCCGAGCTTGAACGTCACGCCGCGGGACTCGTGCAGTTTTTTCAGCGCGGCGCCGAGCTCGTCGCCGAGCACGTGCGCGAGCGGCAAGTTGCCGGGCGCGACGACGGTGACGTCGATCTTGCGCGCGCGCAGCGAGGCCGCGACTTCGAGCCCGATGAAGCCCGCGCCGATCACGACCGCGTGCTTCGCGTGCGCGCTCTGCTCGATGATCGCGCGACTATCAGCCAGAGTGCGGAGCGTGCGCACGTGCGGCAAGTCGCTGCCAGGCACGCTCGGTTTCACCACGGCCGCGCCTGTCGCCAAGAGCAGCGCGTCGTACGAAAGGCTTTGCCCGTTTTCGAGCGCGACCGTTTTGGCCTTGGTGTCGATCGCGGTCACGCGCGTGCTCACGAGCAGCTCGATCTTTTGTTCCGCGTAGAACTCGGCCGGGCGCAGCGCGATCCATTCTTCGGGCGCGTTGCCCGCGAGATAATCCTTCGACAAATTCGGCCGATCCACGGGGGCCGAAGCTTCCGCGCCGACGAGCGTGATTTTCCCGGCGTAGCCCGCGCGGCGCAGTTTCTCGGCGGCGGAGTTGCCGGCGGGGCCCGCGCCGACGATCACGATCGCGCGCGGCTCTTTCGGATTTTTCGGCGCGGCTTTGGGCTCGCGCTTGCCGAGCACGTACAGCTTGCCGGCGCGCTCTTCGACGTCGAAGCACGCCAGCGAATCGCGCGCGGGCGAGCGCACCGCTTCACCGCTCTCGAGCGAGAAGCAGGCGTGGTGCCAGGGGCAACGCACGGTGCCGTCGACGAGCAAACCGTCCACGAGCGGCGCGCCGTAATGCGTGCAATTGGCGCCGACCGCGAACACCTGTGCGTTCGAGCGCGCGAGCAGCACGCCTTCACCGCCGCTGTGTCCGACCAACATTTTTCCTTCGGCGAGCTCGCTCGAAGGAATGCCCTGGCTCAAATCCGGACCGCTCAGCTCTTGACCGCCTGCCATGTCGTTCTCCCTAGACCTAGGCGCGGGACCGCGCGTGGTCGAGAGGGAGCATGCCCCGAAGGCTCGGCGATTGGCAGCCGGTACTTGGTCGCGCGGCGATCAGCGGCGAAGCGAGGCCGCTTTGCGAGCGCAGCAGCGCGAGCGCGGCCGGCGTGCACGCTTCGGGTTACGCTCTTTGCGCGTTTACTTTGCGCGGACTCTGTGGTGCTTCGAGCTCGAGCTCAGGCTGGGAATGCATGCGCACCACGCCGTGTTGCTCCAAGATTCGGAGCTTGGTTCGCGTCGCCGCGGGCAGGCGCTCGTAATCACTCTCCGCGACTTCGTTCGGGCCGCGCTGAATCGCGATGCCCGCCGAAGCGTGAAAGTGCTCTGTCGATTCAATCAGCATGACGCCACCACGCGCCCCGCGCGCTCTCGAGCATACGGCTCCTCAACCGTTCGACTTGAGCGCCGCATTCCCGTTTTTTTCGCAGCACGGCGCAGAGGCATGGGCCCCTTTGCGCCGCTCTCGGCTCTGCGAAATGACGTGGCGTTCACGTTTAGCTAGTGTTCGTGAGGGCCAAAAAGCGTTTGTAAAAAATGCGCTCGCGGTTTCTGTGGCCGCACGCGCGAATTTTTGCCTATGAACGTGCGTCCGATTGCAACGGCTCAGCGTATTAACGGCCAATGAACGAGCCTTCCGGCTCATCCCCAAACCATCCAGCCGAGCTTCAATAAATCGACATACCCGTTGGGTCGCGCCGACCGAGCCGTGAGACCCGCGCACGGCGCGACGTGGTATGCGGGCTCCGAAACATCCCCGAGAAGATCATTTTGGCAAGCAGTCTCGAATCCCTCCTCGAAGAAGGCGTCATCAGCGAAATTCATGGTCGTTTGAAGAGCGGCAAGGAGGCAGAAGTTTTCGCCGTGAGCTATGGCGAGAACGTCGTTGCCGCCAAGGTTTACAAAGACCGCGCTCAGCGAAATTTCAAAAACAACGCGACGTACCTCGAAGGCCGCAGCGTGAGGAATTCGCGCTCGCAACGGGCGATGGATCGCGGCACTCGCTTCGGTCAAGAAGCGGCGGAAGACGCGTGGAAGGTGGCGGAGGCGAACGCGCTGTACAAGCTGCACGCCGCGGGTGTGCGCGTGCCGACGCCGGTGATGTTTTTGGAAGGCGTGCTCTTGATGGAGCTCGTGCGCGGCAGCAACGGCGAGCCCGCGCCGCGCTTGATCGACAGTGAGATCGATCGCGAAGCCGCGCGCGCGGCGTACATGGACATGCTCGCGCAGCTCGTGAAGATGCTCTGTTGCGATTTGATTCACGGCGATCTGTCACCGTACAACGTGCTCTGGGCCGAGGCGGGCGCGACGATCATCGATTTTCCGCAGACGATCGCGGCGGCGGGCCACGGTCGCGCGGAGTTTTTCTTTCAGCGCGATGCGCGCAACATCCTCGGGCACTTCGCCGCGATCGAGCCGAGCTTACGCGGCCGCTTGAACGGGGACGTGCGCGAGATTTGGCGCGCGTACGTGCGCCGTGAGCTCAGCCCCGAGTTCATGCCCAGCGGGCAGCCGCAGCGCTTCGATGAGCGCGGCCCCGCGCCGCAACGCTCGGGCGAGGGCGCTCGCTTCGAGCGACCGCAGCCACAACATCAACCGCGTCCGCACGCGCAGGGCCGGCCGCAACGCCCCGACTCGCGCGAGCGCGACGCCGAGCCACGTGCTCAACAGCCGCGCGGTCCGCGTTTGCACATGGCTTCTGCCGCGGAAAACATCGCTTCGCAACGCGGCGGCCCCGAGTCGCGCGGTCCGCGCCCGGAACAGCGCGGCGCTCCCGATTCGCGCGGTCCACGCCCCGAGCAACGCGGCAATGCCGAATCACGCGGCCCGCGTCCGCAGCAACGCGGCGGTCAGGAGTCGCGCGGTCCTCGCCCACAGCAGCGCAATGGTCACGATGCGCGTGGTCCTCGCCCCGAGCAGCGAGGTGGGCAAGAGTCGCGCGGTCCGCGCCCCGAGCAACGCGGCAATGCCGAATCACGCGGTCCGCGCCCGGAGCAACGCTCGCAGCCGCGACCGCAACGCGCGCAGCAGCAACGTCAAGCGCAGCGCCGCGCGCCCGAGGTGATCGTGATCAAGCGTCGCGCGCCGGAGCCCGCGGCGCCGGCCGAATCCAGCTCACGCGCGCCGGATTCGGTTCGTTCGAAGCGACGCTGAGCGAACGCCCAGAGTCGCCTCGGCACTGGCGCATGCGAGCTGCCGCGAGGCGACCCACGAGAGCGCGTTAGAGCGGCACACGCCCGAATTTGCCGCGATTCACGTCGACGATCGCTTGCTCGATCTCGGCCACGGTGTTCATGACGAACGGGCCGTACTGTACGATCGGCTCGTTGAGCGGCTCGCCCGCGAGCACGATCACGTGACTGTCTTCGCTCGCGCGGAGCTCGAGCCGCGCGCCGTCGTTGTGGAACAAGACGAGCTCGCCCTCGCTCGCTTCGCGCCCGCCGGCCGTTACGCGCCCCTTCACCACGACAGCGAGGGCATTGTAGCTCGCGGGCAATGGCACTGGCAGCATCGCGCCGGCGTCGAGCCGCGCGTCCAGCATCGTGATCGGCGTGAAGGTGTGCGCGGGGCCCGTCGTGCCCTCGAATTGGCCGGCGACTACGCGCACTCGCGCATCATCATGTTCGACGACGGGGATCTGCTCGGACGTGATCGGTTGATAGTTGGGCTTCGCCGCCTTGTCTTTCGCGGGCAAGTTCACCCACAGCTGCATCATTTGCATGCGGCCGCCGCGCCGCGTGAACTCTTCCTCGTGATATTCCTCGTGGAAGATGCCCGCGCCGGCGGTCATCCATTGCACGTCACCCGGGCCGATCACGCCGCGATGCCCCGCATTGTCGCGATGAGCCACCGCGCCTTCCCAGGCGAGCGTCACGGTTTCGAAGCCGCGATGCGGATGCCAACCCACGCCGCGCTTGCCGTCCGCGAGCGGCGGAAACTCCTTCGGCGGCCCGAAGTCCATCAGCACGAACGGGCTCACGCGCTCGGGCGCGAGCTCTCGGCTCGGGAAATAGGTCGCGACGCGAAAGCCATCACCGACCCAATGAAAATCAGTGCTCTTGTGGATGCGCTCCACGCTGCGGACATCGCTCGCCGGCGTGGTCGCCGGAGCGCGCTCGGGCGTCAGGGAAATCGTGTTCATGGCAACCAAGGTAAGGCTTCCGGAGCGGCGGGGAAGCGCAGCGCTCGTGATGAGAGCCATCACTTTGCGTGATGGGTGGGTATCACCGCCGCTCGACACAGCGAGCTCAGGCGTTTTTCGGCCCAACGCGCGACCGGACCGAACGTAGCGCCGGAGCGCCAGACTTGCACGAGCGAGCGTCGCGGAGGTCCAGCGGGCCACGCCGCGAGCTCGAGCTCCACCAAACGCCCCGCGCGCAAGTCCCCGCGCACGAGGTGCTCGGGCAAGTGACCCCAACCGAGGCCGCCCGCGATGAGCGCGTGCTTGGTCGCCAGATCCACGACGCGCCACGTGCGCGTCGAGAGCACGCCGTGATTTTCGGGCGCGCGCTCGGCCGGATCACGGTGCTCGCCGAGCACGATTTGCACCGCGTTCGTGAGCGCGCTCGCTTCGAGCGGGCCGCGCACTTTCGCGAGCGCGTGCGATTTCGCTGCCACGGGCAGGAGGCGCAGCTCCGCGATGGCGCGTTGCTCGAGCCCCCGCAGATCGGCGTCTTCGATCGCGATGCCCCACGCCGAGCGCTTTTCGCGCACGTGCGCGGTGACCGCCGAGAGCACATCACTGAAGAGCGAGAGCTCGACTTCGGGATGCTCGCGCGCGAAATCTTTGGCGAACGCGACCAGCGGCTCGGTCGGAAACATCGCGTCCACCACGATCGCGAGCCGCGTTTCGCTGCCTTTTTTCAGGCGCGCCACGACTTCTGCCAGATCCTCGAAGCCGCCCTCGATCTTCGCGACACCCGACACGATCGCCGCGCCGTGCTCGGTGAGCCGCGCGGAGCGCCCCGAGCGATCGAACAAGCGCAAGCCGAGCTGCGTCTCGAGCCGCTCGATGGCTTGGCTCACGGCGGCTTGCACGCGCCCGAGCTTGCGCGCGGCCGCGGAGAAGCTGCCCGCTTCGGCGACCGTGCGCAGCGTGCGCAGTTGTTCGATCGTGACGCCTTCGAGCATGCCTTAGTCCTCGAACGTGATCAGGAATTTTCTGCCCTTGATTCGCCCGCGGCTCAAGCTCTGCTGCGCGCGCTCGCGGATCTCGCTTTTGACGGCGACGTACGCGTGGTGATCGAAGATTTCGATTTTGCCGATGTCGGTCGCGACGAAACCGCCGGCTTCACCGGTGAGCGCGCCCAAGATGTCGCCCGGGCGCACCTTCTCTTTGCGCCCGCCGGAGATGCGCAAAGTGGCCATTTTTGCGGCTGCTTGGGTGGGGGCGCGATCCGCGGCGGTCGGCGTCAAAGTGGGGACGAAGGTCGTGAGCGTTTTGCCCGTGAGCTTCGCGATGCCCTCGAGCTTGAAGTGCTCGCGCTCGCTCGCGAGCGAGATCGCGAGCCCGGTCTTGCCGGCGCGCCCAGTGCGACCGATGCGGTGCACGTACACTTCGGGCCGCGGCGGCAAATCGAAGTTCACCACCAAATCCAAATCCAAGATGTCGATGCCGCGCGCGGCGACGTCCGTCGCGACGAGCACGCGCGTGCTGCCGTTGCGAAACTTCGCGAGCACGCGGTCGCGCTCGAATTGCTCGAGATCGCCGTGCAAGCTGTCCGCGCTCAAGCCCGACTCCGCGAGCGAGCGCGCGACCTCGGCGACCGTCGCTTTGAGGTTGGCGAAGACGAGCGCGGATTCGTACGCGCGCTCGCCGAGCACGGCGTGGAGCGCGACGAGCTTCTGCTCCGGCTCGACTTGCACGAGCAGCTGTTCGATCTCCGGCGCCTGCTCCGGCTCCGAATCGGCCTCGACGAACGCGGGATCGCGCTGATATTTGCGGGCGAGCGCCGCGATCGTCGGCGGGTATGTGGCCGAGAAAAACGCGGTTTGCCGTTCGTCGGGCAACGCTTCGAGGATTTGCAAAACGTCCTCGCCGAAACCCAAGTCGAGCATGCGATCGGCTTCATCGAGCACCACGCTCGACACGGCCGAGAGATCGAGCGTGCGACGACGCAAGTGATCGAGCACGCGACCCGGCGTGCCGACCGCGACGTGCACGCCGCGCTCGAGCGCGCCGATTTGTCGTCCGATCGGCTCACCGCCGGCGAGCACGAGCACGGTCAGACCCGGATAACGTCGGCCGAAGCGGCGCAGCTCGCGCGCGACTTGAGTGGCGAGCTCGCGCGTGGGGCAGAGCACGAGCGCGCGCACTCGGCGCGTCGCGAGCGAAAGCCGATGCAAGAGCGGCAGCGCGAACGCCGCGGTTTTGCCGCTGCCCGTGCGCGCTCGCCCCACCAAATCCCGACCCGACAAAAGCAGTGGGATGGCTTCTTTTTGGATGGGGGTGAGCTCTGCGAAGCCCAGCTCGGCGATGACAGCGAGCAACTCCGGCGCGAGCGGCAGCTCCGAGAACGCGCTCATGTCGCCGCGCCGAAATGAATCTCGCGCGCTTTGAATTCAGCTTCCGACAAGCCCGGCGCGCGCTCGAAAAACGACGCGAAGCGCTCGGCCAAAGCGGTGATCGTGAGGCTCGGGTTCACCGCGAGGTTGCCAGGGATCACGCTGCCATCGCACACGTACAATCCCGGGTAGCCGAACACTTCGTGGCGTTCGTCGATCACGCCGCTCTCCGAATTTTCACCGATGCAGCAGCCGCCCAAGATGTGCGCCGTCGCGGGCGTGCGCAAAAGCACTTCGGAGATCACGTTTTGCGGCTCGCCCTGCAGCTCTTCCGCCAAAATTTCTGCAGCTTCCTGGGCGACGGGCAGATAACTCGGTACGGATTGGTTCGGGGTCGTGTCCGCGAGCGCAGGACCGAAAATCGTGGGCACGAGCCGCAGGCGCAAGTGCTGATCCACGGATTGCATGACCAGCAAGATGACCGTGCTCTTGGCCCAATCGCGCACGCGCCAAAGCTGGAGCATGCGCGAGAAACGGCTGAAAATCTGGCCGATCATCTTGAGCGGGCGCGTGAGCGCGCTGCCGTTCGGAGTGAGCGGAACGGCGAGTAGGCGCATTGCGCCGGAGCCACTCGGGTAGCGCACGCTCTCGACCTTGGTGACCGCGTTCGGGTGAAACGCAGCGCCAATCGCGATGCCGCGCGCCAAATCGCGATGCGCGTCGAAGCTCGTCGCGCCGAGCAAGCTCTCGCCGTTCGTGCGTACGAAATCTCCGAGCCGCGGCGAGATGTGTCGCAGCGTGCGATGCTCATCACGATTCTTGAGCAAGAGCTCGACCGTGCCGAGCACGCCGGCCGCGAGGATCACGCGTTTGGCGTAGAACGTCGGCCCCGGCTCGGGGAAGACAGCGGTGCTCTCGCTAGTTTGGATCTGATAACCCTCGGCAGTGAGCGAGATGCGCGTCACTTTGAGCTCGGGGAAAATCTGCGCACCCCAATGCTCGGCGAAGTACAGATAATTGCGGTCGAGCGTGTTTTTCGCGCCGAAACGGCAACCGACCATGCAGCCGCCGCACAGCGTGCAGCCCGTGCGCTCGGGGCCAGCGCCGCTGAAATACGGATCCGGCACCGTCTGCCCGGCCTTGCCGAAGAACACGCCGACTTCGGTCGGGTGAAAGGTTTCGCTGCTGTGCATGCGTTCGGCGACGCGCTTCAGCGTTTGCTCGCCTTCCATCAGCGCGTCGTTTTTGGTGACACCCAGCATCCGCCGCGCCGTCTCGAAGTGAGGCGCGAGCTCGGGCTCCCAATTCACGGCGCGGCTCCACGCCGGATCCTCGAACACGGTGGCGTTCGGGCGCATCAAGGTGTTGGCGTAGACCAAGCTGCCACCGCCGACGCCAGAGCCGTGCAGCACCATCACGCCCTTGAGCAGCGTGATGTTTTGGATCCCGAAGCAGCGCAGCTTCGGCGCCCACAGGTATTTGAAGGCGTTCC
>FTDA01001201.1_pt1 | contig 22084 bp, 18 predicted proteins | sample 1639731 | NCBI WGS metagenome assembly FTDA01 (sample SAMEA3914869, study PRJEB12502) | metagenome | biome: forest; material: soil | place: USA | collected 2012-03-12 | depth 0.1 m
CGGCACGAGCAGCAGCACCGCGGGCAAAGGCGGCGGCACGACTTCGGAAGCCGGCGCTGGTGGCGGCTCGACCTTGTACGAGCGCTTGGGCAGCGCTGCCGGGATCGATACGGCCGTGAAAGCCATCGTCACGGCTGAAACGATGGACGACGACATCGTCACGTATTTCGCGCCGAATTTGAACGATAAGACGCACAAGCCGCAGCCCGCGGACATCATCGAGTGCTTGGATTTGCTGCTCGGAAGCGTGTCCGGCGGCCCGGAAAAATACCCGGGCACGACGTCGAGCGGCTTCACCTGCCGTTCGATGACCGATGCGCACGCCACGCTCGGCATCAACAGCGGCACGTTCGACAAGTTCGTGATGATCGCCGGCGCCACGATCAAAGGCGCGGTCTCGGATGACGATCTCACGACCATCGCCGGCGTGCTCAACGGCACCAAAACTTCGATCGTGACCGACACGACGACGACCGCCGCGCGACCGTGCCAAGCTCCGGCTTCGTGCGCGGCAGAAGCGGGCGCGGGCGGCGCGGGCTGAACGAGGATTGATCATGAAGCGCGCGCATTGGATTCGTGCTGGGGTTTACACCGCTTCGACGCTCGCCGTGCTCACGGTTGGCATCGGCGCGTTGCACACGAAAGCGGCTCGTCCGCTGCTCGCCCGTCTCGGCTTCGGTTGCCCGATGAAAGCATCGGCCGCCGACATCGCCGCGGCACGGCTCAATAGCGCGCGCGCTGTGCGCGGCACCGAGACGGCAGCGTCTCGGCCCGCGCTCGGCTTCGCGCTCGATACGATGACGCTCCGCGATGTGAAAGCCTGGGCCGATCGCAAAGGGGTCTCGTGCGATGAAATTCGCACAGGCTCATTCCTGCGCTGTTCGGATGTGCCGGAGAGCGCGCTCGGCGGCCAAGGCGCAAACGTCGCTGAGCTGGACTTCGGGTTTACGCTCGGCAGCGAGAAGCTCGTGAACATCACCGCGTGGCGCAGCGGCATGTCTTCGAGCGCCGCGGCCGAACAGATGAACTTGGTCGTCGCGAGCCTCAAAGCGGAGCTCGGCACCCCCTCCGAAGAGAAGGGCGATCGCACCGCGAGCTACCTCGCTTCGGGCCCGATGCGCACCGCAGTCGTCCAGTATCGGTTCTCCGACTACATCGCCGATGTCTCCGCGAGCAACATCCCGGGCCGCGGGCTGATGCTGCGTGAACATTACATGTCGGCCCGTGACTGATTTCGGTGACCGTCGTATATTGAAAGACTTTCCGCCGCGCCCTCATGGCTGCTCCGGGCGCGGGTCGGCTTCCCACTTCGGTCAGAGATCCTCCTCCGAATAACCACGAAGTGGTGGGCTGCACCCGCGTCTGGAGAACCCCCAGCCATGGTGGCGCGGCGGCCTAATTTTGCTGACCGGTCGACGCGAGGGCAGGCAACCAGGGTGCATGATGACGCCCTCGGCCGAATTCCGCGCGACTTGGGCTATGTTTGGGGTTTTGGCTGAAGCCCATTCAGCCGCCCGCGGTGGCAACCGTTGGCAAGCGTAGCCCTGACCATGGCCTCGAGTCCTGCACCGGCTCCGACCGATTCCGCGGTCGCCAAGTTTCCGCACGAGCGGCTGGGTGACGCTCAGCTCGTGCAAGACGTCGCGCGCGGCGATCGCGAGGCGCTCGGCGTGGTTTGGGATCGCTACGCGAGGCTCGTGCGCTCGGTCTTGTTTCGCGCGCTCGGCAGCGAAGCGGGTGTCGAGGATTTGCTGCAGGATGTCTTCTTCGCGTTTTTCCGCGGCGCCGGGCAGATTCGCGATGGCGCCGCGCTGCGCGGCTATCTGGTCGGCGTGGCCGTGCGGCTCGCGGCGCTCGAGCTCCGGCGGCGCAAGGTGCGCCGCTGGGTCGGGCTCTCGCCAACCGGCGAAATTCCGGACGTGGCAGTGCCGCCGGAAGACAGCGAAGGTCGAGCGGCGCTCGGCGCGCTCTATCGCGTGCTCGATCAATTGAGCAGCCGGCGTCGGCTCGCGTTCGTGCTGCGTCACGTGCAAGGGTTGGAAGTCCTGGAGGTGGCGCACGCGCTCGACATCTCCGAGTCCACCGCGCGGCGCGAGCTCGGCAAAGCTCAACAACAACTGGCCGCGCTCGCTCGGCGCGAGCCGGAGCTCGCGCGCTACCTCGCGCTCGAGCGCGAAGGAGGCGGATCGTGAGCCAACCTGAACGAGATCCGGAAGCGGTCGCGCGCGCACTCGCCGCGCTCGCACGCAGCGCGCCGGAGCCGGACGATACTTTGCGCGCGCGGCAAGGTCGCGCGCGGCTCCTCGCACGCGCGGCAGCGAGTGGTGCGCGCTCGCCGTTCACGCCTTCTTGGCGCTCGGGGCTCGGACTGCCCGCGATCGCCGCGCTCGGCGCGGTCGCGCTCTGGTGGGGCGCGCGACCCAAGGCGCTCGCTTATGAAATCGCCGGCGCCAAAGCCGAAGGCGCGTACGTGAGCGCGCCGAGCGATCGCACCGTGGCGGTGCTGTTCTCGGACGAGACGCGCGTCGAAGTGGAGCCAAGCTCGCAGCTGCGCGTGGAAAGCACGGATCCGCGCGGCGCGCGCATCTTGCTCGAGCGCGGCAGCACGGACGTGCACGTGATCCATCGCGATCGCGCGAGCTGGTCGTTCGCCGCGGGACCGTTCGAGGTGCGAGTCACCGGCACGCGCTTCGATCTGAGTTGGAATCCCGCAGACCAAGTGCTCGATCTGCACTTGCGCGAAGGGTCGGTCGACATCGCGACGCCATTCGGCGCAGCGCCCGTCTCGCTGCGCGCCGGGCAAGACTTTCACGCCGACATGCGCGCTCGCAGCATGACGACTACCGAGCACGCCGCGACGGCGAGCACAGCGCCGCTCGAGCCGCCCCCTGCGCCCGCCGCAAGCAACTCAAGCGCTCCGACCGCGGGCGCAGAATCGCTCGCGCCGAGCGCGGAAGCTCCGACGCCAACGACAACGCCCAGCAGCGCGAGCCCGAACGCGCGTCCTTGGAGCAAGCTCGTCGCCAGCGGCGATTTCGCGGAGGTGCTGCGCGAAGCCGACCAGCGCGGCACGGACGCCTGCACGAGGTCGTGCAGCGCGAGCGATCTCACCTCGCTCGCGGACGCCGCGCGTTACTCGGGCAAGAACGCGCTCGCGAGTCAGAGCTTGCTGGCACTCCGAGCGCGCTTCGCGTCCAGCCCGAGCGCGCGAAATGCCGCATTTTTTCTGGGTCGTTTGCGCGAACAGCAAGGCGGCGCGAGCGATGCGCGCAGCTGGTACGATCGTTATTTGAGCGAAGCCCCCGGGGGCACGTATGCTGCCGAAGCATTGGCCGGGAAAATGCGCACCACGCTCAGCCTCGAAGGCAAAGCAGCGGCCGCACCGATCGCTCGCGAGTATCTGCAGAAGTATCCGAGCGGCGTGTACACGAAAGCCGCGCGCGGCATCGCGGGCAGCTACTGAATGAGGCCCGGGCGAGCGCTCGCGTTGATCCTCGCCGCGCTCGTGTTGCTCGTCACCACGCCTGCCTTCGCGCAGCGCGTGCTCCTCGTGAAACCGCCCAGCGCGGACGAGACGCTTTCGGAGGCGTTCAATCGTCTGCGCGCAGAGCTCGGCTTGCAGGGCTTCGAGACCAAGGTCGTGCTCGCCGAGGCAGGCGCACAGACGCCGCAAGAACTCGCTGCATTGGCCGAAAAAGAGGGCGCATTCGCCGCGATTTCGCTGGCTCGCAGCCCGAGCAGCACGAACGCAGAGGTGTGCGTGGCCGATCGCGTGACCGGCAAAATCTCACTGCGCTCGCTCGCGCTCGGCGACGCGAAAGACGCGCCGAGCGTGCTCGCGGTGCGCGCGACCGATTTGCTGCGCTCGAGCCTGAGCGAGCTCGCGAATAGCCCGGCGCCGCCGGCCGAAGTCGTGAACGTGGATCGCGTGGCCGTGCCGAGCGAGGTCCGCCGCTTCGCCGAGCCACCGCCGTCGCACTTTCGTTTGGATGTACGCGCCGCCGCGCTCGGCCTCGCGCAACGGATTGGCCCGGGCTACGCGCCGAGCCTTTCGCTCAGCTACCGCGTGCTCGAGCGCGTGGAGCTCGCGGCCACGTTCGCGGGACCCGCGTTCGGCGCGACGTACCACGCGAGCAGCGGCTCGGCCGTTGCGCGCCAGCTACTCGGCGGCGCGAGCGCGGCGCTGATCGCGCTCCACACGCCGCGTTTCGAGCTGCGCCCGCACGCTTTCGTCGGCGTCTATCGCGTCGACGTGAGCGGCGAGATCGATCCGCCGTACGCGGCGCGGAGCGGCCAAGTGACGAGCTTCGCGGCCGGCGTCGGCCTCGACGCGAGCTTGCGTTTGAGCGATCGCCTTTCGCTCGGCGCAGGCGCGCTCGCGCTCGGGCTCACGCCGCGCCCTGCGGTCGCGGTGCTCAGCGAAGAAGATCGCTTCTCGTTTCCGTTCGTCGCGCTGAACGCCGGCTTGGGCGTCGAGTTCTGAGTCAATCGACGCTGAGCGGGAGCGCCCAAGGTCCGCCCGCGCCAGCGCGAACCGTGACCACGCGCGATTCAGCGAGTGCGGGCGAAAGTGTGTAGTCGTACGGCGGCGTGAAGACGGCATCGTGCGGCTCGGAGCCAGAATCGGGGCCGCCGTGGTGAGCGCCGACGTCATCACCGTAGTAGTTCGAATCGATCGGCGCGTCGATCAAGCCGTAATCCGTGCCGTCCGCGCAGGTCGAGCGCTCGGTGGGCGTGCCCACGGTTTCGAACGTGTTCTGCTCCAAGAGGATCTGCGCGCCGCAGCTCGCGCCCGCGCCGTAGCCGAGGTTGTCCGCGAGCACGCTGTCGAACACGTGCACGCGCGCGAGCGAGTTTTGCACCGAGGGCGAGTGCGATTCGACGTGATCGAAGAAGCAGTGATGGAACGTGACGTTCGCATCCGCCACGGTCGCCGCGCGCGTGTGCTCGCCGTCGCATTCGTACGTGGTGCCGCCGTCGAAGTGCAGCCAAGACAGCGTGATGTTCGAGCTACCCGGGCTCACGTCGGCGAAGCCGTCACTGATCCACTTCGTGGTCACGTGATCGAGCCAAATTTGGCTCGGCTTCGTAAAAGTAAAGGCATCCCCGGCTTCGATCAAATCGCGATTGACGTCGAAGACGACCACGTTGCGCACGATGTCGTTTTGGCTCGAGCCCAAATTGAACGACACGCCACGCAGCTGCGCGCCGCGGCCGAGCCCGACGATCGTCTTGTTCGAGCCGAGTGCGAGCACGCGTTCGCTGCGGCTCTTCGTGATTTGCGGCACGGCGCACGTCTGCGTGCCGACGAGCACGGTGTACTGCGGCTTGCTCGGATCGTTCGAGCAGCTCGCTGGACACACCAATTGATCGCGCGGCGTGTCGCGAAAATCGTACGTCCCTTCGGGCAGCAGGATCACGGCCGGCGCGCTCGGATCCGTAGCCAAAGTCTGTAACTCGTCGAAGGTCGTCACGGTGACCGCTGCGCTGTTTCCGCCGCCGGTCGTGCCTGCGCCGAACCCGACGGGCGCGAGCGTGATCGTCTTCCGCAACACGGCGACTCCGCCCGCGCCGTTTTCAGGACCGATCCAGTGCGCGCCGGATCCTGCTGGAAACGTCGTGGGATCGCAGCCAGGCAGCGCGCCGAGCGGGCCGTAATCGGTCGCATTCGGCCACGCGGAATCGTCGAAGCTCGCGCTTGCGTAACCCGAGTCGGGGGCGACGCTCACCGTCCAACTCGCGTCGCTCGCGTAGTCCTGATCCAGCTCGTCCAGCTCGACCAGCGCGGCGGGCGTGCCAGTCTGTGCGGCAACGACGACCGAGAGCGCATTTTTTCCAGGCAAGAGCGTGAGCGGCACGAACAGCGGCTGACGTGGGGCGCTGCTCGTCGCAACGAGCGCGCCATTCAAATACACGCGAAACGCGTCACGCGCCGTGACATACAGCCCAGGGCCGTTGCCCGCATCGTACGTGCTCGCAACCAGCGGTGACATCGACTCGCCCGCGTCCGAAAGCGCGGGATCAGGCGGCGCGCTGCCGCCGCCCGGCGTCGAGCATTCGAGCGCTTCGCCCGGAGGCAAACGCGCGGTTTGCACCACGTCCGTACCGCAAGCCGCGAGCTCGGCGAAAACGGCGATGACGAGCGCGCGGCGAAAACCGAACAAGGCCCAGTCATGCTCGCACCGCGACTCGATCGCTGCCACGGAAATTTCGAAATTCCCCGAAGAAACACGGCGAGACGGAGCTCGACCAGAGCCAGTTGCGCGAGCGGCTCGAGACCGGTCAGCTTTTTACACGAGCGCGCCGAGCTCAGAGCGCTTTCACGAGCTTCAGCACGTTGCTATCCGTGTGCGCGATCTCGCCGCCCACGCCGTGCACGTACGTCGTCGTCGATTCGTAGCGAAAGACGCCGCCTTCGGTCGAAACCTTGCACGTGTAGCGCGTGGTGCGCGCCTTCGCGGCCAAATAACGGCTCGAGAGGATGCCGTAGCTCTCGCTGCCGAGCACGGCGTCGAGCGTGAAGCTCGTGTCGTGCGGTTGCGCGTCGCCACCGGCGAGCAGCGTCGTTCCGCGCGGCACCATGAAGCAGCGGATCACGTGGCCGTCTGCAGCATCCCACAGCCAATAACCGATCTCGGTGTGGAACGGATTGTCTTCGCCGAGACGCCACGCCGCCATGCGGTAGTCGAGGCCCCACAGCTCTTGCGGCCCGTTCAAGACCGGGCCGAACGGCTCGAGCGTCACGCGCTCGCGATACGGCGTGGTGCGCACTTGGCCGTGCGCGTTGTGGTACGAAACATCGCGCCCTTCGGCGCCTTCCCATTCACCGATCAGCGCGGCGAGCGGGCCCCATGAGCTTCGGTCGGTCATGGCGAGGATGATACATCGCACCACTTCGTCGCACTCCTGCCCGAATGAAGTTTTTTTCGGATACGGATAACCTTTGACCCGGCCACTGATGCCGGCGCGCGCGGACACCAACGTGCATGCCGCGTGATTTCAGTTTGCCGGAAGGTCCTGTTTCGAGCGGAGATCGCGCAGGCGTTCGCTCGCGAGGCGAAAAATCCAACGGCCCGCGCGTTTGGTGCGCGCGCGTGCTGCAGGTAGGCGCGCAGCGGGCGTTCGCTTTGCTCGCGCTGTCCGGCGCCCTGTGCGCGCTCGCCTGCGGCTCGAGCTCGAACGGTGACTCCACTCCTCAGGGTGGCACGAACGCTCAAACGGCCACCGCCGGCAGCACCGGCAACGCCGCAGGCGCGAGCTCGAGCAACACGAACGCGGGCGCGGGCGGAACCAACGCCGAGGCGGGCGCCGCAGGCACTGTCGCGAGCGCGGGCACGAGTGGAGCCGCGACCGGCGGGAGCGCGAACGGCACGGCTGGCTCGGGCGGCGCCGCTGGCGCGGTCGCAGTCGGTGGTGACACCGGTCAGCCCGATCCCGATTTCGGCACGAAGTATCCGGCGAGCTCGCGGCGCATGATCATTCGCGACGAGGGCAACAGCAACCTGCACTACGTGAATCTCGGCAACCCGTCCGAGAACTGGGTCCAAAAATGCACGGGCTGGGCGCGCGGGATCCAGCTCGTCGGCGACAACGTGCTGCTCGGCGGCCGCGAAGACGGCTACGAAGAATACGACCTGAAAACGGGCGCGATCCTGAAGCAGGTGAAGACCTTCCCCAAGACGCAATCGGCCTATCGCATGCCGAACGGTGAGACCATGCTCGCGCAAGACGGCGGCGACACCACGCTCACGTTCCTCGCGCCGAAGACCGACGTGGTCACGCACAAAATCACCTACGCGGGTTACAGCTACATCCGCATGGTGCGCCCGACGCCACAAGGCACGTACCTCTTGCCCGCGGATCAAAACCTGGCCGAGGGCGACGCCGACGGCAAAATCCTGTGGACCTTGCACCAACCCGGTTGGATGCACATCTGGGAAGCGCTGCGCCTGCCCGATCAGCGCATCGTGCTCGGCTCCGCATTCGGCGCGACGTTGGATTTCTTGGATCCGACCACGCACATGATCACGTCCAGCTTCGGCGGCAAGAACATGCCCGACGCCGCCACGATTCAACCGAGCTTCTTCGCCGAGTTCCAAATCCTACCGAACGGCGATTTCATCACCTCGAATTGGCAAGGCCACGGCGGAAGTAACGGCAGTAAAGGGCTACAAATCGTGGAGTTCGACCCGACGGGCAAGGTTGTCTGGACTTATATGCAGGACCCCGCGGTCTACTCCTCGATCCAAGGCGTGATGGTGCTCGATGGGCTCGATCCGACGCTGCTCCACATCGAATCCGTGAACGGCATGTGGACGCCGGTGAGATAGCCGCACGCGGACGACAGATGCGGCGCGCGATCACCTTCGTCCATTGCCCGGTCGTCGACTTCGGGCAGAACTACGGCTCGGAGCTCGCGCCGCTGTGGGCGTTCACGCTCGCCGCGTGGGTGCCAACGTCGTTCGACACGCGCGTCGTCGATTGCCGGCACGAAGATCCAGCGCAAATCGAGCGCGCGGACGTGTTCGCCTTCTCGGGCATCAATCAAGATTTGCCCGAGCTCTTGGCGCGGCGCGCCGCGCTGAAAGCACGCTATCCGGACGCATTGTTCATCCTCGGCGGTCCGATCACGTGGTCCTTCGAGCGTGAAGGTCGGCTCGGCTTACTCGCTGATTTCGACTATCTCTTTCTGCTGGACGGCGAAGAGACGTTTCCGCGTTTTCTGCGCGCGCTCGAAGCCGGTCGACTCGAAGAGCTCGAGCGCGTTCAGCGCGCCGAACGCTTTCCACTCGCGCACGCCCGCGCGCTCGACCTCGAGCTCTACGCGCGCACCGAGGCGACCCCGCACTATTACGGTGCCGCCGTCGAAGTCTCGCGCGGTTGCCCATTTTTGTGCGAATTTTGCGACGTTCGCAGCATCCCGGGCAACAACCGCGCGAACGACAAGCCCGTCGCGCTCGTGCTCGCAGAGCTCGAGTGGCATTACGCGCGCGGCGTGCGCGACTTCATGTTCGTGTGCGACAACTTCATCGGGGATGTGAGCTGGGCGCGCGCGTGCGCCGAAGCCATCGCGGAGTGGCGAGCGCGCACGGGAGCGAATCCAAGTATCTTCACTTGGGCGACGCTCAACCTCGTCAAGCACGCCGAGCTGATGCAGCTGATGCGCCGCGCCGGGTTCAGCGTGCTCTACATCGGAATCGAGTCGGTGAATCAGAGCTCGCTGCTCGAAACTGCCAAAGCGCAAAATCGCGGGGATCTCGCGTCCGCGGTTCGGCGCATCCACGAGCACGGCTTCGTGATCGCGCCCGGGCTCATCTTCGGCTTCGATTCGGACGGGCCCGAAACCTTCGACGACACGCTGGCGTTCTTGGAACAAACTGGGCTCTTGGGCGGCGATCCCGGGTTTCTGAGCGCGCTGCCCGGAACTCCGCTGTTCGCGCGCATGAAGCGCACCGGGCGCTTGGTCGAGCGCAGCGAAGGCGCGAGCGCGCGGCGCAAGGTGTCGACCAACGTGCGCTATTTGCAGGAGCCCGCGGCACTCGCGAGCGGGTTCGCGCGCTTCATGGCGCGCTTCGCTTCGGCCGAGCACCAGTGGCGCAAATTCGAGCGCCACCTCGAGCTGATCGTGCAGAGCTCGCATTTCATCGAGCAAGGGGGCGTGGGCCCAGGTGCTCTCTGGCAATTCGTGCGCGGCCAGCTGGCGCACGCCGAGCGCCGGCGCATGCTGCTCGCTCGGCTCGGCTTCTTGCTCGCGAAGCCCGCGCACCTGCGCACGCTCGTCCGCGCGTTCTTCGCCTGGCGCAAAGCCGAGCGCACCCGGCCCGGCCTCGGCGCCCACTTTTATTTCTGGCTCTACTTCTGGACGAATTTGGGCCTGAAATACCGAGATCTGAAGCCCGAAGACTGCGAGCTTCACGGCGCCTCGCCCACGCTCAGCGTGACCCAATTGGCGGCCGACGCGCGCGGCGCGCTACAAAACGTGATCGAGCTCGACGGCGTGCGTTCGAAGGCGCGGAAACAGCTCGCGCAAACCAGCCGCGCTCTCACCGAGCTGGCTGCCGCGAGCGCGCGTCGCGGTTGAGTTTCGCGATGGCAATGCGCTCGCGCGCGCAGTACACCTACGCCGAGTGAGCGGAGCGCGATCCACGGGCGCAAAGTCGGCGCGACAGAAACGACGCCCCGCGGTCGCGCGCGCGGAGCCGCGCGGCGTTCGCGCCTGGCTGACGCGACATCAACGCGAGCTCGTCTTGTTCCTGTCGGCGCTCGTGCTCCGTTGCACTTACTTGTTCCAAGCGCGCGAGAGCGCGTTCTTCCACGTACTGCTCGGTGATGGTCAGAGCTATGACGCGTGGGCGCAGCAAATCTTGCAAGATTTCTGGGGCAAACAGGCGTTTTTTCAGGCGCCGCTCTACCCCTATTTCTTGGCCCTCTGCTACGCGGTGTTCGGTCGCGATCTAGTGCTCGTGCGCGTCGTGCAAATGTTTCTCGGCGCGGCCTCGTGCGTGCTCTTGGCGCGCGCCACGCGGACGTTCTTTTCGAAGCGAGTCGGCATCGTGGCCGGCTATTTGCTCGCGCTGTACGGCCCTGCGCTCTTTTTCGACGGCATCGTGCAGAAAGCCAGCCTCGATCTATTTTTGACCACGAGCCTCTTATTTTGGCTCGCGCTGCTCGAAGAACACAAGCAACGACGCTTCGCGCTCGCAGCGGGCATCACCCTGGGTTGCCTCGGTTTGACGCGCGAAAACGCGCTGATTTGGCTGCCGTGTTTACTCCTTTGGTTCGCGTGGCGCGGACGCGCCGAGCTCTTCGCCACGGCGCGGGCTCGCCTCTTGCCGTTCGCGCTCGGCACGGCGCTCGTGCTCGCGCCGGTCGCCTTACGCAACTGGGTGGTCGCGCGCGAGCTCGTGCTCACGACTTCGCAATTCGGACAGAACTTTTACATCGGCAACAACGCGAACGCGGATGGCTCGTACCAATCGCTCCGCTTCGGTCACGGTGGCGCCGAGGCAGAACGTCGTGACGCGACCGAGCTCGCGGAGACCGCGCTCGGCCGCAAGCTGGGCCCGGCCGAGGTCTCGCACTATTGGACCCAGCGCGCGCTCGGCTTCATCGCGCAGGAGCCCGCAAAATGGGCGCGTTTACTGCTGAAAAAGTGCCTGCTCGTGTTCAACGCGCGCGAGCTCGCGGACTCGGACGAACCGCTCGTCTACGAAGACGAATCGTGGCTGCTGCGTGGGCTGTCGTTGATCTTTTCTTTCCGGTGCCTGTTTCCGCTCGCGCTCGCGGGCATGGTCGTCACGCGCCGAGAGCAAGCGCCGCGCGTGCTGCACGTGCTCTGGCCCACGCTCGCTGCGAGCGCTGCGCTCTTCTTCGTGTTCGCGCGCTACCGCTATCCGCTCGTGCCGCTGCTCTTGCCGTTCGCCGCCGTCGCGCTGCTCGAGGTGCGAAAAGCTCGCACGCGCGCCGCGCTCGTGAAGCTCGGGGCGCCCGCACTCGCGTTCGCGCTCGGGCTTTTTTTGACGCTGCTGCCACTTTCCCCACCTCAACACTCGCGCGCAACCGCCTACTACGATCTGGGCGTTTCGCTCGAAGCGCTCGACCGACCGCGCGACGCGATCGAAGCGTACAGTGACGCGCTTCGATCGTACGCGGACTTCGTCGAGGCACACGTGAATCTCGGCGCGCTCTTGGCCCAAGATGGTGAGCTTGCCGAAGCCGCGGCGCACGAGCTCACCGCGCTCCGCCTGCGCCCGAGCGACGCGCTCGCTCACGCCAACCTCGGCAACATCTGGTTCGAACTGAATCACTACGACGAGGCGGAAGCCGAATACCAGCGCGCGCTACAGCTCGATGCCACGCAACCGCAAGCTCGCGCCGGCCTCGCAGCGGTGCGTGACGCGCGCAAAACGCCGCCCGCAGCGGCTCACTGAGGCGACGGTGTGCGCGCGTTTCCGGCGTGATTTCCGGCACGCTGAGGGATCAGCACCAAGCACAGCGCGATGAATCCGAGGAGCACCGCCGAGGCCGTGAAGCGACCGAGCTCGAGCCCGCCGTCCGCGCGCGGCTTGTCCAGAAAATCTCCCACCGTCGCGCCGAGCGGACGCGTGAGGATGAACGCCACCCAAAACAAGAGCGTGCGCGAGAGCCGACTCACGTAGTGGAGTAAGACGACGAGCGCGAGGCCCGCACCGAACACGAGCGCTCCGCCCGCGTAGCCGAGACCAGTGTCATCGGCGAGCCAATCACCGAGCGCGGTCCCGAGCGTCTGCGAGCACAAAATCGTGGTCCAGTAGAAGAGCTCGACTTTGCGCGACTCGATCCGATCTGCGGCGATCTCTCCGCACGCGCGGTACCAAACCACCAAGCTCGCGAGCACCAGCGCAAACAGGATGCTCGCTCCGCCGAGATAACCGACTCCGAGCGAGCGATCCACGAAGTCCGCGAGCGTGGTGCCGACCGTTGTCGTCGCGATGACGACTGCCCAGTACAAAAGCGGATGAAAGCGTTTCGCCGCGACCTGCGCGCCGACCGCGACGACCAGCAACACGCCGAAAATCAGCGTGCCGATCAAGTAGCCGAGGTTCAGCGTCATGGTCACCGCATCACCGCCGGTTTCGCCCAGCGTGGTGGCTGCGATTTTGATCACCCAAAAGCCGAGCGTCACGCTCGGGACTTTGCTGGCCGAATGGTTCGATTCGTTCACGCGGATCCGCCGTCGTGCTCGCGCTGGGCGAGCTGCCGATATCTTCTCCACGACGAGCCCGTTTCTTCAATCCCGCGCGTGCACGAACAAAGGCGGGGAGAATCGCCCCACGGGGATGTTTTCCTCGTGGCTCGATCGACTCACGCTTGCGCGAACACGCCTTTTGACCTCAGATTCGAGTTGGCACGGAGGGTGCGTATGCGCGCGCCGCAGAGCTCGAGCGCGGGTCTCGGGTCAGCGCGAAGCGGAGCCATGAAGAAACGCGACGAGATTCGGCGCATTTTGGTCGAGGAGTTCGGGTTCACCGATCTCGAGGCCTATCGCAAGTGGATCGAAACCGAGCGCCCTCGGCTCAAGGTCGATGCGAAGCTGGTCGCACGCCTTTCACCCGACCACGTCGATTGTCGAGATTTTTGGAGCGTGTGTGATGAGCTGTTTCACATCGATCCGGTCTGCAACGTCGCGGTGCGTCCTTCCGTCGGGCAGCTGCCTTACTCGGTCGAAACGCGCATGGACGCGAACCGCATGAACCTGCGCTTCGCGCAGAGCTTCGGCATCACCGACTTCTTGCTCGAAAATAAGGAACAGCGCCTCAAGATCTTCGAGATTGGCCCGGGCTTCGGCTCGCTGATGCATTTCGTCGAGACGCACACCAACTTCGAATACCTGGCAGTGGATGCCGTGCCGCGCGTCAGCGGCGTGCTGCAAACCACTGCAGAGGGTTTGATCCCGGAGGATCTTCTAGCGAGCTCGGCCGGCAAATACAGCTACGTGATTTCGTCGAACGTGTTCCAGCACTTCTCGAGCAAGCAACGCACGCGGTACTACGCCGACGCGCGCACATTGCTCCAGAAGGGCGGCCTCTTCATCTTCAATCTCTGCGTCGACACCGGCAAGCCCACGTACTTGCGTGATGCCTCGGGCAACGCCTGGTGCGATCACTACGGCCAATTCACCGCCGTGCCCAAAACCGACGTCTACAGCGAGCTCGGCGCCTTGTTCGGCGTGCTTTACGTCACTCAGCGCTACGACGGCGTCTTCAATTTCGTGTGCCAAAAACAGGCGGATTGAGCGGCGAGCGGCGAGCGCGATGATGGGGGGCACCGCGCTCGCCGTCGGGGTCACAGACTGCTTTGAATTGCGGTGAACACCGAGGTCGAGCCGGTGGTGTCTTCCGCGAGATCCCACAGCATCGGTCCGCCGTAACCCTTGGCGATTGCGGTGATCGACTTCGTAGTCGCGACGCTCGTATGCTGATCGCTCTCGGAGATGATGCCGAGCGTGATCTTGCTCTTGTCGAGCCCCTTCGTGTTCGCGTAGTAGCTCGCTTCGCTCGTGTAATCCCCGGTATTCGACGTGTAGATCATCACGTTCACGAAATCGAAGGATTGGAGCGCGCTGTCCGGCATATACCCTTGGAGGTATTGCGCGACTGCGGCGGTCACGAGCTTGCCTTCGGGGCGGAGCTTCGCGATCACCTTGCTCACGAACGTGCCGTAGAGAGTCCCGACGTCCGCCGTCGATTCTTTTTCGATGTCGATGTCGACGCCGTCGAGGTTCAAGCGCTTGACCATCGCGTCGAGGTTGCTCACGAGCGCGTCGTCATTGGCCGTGTTTTTGTACTGATTCACGACAGTCGCGTCGCCGCCACCGCCGCCGAGTGAAGCGAGCACTTTGACGCCCGCGGCGTGTGCCGCATCGACCAACGCCTTGGTTGCTGCATCCGATTGACCCGACGAATCCACCCAGTTGTTGCTCGTCGTCGCGGTGTAGAACGCGAGGTTCAGGTGCGTCACCTTGGAGAAGTTGATCTTCGTCGCCCAAGTCGACCAGCTACCGGTCCAGTCGTCGATGTAGACGACGAACTTCGTGCCCGAGCTCGGCGGCGGCGTAACGGGCGGCGTGCTCGTCGCGCTCTTCGCGTACCAGAGCTGTGCGTTCGTGCCGTTGCAGGCGTAGAGATCGATCTTGGTGGCGTTCGCGGTGCTCGCGCTCGTCACGTCCAAACACTTGCCGCTCTGCTTGCCGATGATGGTGTAGCCGGTGCCGCTGGCCGTGAATTTGAAGGCCTGCGCGGTCGTGCCGTTGCACGTGTATTGGTCGATTTTCGTGCCGTTTGCCGTCGCATTTGCCGCGACGTCGAGGCACTTGCCGCTCGCCGAATTCACGAGCTTGAAATACGTGCTGTCGAGCGCGACGGCTTGGAAGGATTGCGCGCCGGTGCCGTTGCAAGTGTACTCTTGCACCTGTGCGCCGTCCGCGGTGCTCGCGCCGGCGACGTCCATACAACTCGCGGTATTGACCGCGGTCTCGAACGAATACGTCGAGTTCGCCGTGAGCGCTTCGCCTTGGCCGTCAGCGACGTTGACGTTGTCGGACTCGGCACTTTCCGGAGCGGCCCCGCATCCGACCAAAAAGACCAGCGTGGAGATCGCGAGATACGTTTTCTTCATTCGGGATTGCCTCTCGATGAATCACCGCGGCGAGCGCCGTGGCGATCAGCGGAAGAACGAGGCGTGCCGTCGCGACCTTCGCGAGCTTCACGCCTGGTTCGGTCGCGCGCTATTCAGCAAAGCGCATGCCATTGCAGAGCGGTCATTCGAGGGCTGATTTTCCCCAGAAAAACGTGATCGCAGTGAGCGATCGCGCAAGCCTTGTCGACGGCTCGCTACGCAGCTCACGAATGCGGCCGCGCTCATCGCGCCGCTTCGACGCGCGTTTTCTGCGCATCGTGCGCACGCATCATTCGCATTTCGCGGTCAAATTCCAAACTGAACTCGCGCCGCTTTTTTGCGCGCGAGCTCGCGCTCACATCGCGCGCGCCGCTGCCTTCACACGCGTAGCGCGACGTACGTGTGGACGCGCGATGAAGCGCGCGCGTCAACGGCAGGTCGCAAGCCGTTCATCACTCGCGATGCGCGCGGTGCGCAGCTTCGCCCCACGTCGAGACTTGAAAAGTTCTCGTCACAGCAAATAGTTTTTGGACTTAACTCAGGCGCGGCGATGTAGAAGCTCTGCAGCGTGCGCAGGGCAGCGGGTGCCGTGCGCAACGCGAGATTACGGAGAGGGTGTGATGTCGAAGCAAATTCGCGTCTCGGGAGTCGTGCGCACGGGGTTCGCGCTCGCATTTTTTGGCTCTATTTTCGGCATGATCGCGTGCAGCGCCGGTGACGGCGGCGCATCGGTCGAGACGCATCGTGAAGCGTTGAGCGGCACGATCGCGATCACCGGCACGATCACGGATCCACAGACCGGCCCACAAGCGGGCATCACGGTCACCTTGAGCGGCAGCGCGCAAGCGCAGGTCGTGACTGACTTCTCGGGTAGCTTTCACTTCGATGTGGCGCCGGGCGGCTCGTACTCGCTCACGGCGCAAAGCGACGACAACTTCTTCCTGCCGCCGTTCCACAGCTGCCTCACGATCACGCCGAGCATCGTCAATCTCAACAACCTCACGCAAAGCACGAACATTCAATTCGCGGGCAACGGCACCGATCCGATTTTGAATTGCTCACCCGCGGCAGCAACTGGCGCAGCCTCCGGCCCTTACACGATCTCGGGCAAAGTCACCTCCGGCGGAGCGCCCGTCGCCGGCGCGCGCGTGCTGCTCAACGGCAACACGCAGGCTTATCGCACGACGGATGAAGTCGGCAATTACAGCTTCTCCGTGAATCCAGGCTCGTATTCGGTGAACGCCTCGGGCGCCTGCGGCTCGTTCTCACCGGGCGCGACCAACTTGAACAACTTGCACGCGAACGCCACCGCGAATTTCACCGGCGCTCAGTGCCCGCCCGCGCCACTCACGCTCTGCCCCACATTCGACAGCGAAGTCGGCTCGCCGGAACCCGCAAGTTGCGACACGGAGTCTGCCACGTCCTGCACGAGTGATCGCGTGCTGCTCTGGGCCGGGCAAATCGCGTTCGAATATCAAGAGACGTTCAGCAACGTGCTTGGCCTCAATGACTGCCGCTTCGGCAAATGGGCGGTGCCGCCGATTTCGGACGATCTCACGTTCATCGGCGTGCTCTTTCAGCAAGGCAACGCGCTCAACGCCTTCACGCTGCAACTCTTCGGTTGCGGCCTCGCGGGCAACTTGACCGGACCGCTCGCGCTGCAAGGCACGCTCATTCCGCCGGATTTGGTGAAGGCTGGGCTCAAATTCACGACCGCGGATCTCGCCGCGCTCGAGGATGAATATATGTCGTCCGTGAATCAGGGCCTCGAAGATCTCGGCGCGCCGCCGCTCACCGCCGCGCAAACCACGGCCGTGCGCGCACAATTGGACTTCGCGGCGAGCAAGACGCCTGGCGTCGTGCAATCTTCGCAACTCACCTACAGCACTTGTCAGTGAGCACGAGTTCGTGAGCCACACCGGCGAGGAGCGGCTGCCCTCTCCTCGCTGCTGGGCCGCGCGCGGGCATCACGGTTCTTCGACGAACGCGCGCAGCCGTTCGAGCGCTGCGTCCCATTCGCGCGAGATGCGATCGAGCTGGCGCTGCACCTCGGCGAGTCGCTTGGTCTGCAGCTCCCAAATGCGCTCACGCCCGGCGCGCTCGCTGCGCACGAGCCCCGCGTCTTCGAGCGCCTGGAGGTGCTTGGTGATCGCTTGCCGGGTTATTTCGGTGCCTTCGGTGAGGCTCGCAATCGATTGCGGCCCGCTCGTGCACAAGCGCCCGACGATGTGCAGGCGGTTGCCGTCCCCGAGCGCAGCGAACAAGGGCGCCACTTCCGTCAGCTTCGCGAGCTTGTGCGCCTGCATTTTCAGCCCTGAATTTGCAGATACTTCTCGATCAGCTTGGACTGGTGCGACCAGCCGCCGTCATTGGCTTCGAAGGCTTGCGCGCGGCGCTCGAGCGGAATGCCGTCGAAGCCGGACTCGGTGATCGTGAGCTCGGTGCCGCCGGGAGCTTCGCGCAACTCGAACGCGACGAGCGTCATCGGCTCTTGCGAATAGTCGTGGTTCGGGTCGATCGCGAACGGCCGCCAGCGAAACGAAAACAACTTCATCGGCTCGATCCGCTCGATCGTGCAGTGGAACGGCTTGCCGCGGTGCGGCTCCTGCAATTTCGCGACCTCGGGATCCACTTGCGTCGGCACGATTTGCCCGCGCATCTGCGCGCCCGCCACGAACGGCCCGTCGAACTCGACGCCGAACCACGCGCCAAAGCGTTTCGCGTCACTGATCGCCGCCCAAACCTTTGCTAGCGGCGCGCGCAGTAGGATTTTCTTCTGGATTTGATCCGTGCTCGACATGAGCAACCTCCTGGTTGCTCATCCAGTAACTCGTGGCGCCCGGAAACGCAACCCGTCAGTTGCGTATCGCGAGCGCGAGTTTGGCCCTGCGCACGTCGTGACGATTGGCCGTACGCGCGTTTCGTTGCGCGACCGGCGCCTGTTCGGTCAGACTCGCGTTGGCATGTGGCGACTCACCTAATCCGTGATCAGCCGCGCGAATGCTTTATCTTTGTGTGATTTCCGTGCATCCGGCCCGGGCCGTTCGCGCGCGCGCCGGCGCGAGAAGAAGAGCCGAGCGGAGTCAAACCGGTGACGACGTGCCTCCCCCTGAGCGCGCGGAGCGCGCGATTTGGGCGCTGTCTCGTAGCCCCGCAGCGCGAAGCGCGAGGACGGACGGGTGGGGGCAACCCTGACTTAAACTCTCAAAACTCTCTGCAGGCGGTCTCGTCGAGTGACCTCACGTCACATCGCGTTTTGCATCGCCTTGTACGTCGACGTGCTGCCCGTGTTGTCTTCCGCCAGATCCCAGAGCATGCCGCCGCCGTAGTTTTTGGCGATGTTCATGATCGAGGTCGTGGTCGCGGTGCTGGTGTGCTGATCACTTTCGGAGATGATCCCGAGCGTGATTTTGCTCTTCGCCATGCCCTTGGTGTTCACGTAGTAGTTCGCTTGGCTCGTGTAGTCGCTGGTGTTCGACGAGTAGATCATGATGTTGACGAAGTCGAACGAGTGCAGCGTGTCGTCGTTCATGTACGGCTGGAGGTACTGCGCGACGGCGGCGGTGACGAGCTTGCCTTCGGGGTGGAGCTTGGCGATGACTTTGCTGACGAACGTGGCGTAGAGGTCGCCGACCTCGCCCTGCGATTCTTTTTCGATGTCGATGTCCGCGCCGTCGAGATCGAGGCGGCTGATCAGCGCGTCGAGATTGCTCACGAGCGCGTCGTCGTTCGCGGTGTTTTTGTATTGATTCACGACGGTGCTGTCGCCGCCGCCGCCGCCGAGCGAGACCAGCACTTTGACGCCGGCCGCGTGCGCCTTCGTGACCAGCGCTTTGACGTCCGAGTCGCTTTGCCCCGAGGAATCCTGCCAGTTGTTGCCCGTCGTCGCGGTGTAGAACGCGAGATTCAGGTGCGTCATCTTGCTGAAGTCGACCTTGGTTGCCCAACTCGAGTAGCTGCCGGTCCAGTCGTCGATGTAGACGACGAGCTTCGTCGTTGGCACGCTCGGCGCGCCGCCTGCGCCGGTCATCCCGCCGCTGCTCGACGAACCCGCGGTGCCCGTACTGCCGCCCGAGCTCGATTTGCCGCCGCTGCTCGAGCCGCCGTCGTTCGACGTTCCGCCCGCGCTCGTCGTGCCACCGCTGGCTGCGCCGGCTTGCGCGAAGCCTCCGCCCGTACCGGCGAGGCCGCTCGTACCGCCGAAGCTGCTCGTCGCGCCGCCGCCGCCCGTGGCGTACGTGCCCGCGCTGCCCGTCGTGCTCGTCGTGCCGGCGTGACCGCCGCCGACGCCGCTGTTCGTCCCCGCGGTGGCTCCGCCGCCCGGGCTACTCGAGTCGTCGCTCGAGCTACCACACGCAACGACACCGACTCCCGACAACAACACGACCGAGGTGAGCAAACCAAAAGCTTGTGCGCGCATTTGCTCGAGCGGAATAGCAAGGTTGATGCCGCGAAAAATGCGGCCGAAAATCACGCTTCAGGTATGCAAGCCGAGCTTCGCTGCACGCAATTTGTGTAGCTCGGCCGTGAGTGAGCTTCTCGCTGCGCCGATTTTTTCGGCAAAAGCGACAATCCCAATTCGAAGCGCATCCTTTTTCGGGACTCGGTCGTCTTGTGGGTGGAAGGGAACAGTCATGACGACCGCCACGAAAGACGAAGGCATGTTTCGCCTGGGTTGCTCGGTGAAATGTGAAATCTCGGCGCCGCCCGAGCGAATCTGGGCCGTGCTGACCGACGCCGCCGCGTTTCCGCGCTGGAATTCGACGATCACGAGCTTGAAGGGAACCATCGCGCTCGGTGAGCGGCTCGAGCTCAAGGTACCGCTGGATCCCAAGCGCACATTTCGGCCGCGCGTGACCAAGCTCGAGCCGAACCGCGCCATGGAATGGAGTGACGGCATGGCGCCGATGTTCAAGGGCGTGCGCACGTTCTCACTCACCCCCAAGGGTGGTGGCCGCACCGAGTTCGAAATGACGGAGGTGTTCAGCGGCTTGATGCTACCGATGATCAAAGGCTCGCTGCCGGATTTCGGGCCCGCGTTCGAGGCTTACGCCGCAGATTTGAAGCGCGCCGCGGAGGGCAGTCCGTGACGGCGCGCGAGGTGCTCGCGCAAGCCGAGCTGAAACCCGAACGGGTTACTGCGTGAGCGTCGCGATGTGGTCTTTGAAACCTTGGCCGTAGGCCGTCGCGGTGCCGTTCCAATCGCTGATTAGGCTCGGGCCGGCGCTGTAGCTCGGCCCGGGTGAACCGCACGGCTCGAGCGACCACGACCAGGCCAAGTACGAGACGCCTGCGCCGTCCGCCCAACCCATGAAGTCGTCGATGAAGCCGTGCTGGCAATCGAACTCGCCGACCTCACCGGTGATGAGCGGGAGCGTGCCGCCCTTCGCGAAATCTTGGAGCGTGGAGTAGCACGCGGTGCCCATGCACTGCTCGGGCTTGTAATAGACGTGGCCGGCAGCCGCGAGGTTGTTCGCCGAATCGTGCGGCGCGTGCGCGGTCCAACCCGAGAGATCTCCGGCCCAATTGAGGCCACCCGCAAGCACGAGGTTCGTCGCGCCAGTGCCGCGCACGGCGTCCAGCAATTGCTGCATGCCCGCGACGACGTAGCCGCCGGTTTGCTGCTCCCAGGTTTGCGGCTTGATCGTGCAACCGCCGTTCTGCCAGCACGACCACGGATCCGCGCCGCTGCCGCCCGCGGTGAAGCCGCCCATCGGCGTGCTGTTCAAATGCGGCTCGTTATAGAGGTCATAGATGACGCCGGGATCGGCTTTGAATTGCGCGGCGACGGCTTTCCAAAAATCGACGCCGTGATCGGCGTCCGCCATCGGCATCTGCGAATTCGCGACGAACGTGCCCGGCGCGTTCCAATGCATCTCCACGATCACGTAAATGCCGGCGCTGCGGAACATGGACACGTAGTTCGAAACCGCCGTGACGTAGTTTTGCCCCGAGGCCGCGCCGTTCACGCCGTTGATCCCGAGCCAGCAAGTTTCATTCAGCGGGATGCGGATGGTGTTGAAGCCCTTCCAAGCTTGCATGGCTTGGAGGCTCGCCATGTCCGTCGGACCGTCGAACACGCTCGGCGTTTTGCCGATGCAGGAGTATTCGCCACCCGGGCGATTCCAGCCGACCAAGCGCACCGTCTTGCCGCCGTCTTCCAAGTGGGTGCCGACGACGTGCAAACCGGTCAGACTCGAGGTCGAGCCGCCGCTGCCCGCGCTGCCGCCGCTTGCGCCGCCCGTACCGCCGAGCGAGCTCGAGCCACCCGCACCAATCGCAGTGCCACCCGTGCCGCCTTGGGCGGCTCCGCCGCCGGCCGTGCTCCCACCCGTGGGGGTGACGACGTGTGCGCCGCCCGCGCCTCCACCGCCCGTGGGCGCGCCGCCACTCGCGTCAATGCCGGAGCTGCTGCTCCCGCAACCCGCGAGGATGATTGGAGTGACGACGGCGCTGACCAAACAAGCGAAGCGAGCGAGCTGCATCTCTGGGAAGGTGTGCGCAAATTCCGCGCGCGGGGCCATGCGGATTTGCTCGCACTTCCCTAGTTTCTGCTCATATTTCGCTGCAATTTCGGCGCAAAATCACGGCCGTGATTCAAAGTGCGCTCGCGCTCGCCAAACTTTCGGCGAGGAAGCGGGATTGTTGCGGCGCTTCGTGGGCGAGCAACCACTCCTTGTTTTCGAGCCCGCCCGCGTAGCCCGTGAGCTTGCCGCTGCTCCCGATCACGCGATGACACGGCACCAGGATCGAGATCGGATTGAGCCCGTTCGCCGCGCCGACGGCGCGCACCGCGCTCGGTCGCCCAATCTGGCGCGCGATCTCGCCGTAGCTGCGCGTCTCGCCGAATGGGATCGTGAGCAGAGCGTCCCAAACTGCGACTTGAAACGGCGTGCCGCCGCGCTGAGCAGGGGGCGCGAGCGGCACC
>FTDA01000604.1_pt1 | contig 21834 bp, 18 predicted proteins | sample 1639731 | NCBI WGS metagenome assembly FTDA01 (sample SAMEA3914869, study PRJEB12502) | metagenome | biome: forest; material: soil | place: USA | collected 2012-03-12 | depth 0.1 m
TCGTGCAGCGTGCCCTTGTTCTCGATCCCGAAAATCGTCTTTTTGCCGGAGATACTCGTGAAATAGTCGAGCACCTTTTGCTTCGCGACGCTGCCGGGCGGCGTCACCGGGATCATGCCGTTCAAATAGATCGTGAACGTCTCCCACGCTTGAGCGTGAGTTTGATTCACGAGTACGTCCCCACCGCCGCCGTTGTCCGCGGAGACGTAGTCGCCCGCCTTGGTCTCGAGCACGACTTGGTCGCCGTTCGCGATCGCGCCTGCGCCGGCCACGCGCGTGATCGTGAACGTCTCATCATCACCCGCGTTGGCCGCGCTCGCGCTCAGCGTCGTGCCGCCGCCGTTCGTTGCCGAGAGATATTTTCCGCTCGAGGCTTCGAGCTCTACCGTATCGCCGTCGCTGAGCGTGCCGCCGTTCACGTCGATCAACGTGAATGTCTCGGAGCTGCCTGCCGTGCTGCTGCTCGCGCTGAGCGATCCGTCCGCGCCGAAGCTGACGTATTGGCTGGTATTCAGCGTGCGCAGCACCGCAGGCACGCGAGTGCTCTGCGCCGCCCCAGCGCCGCCAGCCGCCGTCGAACCGCCACTCGTAGACCCGCCGCTGCCCGGAGCTCCACCCTGAAGAGTGATGCTCCCGCCGTTCCCGCCACCACCTTGCCCGACGTTGGCTTGCCCAGCGCCACCCGTGCTCGCGCTCGCCGTCGTGCCCGCTGCACCCACAGTGCCCACGCTGCCCCCACTGCTCGCGTTGCCAGCACCGCCGCTCGCGCTGCCCGCGTTTCCGACCGCGTCGCTCGGCCCATCAGCGCTCGACCCCGAGCACCCTTGGGCGAACACGACCGCAGCCAGCACACACGCTTGCCCCAGAAACTTCGATCCCGACTCGAAACTCATCATGGCGACGCTCCAAACCTCGCTATTGGGAGCGACCTCGGCGAGTGTGAAACTCGGGCGCTCCGAGGTTCAAAGTGCCGCGCCGAGCGCGAAGCTTGAAGTGTCAGATCTGGCAGCGCAGAGCGCGGAAACCCACGCAAATCTCGTAGCCACAGACGCGAAGCAACCTCGCCCGCCGCGCACTTCGGCGAGCGAGGCTCACGTTCGCTCGTCGTCTCAGAACGTGACGCTCGTCGTCTTGCGCTCTTGATACAGCGACCAGAACTTCTCCGCGATGTCGTTCGGGTCGAGCGTCGCGTTGCCGGAGTCGAACGCCGTGCCCTTGACCATCCCAGTCACGACGACCTCGCCCACGTACACGCCGTCACCCTCGAGCGACTTCGAAAGCAACCCCACGGTCTTGTGCTGCGCGGCCTTCGCGATCGCGAGCCCCTGCGCTTTCCACTGCGTGGCCGCCGCATCGACGCCCGCGTCGTAAAACGCGAAGCCGCCGCCGGTGACGAGCACCGCGCCCTTCTTCGCCTTCAAATCCGCGTGACTCGCTTGCACCGCGGCCACCAAACCGTGCACCGCCGCGCCGAGCGTCACGCTCAGCTCCTGCGCGCTCGCGGTCAGCAAATCACCGGCGCCCGGCGTGTACACGTTCCAATGCACCACGTCGATCGGACCGAGCGCGCCTTGCACTTCAGCGATCATCTTCTTCACGGCGTTCGCGTCGCTCAAATCACAAGCGAAGCCTTGCGCCTTGATGCCCGCGTCCGACAGCGACTTCGCCGCAGTCGTCAAACGCTCTTTGTTGCGCGCGACGATCGCCACGCGATGTCCCGCCTTGCCGAAGCGCCGCGCGACCGACTCCGAAATTCCCGGACCATGCCCACATACAACGATGGTTTCAGCCATGCGCCCTCACTACCACGGCCGCTCTTCTTTGTAAGGCCACAGCGATGTAAGCACCGAGTCGCGCGCGACTTGTAAACGCGCAGCCGCGCTCGGTGCTGCCTCTATTTTTTGATGGTCACGCAGAGCGGGCGCGTTGCGGCACAGCCTTCGGCGTCGCGTTTCGCCGAGCACCGTGCACGCCACATCGGCGCGCAGCTCAGTCCGGGAGAAACATCGGCGGCAACGTCAAATGCCGCGCCGGCTGCGGGTTCTGCGCGACTTCTTGATACGAGCGCAGCGCGGCATCGAGCACGTGTCGCGCGTCCTCGGGCAAGGACTCGGGTGCTCGCGCGCGCGCAGCGCGTTCGAGCTCGACGGCCTGGGCCGCATCACCATTGACGAGCGCGGCGGCCGCCGCGGTATGCCAACATTCCCAGCAATCCGCGCCGAGCGTGCGCGCCTTTTGTGCGAGCCCAGCAGCTTTCTGCGCGTCATGCGTGAAGAGCGCTTGCATGGCGAGCACGTTGAGCTGAAGCGGCGTCCGCGCGATCGGCGCGAGCTTGGTCAGCGCTTGCTCGAGCCGAGCTTGGTGGTCCGGGAAGGCCTCGTTTGCCTCGCGATTGCCGTACAGCGTGACCAAGCCGAGCAAGAGCTCTGGGCGATCCGGCGCCGCGGCGACCGCACTCTCGTACGCCGCACCGGCCTCTTTGAAGTCACCGCGCATCGCTGCGGCGCGCCCGAGCCAGAATTGAACGTCCGGCGCGTTCGGACTCGCGTGCTGCGCATCCGCGAGCCGTCGTGACGCCTGCCGCGCGCGCTCACCCTTGAACGAGTCGAGCCGCGCCCACCACAATGACACCTCGTAGTCCGAGAGCGCGCGCGTCGAAAGCTCCGGTCGCGGGCTCGAGCCCGGATGATATTGACGCCAAGGAATCGACTTCAGCAGATACGCGCGAAAATCTCGATCGAGCCGCACCGAATCGACCTGCGCGAGCACGGCTTGCAGCTTGGCGCCGGTGGAAAATCCGTCCGGCTTCGCGAGCTCGTCGCGGAAACGCTCCGCATAGTCGAACGGCTCGTGCATCAACAAGTGAACGAGCATCCACGCCGCCGCGTAGTTGCGCGCCTGAGTGTTCTTGGCTTCGAACGTCAGCGGCGCGTGATTTTGCGTGCTCTCGGCGTAAAACCCCTCGGCGTCGAGCGCGATCAGATCCGACGCGGCAGGCAGCTGCTGCGCGTGAATCAGCCCGCCTTGGAACACGACGTCACCCACCGAGTGACGCACGCTGCCGGCCGCCACGACGTTCTCCGGATCGGATTCGCCGATGACCGGATCGTTCACTTCACCGCGGATCGTCGAATAATACTGGGCGAGCCCTTCGTTCAACCACACGGGCATCGAGCCCAAGGCGACGTGATTGAAGCGGTGAGCGAGCTCATGAGCGAGCGTGACACGACCGAACGGCGACAATGTCCCGGAAGCCAAAATCGTCGGCACGGCTTCGATCTCGTTCGGCAAGCTCTCTCGATACACACCGACCATCTGCGCCGGTATGAACGGTTGCAGCTCTCCCAAATCGCGAAACGTCACGGCGTGCGTTTGGAAGGAAGGGAGCTCCATGGCTCGCGCGGCGTACGCGACGTGCGTCGCGCTCGCCAACAGCGCATACGTGCGCTCGTACTCGGCCAGCACTCGCTCTGCGTCCCGATTCTGCAGATCGGTGACGAGCAGAAAGTGCTCGCTCTTGAGCTCTTCCCACGCGTTACCGCCGGCCGAAGGTGACGCGATTTCCGCGCGGGGTCCCAGACAACCACCCCCCAAGAGTAAAGCCCCGAGCCCCAGCCAAGCACCCGCAGAACGCAACATATGCCGCGTACGATACGAGCTGTTCCGACCGGCGCCAAGGGCCGAGTAGGCGGGCTATTTCACATCCTCGCGTGTGCCTTCGAGATACGCGCAGAGCGCGTTCGCGAGCTGCATTTGGCGCGGTGTTTTGCAGCGCACGTCGAGGAGCCGCGGGCTCGCGACCAAGATCACGAGCGCCTGGGCGCGCGAGGTCGCGACGTTCAAGCGATTCAAACTGTACAAAAACTCCATGCCGCGCGGCGCGTCTTCCGCGCTCGAGCTCGTGAGCGAATAGATCACGACCGGCGCCTCTGCGCCCTGAAATTTGTCGACCGTGCCGACCTTCACGCCGGTTTCGCGCAAGCGCGCGGCGAGCGCGCCGACCTGCGCATTGTACGGCGCGACCACCAGCACGTCTTTCGCCTCGAGCGGCCGGGCTTCACCCTTTGCGTTCACGAACGCGCTGTTCGCCGCGAAGAGCGCACGCACGATTTCATGCACGCGCTCGACCTCTTCGTCGGCCTCGCTCGTGTTCCCGGTGTGCTGCACGGGCACGTAACGCAGTCCGCTGCCCGCGAACGGAGCCGCGCCGATGATCGACTGTCGCTCGAGACCGGCGATCGGCGTCAGCCGGCCCTCGTAAAATACGCGCGAGGTAAAGTCGCAGATCGCGGGCGCTAGCCTTCGTGTCTCGGGCAAAAACACGCCGAGCTCGGGCGGCATCGTCAGCGCCGAGCCGAGCAAATGCTCGAGCGCGGAGGCCTCGGCGCCCGGCGGATGCGCGCCTTTTTGTGGCTGATCGAGCTGCGCGGGATCGCCGAACAAGACCAAGCTGCGCGCTGCGCCGGACACCGCGAGCACGTTGGCGAGCGACATCTGCCCCGCTTCATCCACGACCAGCACATCGATACTGCCGGCGAGCGCTTCGGTCACCCAAGCCCAGCTCGTGCCGCCGACCACGCACAGCTCGCCCGCTTTCAATCGCTCTGCGATCTTCGGATAATCTTTGCTGAAAGCAAACGACGGTGGCTCGCGCTGCGCGTCGGGTTCCGGCTCATCGTCGATGTGAAGTACGCGCGTGGGCTCGATCCGCTCGCACACTTTGTGGAGCACGCTCTGGATCACGCGATGGCTGTTGGACGTGACCCCGACGCGCTTGCCATCACGCACGAGCGCCGCGATCATTTCGGCCGCGCGATACGTCTTGCCGGAGCCCGGCGGCCCTTGCACCGCGAGCACCGAACGATCGAGCGCGAGCGCCAAACGCTGGATGGCGGCCACGGTGTCCTCACCTTCCGCGACCAAGGGCGAGCCCGCGCTTTGACCACAGCGCGGCGCATTTCTCAGCAATAAATCGCGCGCCGCCGCGAATTCTTCGCGTGCGGAGAGCCCGCGCGCCACGACCGAGCGGGCGAGCTCGAGCAAGCGTTGCGCTTGGCCTTTGGTTTGCAGCGGGCCGCCTGGGATCAGCGCGCGTGGATGCTCAGACTCGTTCGTGCTCTTCAACACGACGTAATCATCGCCGAGCTCCCAAATCGTCACGCTCTTCTTCTCGCGATCCGGATCGGCGACGCTCTTGCTCGCGCGAATGTTGTGCTCTTGATCTGGAAACTCGTAGCGGAGAAGCTTCGATCGCTTCTCCGCGCCGACGACACCGGTAAACCGAAGCTCGGCGAGCACCGCGCGATCCTCCAAGCGCTCCGCGGGCGCCAGCTCCTTCGCGCGAAAATACTCCCACCAGGTTTGTTTTTCTTCGCGCCAATGCCAATCGAGCAAATTCGCGAGCAAGCGCTGCGCGCTTTGTTCGCGCGAGTCGAGCGTCGAATCGTCGGGCAACCCGGTGAGCAGTTGACGCGCAAGCTGTGCGCTCTCGTGCTGGTCGGGCTCCGGTTGAGCGGGCTTCGGTTTTTCCGGACGCGCCAGAATTCGCCCCGATTTTTGCTCGAATTCGGCGCGACGCGCTTCGAGCCAAGTCCGCAGGCGCTGGGCCGAGAGACAATCCTCCTCGTTGTAACGCGCGATGTCCGCGCGCAGCTCAGCCTCGACCTCGCCGCCTTCACCGGTCTCGAGCAACCAGCCGTAGAGCTGCATTGCGCGCGCCGCGCGGCGCAAATCCGTCCGGCGCACGAAATCATACAAGCCCTCGAGCTCTTTCAACGTGTAGCTCTCGACCGAAGCGCGCACGCTGCGCCTCACGATCCCGAGCAAGTCGACGAACACATGCTCGCGCAAGAGCCGATCGACCTCGGCCTCGCGACTGTTGTGACGGCACGAGAGCTTGCGCATCGCATCCACCTCGCGATGCCCGAAGTGAAATACGTGCAAGTCGGCAAACTCTTGGCGCCCCTGCACGATGCGATCGATCACGCGCTCGAACGCGCGCTTCTCTTCGGCCAGATCCTTCGCCCAAAAAGCATGATAGCGCGGCGCGCCCGGCTCGCTCCGCGGCACGAAGTCGTCCACCATCTCGCCCAGCTCGAGCAACCCGAACAGATAGTCGAGCCCGTTTCCGCGCACGAATGGATCGCCCTCCAAATCCAGGAACAAATCGCCCGGTTTCGGCGCCGGCAATTGCTCGAGCCCGAAGCCCGTTTCCACGTCGAGCAAGAGCTCGTAACGGGGTTTCGGCTCACCACGGCCGGCCACTTGCAAACGCGCTTGCTCGCGCACGCGCGTGAGCGCATCACGGCCGATGCCCTCGATGCGCGTCTCGGGCGCGAGCGCGCCGAGGTCCGTGACGCGCGTGATCTGCGCCGAGCTCAAGCGATCGCGCTGTCGCGCCGTGATGCCGGCCACGAGCGACAAATGGTCGTCCGCGCGGCGCCGCTCCTCGCAACGCTTCCAATAACTGCACACGCCGCAGTGCTCGACCGGCTCCGGATATTCCGTGCGCTCACCATCGCGCCGCACGAACGCCTCGAAGCGCGCCTTCGCCGCGCGGTAGTACGAGACGTAGTCTGCCGTGCGCAGCGGCAAAATCGAAAGCTCCGCGCCGCCGGGCGCGATGTACAAGAACTCGGGCTCCGCTCCTTGCAGCGTGCAGAGCAGATCCGTGTACGCGCACAGCTGGAGCACCGCGCGCGCTTTCGCTTCGTTCGCGAGCTTCGCGTCGAGCACGGCGTAGCGGTGCGCGCCGAAGCGGCTCGCGCCCGGCTCCTTGAGCAAGAAATCTGGCCTGCCGAACCAATTTTCGTGCAGCAAGACGCCCTGCGCGATCACCTCCGCCCCGCGCGCCATCGCGGCTTCGGTCGCACGCGCGGCCTCGAGGCGTGATGCGTCGTCGCTGCCGCTCGTGACTACGACCAAGTCTGCCCGCGTTTCGCGCAGCCGCGCGAGCACGCGCGCCTCGTGCTCGAAGCCGCGCTTCTCCAGCATTTGGCGCTCGATCTCATTCACGCCCGGGCGCTCGAGCTGGCCGAACGCGACCGCGAGCTCGAGGACGGTTTTGTGTGCGCACTCGTTGAAGCCGCTGAGATCGGTCGCGCTGAGCGTCAGCCGATGAGGCCCGGGACTTGCTTTCACCTCGCGAGATTAGAGCCGAGTCGGCGCCACCGCAAAAGTCACCCGAGAAGCCCGCGCCTGTTGCATGATCCGCGCGCGCAACGGGCACAACACGACGAATCACTCACCCCGAGATCCCATGGATGATTCAGCCTTACGCGAGCAATACGCGAGCTACGACCGCGATGGTGACGGTCACATCGACCTCGACGAGTTCAGCGCGCTCTTGGACGAGCTCGGCGCAGGTTACAGCGATGCCCAAGCGCGCGCCGCCTTCGAAGCGCTGGACGCCGACGGCAACGGCGCCGTCGATTTCGGCGAGTTTGCGCGCTGGTGGACCGAGTGACTCGCGCGCGAACGCTCAGTCGGCTTCGGTCGTGACCAAGCGATAGCCGACGCCGAGCGTGGTCAAGATGCGCGTCGGATGCGCGGGATTCTTCTCGATCTTGCCGCGCAGAAGCTTGATGTACACCCGCAAGTAGTGGACCTCTTCGAGGTGCTCGGCGCCCCAAACCGCGCTCAGCAGCTGCTTGTGCGTGACGACGCGGTCCGCGTTCCGCGCGAGCACATCGAGCAGCTCGAACTCGGTGCGGGTGAGCGCGACTTCGCTCCCGCGCACGAACGCGCGGCGCTGCGCCGATTCGATCCGCAAATCCCCGAGCACGATTTCACGCCGTTCGAGCGCGGGCACCGGCCGCCGCAGCGCCGCGCGAATCCGCGCCATCAGCTCGCCTTCGCGGAACGGCTTCGTCACGTAGTCGTTCGCGCCGCTGTCGAGCGCGCGCACTTGGTGCTGCTCCTCCGAGCGCGCGGACAAAACGATGATCGGAAAATCATGCTCTTGGCGCACGCAGGCCGTGACCACGAAGCCGTCGATGTCGGGCAAGCCGAGATCCAAAATCATCGCATCCGGCGTGCGGGTTTTGATTTCACTGAGCGCTTCGGCGCCCGTCGCCGCCTCGGTCACCTCGTAGCCGTAGCTGCGGAGCGCGAACGAGACCACGCCGCGCATCTCCGCGTCATCTTCGACCACGAGCAAGGTTGAGCGATTCATGGTTTGCCCAGAGTGCCATCGCCCGCGCGCCTCTGCACGCTCACCGCACTAAAGGCGACTATTGGTCTCCGTCCAACCGTGGACGACAAGAAAGCTCGGGCTCGATCTCTTCACTGAACGCGACCCCCTCCGTCGCGCACCTCGGCTCGACTGATTGGGTCGAGCTCGTTTCGGGCGAGCCGCAATCTTGCGTGCCGCGCCATCGACGACCGAGCGTCGATGGCGCGGCGACGCCGCTTTCCATCCGCTCGTCGATTGAACGAAAATCGCAACTTCCGTCCGGAGCAGCTCACAGGCCCATCGGCCGATTTATGAAATTAGTGCGACAAATACGCTCATCCGCACCTGCCTCACTCGAGGCATGTTGCCACCGCGCCCAGATTGCCCAAGGTATGCCGACATGCGACACCGCAGACTCGACGGCCTCTCGTCCAAGCGCAGCGCCACCGCGCTCGCTTCTGCTTTCGATCCTCACTTTGGCACGACCGCTGCACAGGGGTGCGCACGATGACTCCGGGCGTCAAACAAGAATCTCCGCGCATGTTCGAAACCGAGCTGTTCGAACGCTTCTCGCGCGCTCATCCCCTCACTCCGGCAGTGCTCTATCTGCCGCTCGTGGCGGCCTCGCTCTGGCTTTCGGTCCGCCATCACACGCCGCTCACCCACGTCGCGCTCGGCTTCGTCGGTGGCTACCTGTTCTGGACGCTGACCGAATATTGGCTCCATCGGCTGGTTTTTCATTTGCCCGTCATCGGTCCGAAGACGGAGCGCGCCGCGTTCCTGATCCATGGCGTGCATCACGATTACCCGTACGATGAGACGCGCTTGGTCATGCCCGCGGGCGCTTCGCTCGCAATGTGCGCGCTCACGCTGGCGCTCTTCTATTTCACGCTCGGCGCGAGCGCGATGTGGGCGCCGCTCGCCGGCTTCGTGCTCGGCTACGTGATCTACGACGAAGTGCACTGGTACCTGCACGCAGGCAAGCCCACGTCGCGCTTCGGGCGTTGGGTGCGCCGGCAGCATTTTCTGCACCATTTCAAGGAATCCAACACGCGCTTCGGCGTGAGCTGTCCTTGGATGGACTACGTGTTCGGCACCACCGGCACGCGCGACACCGGCAAATAATCCGCTCAGCGCGGCGTGTCCCGACGCTGCGCGCCGCACTGCTCCGCGCGCTCGAGTAAGAGCGCGCGGTCCCGCGCGTTGCGCGTCAAACGAGCCGCGCGCTCGAACTCCACGCGCGCTTCGTCCCAGCGCTCGAGCTTCGCCAAGAGATCGGCGCGCGCGCTCGGGAGCAGGTGATAGTTCTCGAGCGAGGGGTGGAGCACGAGCTCGTCCACGAGCGCGAGACCCGCGGCCGGCCCTTCCGCCATCGCGACGGCGACCGCGCGATTGAGCGCGACGATCGGCGAGCGCGTCACCTCCGCGAGCACGCCGTAGAGCTCGGCGATGCGCGTCCAGTCCGTGTCGCTCGCGCGGCTGGCTCGCGCGTGACACGCCGAGATCGCGGCTTGCAGCGCGTAGCGTCCGCGCGAGCCGCCGAGCGCCTCCGCACGCGCGAGCGCCGCGAGCCCGCGTCGAATCAAAATGCGATCCCAGCGTGCGCGCGGCTGATCGAGCAACAAAATAGGCTCGCCGGTGGGCGTCACGCGAGCCGCCGAGCGGGAAGCGTGCAGCTCCATCAACGCCGCGAGCCCGTGCGCTTCGGGCTCGTCCGGCACGAGGCGCGCCAGCATGCGCCCGAGCCGGAGCGCATCTTCACACAACGCCGGTCGCATCACGTCGTCCCCGGACGTCGCGGAATAGCCTTCGTTGAAAATCAAATACACGACCTCGAACACCGAAGCGAGACGCACGCCGAGCTCTTCTCGCTTCGGCACCTCGAACGGCACGCCGGCTTCGGCGATCGTGCGCTTCGCGCGCACGATGCGCTGCGCGATCGTCGGCTCGGGCACGAGGAACGCGCGCGCGATTTCAGTCGTCGAGAGCCCGCCGATCAGACGCAACGTGAGCGCCACGCGCGCCTCGGTCGAGAGCACGGGATGACACGCGACGAACACCAAGCGCAAGAGATCATCGCCCACGTCGTCGTCGAGCGCGGCGTCGAGATCGAGCGCTTCGCGCTGCTCTTGCGCGCGATTCTCGAGCTCGAAGCCCAGTTGTTCGTGCTTCTGCTCGAGCAGCTTTCGCCGCCGGAACTGATTGACGGCGCGGTTCTTCGCGGCGGCCATGAGCCACGCGCCCGGGTTCTCCGGCACGCCCGACTTCGGCCACTGCTCGAGCGCCGCGAGCAGCGCGTCTTGCGCCAATTCTTCGGCCAGATCGAGGTCCCGCGTGCGCCGCGCGAGACCTGCGATCAGCCGCGCCGATTCGATGCGCCAGACCGCGCGAATCGCGGCCTGCGCGGCGTTATTCGCCGTTTCGAGCTCACTCGCTGCCACGGGCCGATCAAACCAAGTTCGGCCCGAACCGCAAGCCCGTCACGCAGCCGGCGCGTCGTGCAGCAAGCGAACTTCACTCTCGCCCGAGCCGGCGACGGCCAGGAACCGCTTCGTCCACTCGACGGCTTCGGTCATGCTCTTCACTTGCATCAAGCAAAAGCCGGCGATGAGCTCCTTCGTCTCCGGAAACGGGCCGTCGGTGGTCGTGAATTTGTGGTCGCCTTCGAGGCGCACGCGCACGCCCTTCGAAGTCGGCAGACAGCCTTCGGCGGCGAGCAGCACGCCCGCGGCGGACATGTCCCCGATCAGCTTGCCCATCTTCGCCATCTCCTCGTGCGTGGGCGGCGCGTCGGATTCCGGAACTTGCGGGCGATACAGACACAAAACTCGCATGATGTTTCTCCTGCTTCGGTTCTAGATGACCGGCTCCGCGCCAGCCTTCGAAAACACGTCAAACGAGGAGCCGCCGGATCGACACGCGCCGCGATTTTTTATTTGGGTTCGCCCTGCTCGAAGCCAAGCCCAAAGATTTCCGCAATTTAGCGCGCGGCACGCGAACGCGCTTCACGCCGCCGCGAGTGATTTGCCGAGCTTGTCCAAGAGCCAATTCGTGCCGTGCTCGCGGCTGCCGGCGTCGTCATAGCCGTCGAGGAAAACGGCTTGCTCCGTGAACACCATGCGCGCGCCCGTGCCGTCCGGAAAAAACTCGACCGTCGCGAGCGAGACGCTGATGCGCCTGTCGCCGATGAACATGTCGTAGCAATAGATGATGCGCTCGTTCGGCACGATCTCGCGATACTCGGCGTCATAGATGTGCGGCGCATCGGCGGATCCTGTCGTCACGCGCTCGCGTCCGCCCACTCGAAAATCGAGCGCGTAGTCGCGCGTCGGGTGCTCGGGTGGCCCGCTGAACCAGCGTGCCTTCGACGTGGGCTCTGCCCAAGCCCCAAACACCTTGGACGGCAAAAAAGGATACTTGCGCTCGATCACGAACGTCGCGTGATTCGTCGAGCGCGCGGCGAGTTTGGCTTGTGTCATGGCTTTTATTTTTTGGGGGTTTGCTCTGCTGCGTCCTGCTCGGCGAGGAATTCACCCAAGCGATCGAAATTCCGTTCCCAGCTCGCGCGGCGCGCGCTCACCCAACGCTCGACGCGCTCGAGCGCCTTGCGTTCGATGCGACACGTGCGCACGCGGCCGACCTTTTGCGTGCGCACGAGTCCGCTACTTTCGAGCACCTGCAAGTGCTGCACGACCGCAGAGAGCGTCATCTCGAACGGCGCGCCGAGCTCGCTCACCGAAGCCGGACCGCGACAAAGTCGCTCGATCATGCCGCGCCGCGCGGGATCTGCGAGCGCTTGGAACATCGCATTCAGCGCCGCTTCGGACATGCGCTTCAGCCCGCCGGAAAAAACTTCATGTACGGCTCGGCTTCGCGCAGCACGCGTTGCATCGACGGCCGCCCGAGCAAGCGCTGTAAATACGCCGCCGTGTGCGGGAACTTCTCGTCGATGGGCACGACCTTGTTCGCGTAAAACAAAGCCGGCGAGGCCGCGCAATCCGCCATGCCGAACGCGACGCCCGTGGCCCACGTGTTCGTCGCCATACGCCGATCGATCATGCCGTACGCCACTTCGAGCGCAGTTTTCGCCTGCTCGACGCCGTGCGGATCCTTCTTCCCTTCCGGTCGCAGGCGATCACCGACGATTTTCTGCATGTGCTCGTGCACGTGCCAATCGAAGAAGCGATCCTGCGCGCGCGCTTCACGCGCGAGCTCCGCGTCTTGCGAGACCAGCTCGACCACGCCCGGACAATGCTCCGCCAAATACTCGATGATGATGCTCGACTCGGTGATGACCTGATCGCGCTCGCCGTCGACGAGCACCGGGAATTTGCCGAGCGGCGTCAGCTTCAAGAGCGCCGCCCGCTCTTCCGCATTCCCCAGATCGACCGTCTTCGGCGAAAACTCCGTATCGTTCTCGTACAGCGCAAGCAGCACCTTCCAACAATACGAAGCCAGCGGATGAAAATAGAGCGTGAGGGTCATGAAACCAGGCCTTTCCGGCTGCGTCAGCGATACTACAGCAACCGCTTAAGTATCAACGCAAGCGCCAAAACGTCAAGGGTCGACGCTGACCGCGCCCGAGTTTTTTTGTGGGGCTCAGCGGAGCGCGGCGCGGCGCGCACTGGTAGCTCGTCCGGCGTCCGTCTCGCCTACGCGCGCACGACGATCAGTTGAAAATTCAACTAAGCTTTGGCGGCGGGCGGCATGAGCTCACTCGCCGAACGCGCGCGTTCGAGCAAGAGCGCGCGCTCGCGCTCGTTCTGCGTGAGCGCCGCCGCGCGTTCGAGCTCGACGCGCGCCTCGGCGAAGCGCCCGAGCTTGAGCAACAGATCTCCGCGCACGCTGGGCAGCAAATGATAGTTCTTCAGCGAGGGCTCGTTGCGAAGCGCATCCACGATCTCGAGCCCCGCCGCGGGACCGAGCGCCATCGACACCGCCACGCCGCGATTGAGCTCCACGATCGGCGAAGGCACGATCTGACGAAGCGCGTAGTAAAGCGCCGCGATCCGAGCCCAATCCGTCTGATCCGCCGCTCGAGCGCGCGCGTGACAGGCCGCGATCGCGGCTTGCAGTGCATACGGCCCTGCGGCGCCGCCGAGCTCTTCGGCTTGCTTCAACGCGTTGAGCCCGCGGCGAATGAGCAATTGATCCCAACGCGCGCGATTTTGCTCGAGCAGCAAGATAGGCTCGCCGTTCGGCCCAGTGCGCGCCGCCGCGCGTGAAGCTTGAATCTCCATCAGCGCCACGAGCCCGTGCACTTCACTCTCGTCCGGCGTGAGGCTCGCGAGGATGCGGCCGAGACGGAGCGCATCCTCACACAGCGCGGGGCGCATCCAATCTTGACCGGCCGTCGCGGAGTAACCCTCGTTGAAAATCAGGTAAATCACTTCGAGCACGGACGCGAGGCGCTCGGCCAGCTCCGGCCCGCGCGGGACTTCGAAAGGCACGCCGGACTCCGCGAGCGTGCGCTTCGCCCGCACGATACGCTGCGCGATCGTCGGCTCGGGCACCAAGAATGCGCGCGCGATTTCGGGCGTGGTCAGGCCGCCCAGCAAGCGCAACGTGAGCGCGACGCGCGCTTCCGTCGCCAGCACCGGATGACAAGACGTGAACACGAGCCGGAGCAAATCATCGCCCACGTCGTCGTCGAGCGCCGCGTCGAGATCGGGAGCGGCGGCTTCGGCGCGGGTCTCGATTTCGTAGCCCAGCGCGTCTTGCTTTTGGTGCCAGCGCTTGTTGCGACGTAGCTCGTCGATCGCACGGCGCTTCGCGGTCGCCATCAGCCACGCGCCTGGATTTTCCGGCACGCCGCTCTCGGGCCAGCGCTCGAGCGCGATCACGAGCGCGTCTTGCGCGAGCTCCTCGGCGAGCCCCACATCCCGCGTCATGCGAGCGAGTCCGGCGATCAGGCGCGGGGACTCGATACGAAAGACGGCGTGGATGGCGTTGTGCGTAGCCGCGAGCGTCACGACCCGACTACAGCAGCTTCTCGCGCGCACGCAAGGCCTGGTCTATGGTCGGCTTCGACGCTCGCGCGCCGCGAGCCATCGCTCTCGACGAGGGGATACTGATGCAGCGTTCACGAATCGCGTTCTTCGGGTTGATGCTTTCTTTGAGTGTGCTGGCATGCAAGGCGAAGCCGGGCGACAAATGCAGCGGAAATGGGCCTGGCTTGCCCTCGTGCGCACAGCCGAGCAGCGCGCTCGCGTGCACCGGCGGCGTGGTCACGGCCTTGCCTTGCCGCGGCCCGAAAGGCTGCACCGCCACGAGCGCGCAGGTCGAGTGTGACAACTCGCTCGCCAATGCCGGCGATGCTTGCGACGAGCCGGGCGATGTCGCGTGTGCGCTCGACGGCAAGAGCGCGCTCGAGTGCCAGAACGGAAAATTCACGCTGGCCGAGCCATGCAAAGGCGCGCACGGCTGCCGCGTCGAAGGCACCGAAATCGCCTGCGACAACGACGTGTCCGATCCAGGCGATCCGTGCCGCACCGAGGGCGACTACGCCTGCACCAGTGACAAGCTCATGGTCCTCAAATGCGTGAACAAGAAGTTCGTGCAGCTCAACGCTTGTCGCGGGAAGGATGCTTGTCGCGTGATGGTGCTGCCCGAAGAAAAGAAAGTCGACTTCGTGTGTGACGACTCACTCGCGAAGGACTTCGACCCGTGCGACACCGAGAACGAAGGCGCGTGCACGATGGACAAGAAGCAGTACCTTCGCTGTCACGCCAACCACTTCGTTTGGGACCGCGATTGCCCGGGCGGTTGCTCCTTCGACGATAAGGGTGAGCACTTCGAGTGTGCTGCTGCGCCTGTCTTTCCGCACGGCGGGCTCGTCTCGCTTCCAGCAACCTTTCCGGTCGCCAAAAAGAAGAAGTGATCTCCGCGGTTTGCGCGGCTTCGGCTCGGAGAAAATAATAACTGACATAAGGCTGTCATTGGGTTGCGAGAGAGTGCTTTGCGTCAGGTCGAACCACCCAAAAAGGACCGCACCCCATGGCAAAGCTTGCTCCCTCCGCTGAGAACCCGAACCTCCGTCGTCACACCGGCGGCTGCCATTGCGGCGCCGTGCGCTACGCGGCGACGCTCGACGCAACCCACGGCACGCGCTGCAATTGCACCATCTGCACGAAGCTCGCCTCGCTCGGCGTGATCATCAAGCCCGAGGCGTTCGAGCTGCTCGCGGGCGAGGATTCACTCAGTCACTATTCGCGGCATCCGGAGATCGCATTCCGGCACTTCTGCAAGCATTGCGGCGTGCACTGCTACGGCAACGGGACACTCGAGATGCTCGGAGGCGCGTTCGTGTCCGTGAATATGAACACGCTGGACGACATCGATCCGAGTGAGGTCTCTGTGCTCAACTGGGACGGGCGCCACAACAATTGGCAAGCCGGCCCGCGCCCGACGCCGTGGCCCGTCAACGTGACCGAAACTGACGCGGCGTGAGCATCCACTGAACGAGCCAGGTTGCCACGTTGTGGCGCGAGCGCGTCACAACGTGGGCCAGGGCGCCTCCTTCAACGGTAGCGCCAGCTGCGCACCGGGCCGCCCGAGATCAAGTGAATGAACGCGACGAACAGCGCCGCGCCGATGATCGACCAGAGGATCGGGAATGGGTGCGCGTCGATGGTCACCATGAGCAGCTCGGGCAAATGGAAGTAATGCGCCACGAACGTGCCCAAAAGTGCGCCGACGAACCCCACGGCGATGGACACGAAAAATCCACCGCCGGTACCGCCGCCGATTGCGCGCCCGATGGCGCCGCAGATGCCGGCGATGATCAGAAGAATCAGTAGGCCAGTGAGTGAGAGCGTCATGCGCGTAAGCAATTGCAAGACGTGGGCCCGCCTCGCACCCGCCGCAAAATAGCCACGATGCCGATCGCGCGCTCAGGACTACACTTCAATGAGGTCGGAGCGTGCAATGAGCGAACAGCCGGAACGAACGGGCCAAGACGAACACGGCGCACGCAACCAGACGGACACCCCGCCGCAGGTGCCGCCCAATGCCGCGCTCGCGCGCGTGGTGCCCGGCGCGCAACCGCCACTCGAAACGGTGGGGCCTCAGGTCGGGCATCGCCACGGAGCCGCAGCGGGCCTGTATTCGATTTACGAGACCATGCGGCGTGGCACTACCGAGATGGGCGTGAAAGTCACGCTCAAGACGCTGCTGAACATCAATCAGAAGGATGGCTTCGATTGCCCGAGCTGCGCCTGGCCCGACCCGGACGATCACCGTAAGACCGCCGAGTTCTGCGAGAACGGCGCCAAGGCCGTCGCGAGCGAAGCGATGCGCGCGCGCGTGACGCCCGAGTTTTTCGCCGAGCATTCGATCTCGGGCCTGCTCACGCGCACGGACGCATGGCTCGAGCAGCAAGGCCGCATCACACAGCCGATGCTCCGCGACATCGGCTCCGATCACTATCGCCCGATTTCTTGGGCCGATGCCTTCGCGCTGATCGGCAAAGAGCTGAACGCGTTGGCCTCGCCCGACGAAGCCGCGTTTTACACCTCCGGTCGCGCGAGCAACGAGGCCGCGTTCTTGTACGGTTTGTTCGCGCGCCAATTCGGCACGAACAACCTGCCGGATTGTTCGAACATGTGTCACGAATCGAGCGGCAGCGGGCTCACGCCCACGATCGGCATCGGTAAAGCCACGATCAAGATCGAGGATTTTTCGTACGCCGACGCGATCTTCATCATCGGGCAGAACCCGGGCACGTGTCACCCGCGCATGCTGAGCGAGCTCGAGAAAGCGGCGAAGCACGGCTGTCAAATCGTGAGCGTGAATCCGCTCAACGAAACTGGGCTCAAGCGCTTCAAAAACCCGCAGGAGCCGCTCAGCTTGCTCGGACGCGGCACCGAGATCGCGAGCCTATTTTTGCCCGTGCGCATCAACGGCGATCTCGCCGCGCTGAAGGGCATCATGAAAGAGCTGCTCGAGGCCGACGACGCGAGCGGCGGCCAAGTGCTGGCGCACGATTTCATCGCGCACTACACCGAGGGTTTCGCTGCGCTGCGCGCGGATTTGGAAGCCGAGGAGTGGGCGAAAATCGAGCGTGAAAGCGGGCTTTCGCGCGCGCAAATTCGGCAAGCCGCGGACATCGCGCAAAAGTCCGAACGCACGATTTTTTGTTGGGCGATGGGCATCACGCAGCATCAGAACGGCGTCGCGAACGTGCAGTCGATCGTGAACCTCGCGCTCATGCGCGGGCAAATCGGGCGGCGCGGCGCGGGGCTTTGTCCCGTGCGCGGGCACAGCAACGTGCAGGGCGATCGCACCGTCGGCATCTGGGAAAAGATGAGCGACGAGTTCATGAGCGCGCTCGGCAAAGAATTCGAGTTCACGCCCCCGAAGGAGCACGGCGCAGACGCGGTGAAAGCCGTGCTCGCGATGCACGAACGCAAGATCAAAGTGTTCATCGGGCTGGGCGGCAATTTCTTGAGCGCGATGGCGGACACGAACTTCACCGCCGAAGCGCTCACGCGCACGCGGCTCACCGTGCAAATCTCGACCAAGCTCAACCGCGGACACCTGATCACGGGTGAGCAAGCCTTGATCTTGCCGTGCCTCGGGCGCACCGAGCACGATCTCCAGAAATCCGGCGAGCAGTTCGTGACCGTGGAAGACACGATGGGCGTCGTGCATCAATCGCACGGCGTGATCGAGCCCGCGTCCGAACACTTGAAGAGCGAGCCGGCGATCGTCGCGGGCATGGCATTCGTGACGCTCGGCGAGCGCTCGAAGGTGGATTGGCTCGGGCTGATCGAGAATTACGATCGGATTCGGCAGCACATCGAGCACGTGATTCCCGGGTTTGCGCAGTACAATCGTCGCGTGCGCGAGCCCGGCGGTTTTTACCTGCCGAACGGCCCGCGCGAAGGCAAATTCACGACTCCTTCGGGCAAAGCGCAGTTCACGGTGCACCCGATTCCGCATCACGAGCTATTCGAAGGCGAGCTACTCCTCACCACGATTCGCAGTCACGACCAATTCAACACCACCATCTACGGCGAAAACGATCGCTACCGCGGGATCAAGAACGGTCGCCGCGTCGTGTTCATGAATGAAGCGGACATGCGCGAGCGCCGACTCGCCGCGGGACAGTTCGTCGATTTGGTGAGCCGCTTCGGCACGGAGAAGCGGCGCGCGGAGCGGTTCAAAGTCGTGCCTTACGAAATTCCGGTCGGCTGCGCCGCAGCCTATTATCCGGAAGCGAACCCGCTCGTCGCGATTGGCCACTTTGCAGCGGGGAGCAATCAGCCGGCTTCGAAGAGTATCATCGTGAGTTTGGAGCTGTCCGCAGCGGGGTGAATCTTTTGTTTGGTCCTGCGCGTGTGGCAACGCTTGGCCGCTCACGCGTTTCGTTGCGCGACTGGCGCCTGTCCGGTCAGGTCTTGTTACGTCCCCATCGCTTTTTAAAACCGTGATCAGCCCGGCGGAGGCCTGATTCTTTGTATTATTTCCGTGCATCCGGCCCAAGTCCTTCGCGCGCGCTTAGGCGCGAAAGAGAAGAGATCAGAGTCGGAGATCGGAGTCAGACCCAGATGGCACCGTGTGAGTCTTCCTCACTCGCGGGCGGAGTCGCGACGTAATAATAGGCTTGCACGGTGGCGCGATAGCGACCTTCGGGGCACGTGAGCGGCTTAGGGTGGCCGTGCCAAAACGTATCGCCGTGGGCCATCACGATCAGGCGATCCAGCACCGGAAAATAAGCCTGTTCGCAGCGTGTGTGCGCCTCGTCCCAGAGCTCGAGCGCGCCGCCCCAGGCTTCATCCCAACCCTCATTCAAGTAGTAGAGCGCGGTGATCTTGCGCAGCAGGTGGCGCGTGCGATCGCGATTGAAATCCGCGTGGAGCGCGAGGTGGCCGCCGGGCAGCGTGAGCGCGAGGCCGGCGCCGCGAAAGTGCGGATCGGGAATCAGCCCTTCGATGCCGGTGAGCGCGCCCAGAAAATCCAAGAACGCCATGCTCGAAAGCTCGCCGAGCAAATGGCGAATGCGCGCATCGACGCCCTCGAAGCCCGAGCGCTGCAGCTGATTGAGCCGCGCCGACTGTTCGGCGTAGTCGCGACGGAGCCAGCCCGGATGATCGGGGCCCGGGAACGCGCGGGCGAGTTCGACGGCGCGGGCTTCACCGAGGAAGCCGTCGAACACGGCGTGCGGATACGGGCGCGCTGCGCGATAGGCGTCGCGCTGGGCGAGCGCGAGGGCCTTCAAGGGTTTGCGCTCGAGGAACCAGTCAGCCATTACATCGAGAGAAACAAGTCGGTCATCAGGCGATACGAGATGAGGGCGAGCGCGGGATCGTAGCGCGGCCCTTCGTCACGCAGGAAGGCGTGGGCGGCGTTGAACTCGTGCCAAGTGAAGCGCCGCTTGGTCTCGAGCAGACGAGCTTGAATCAAGGCCCGGCCTTCGTCAGGCACGTGGGGATCTTGGCGGCCCCAAACCATCAGCAATTCGCCGAAAATATCGCCCGCGCGAGCCAGAGAGTCGTCACCGCCGAGGCCGAGCGAGCCTTTGTGGAGATCGGTTGCATAAAAGCAGGCCGCGGCGCGCACGCGCGAATCGAGCGCGCAGCGAAACGCCAAGTGTCCGCCGATGCACACGCCTGCGGCGCCGAAGCGACCGTCGCAATCGGCGCGCGTGGCGAGGTGATCGACGCACGCACGCGCGTCGTCGTCATAGGCGCTCACGGGTTTGCCGACTTTGTGTTGATTGCCGCGCTCTGTGCCCGCGGGATCATAGGGAAGCACGCTGCCCATCGGTTCGAGCTCGTGAAAAATTTCGGGCACGAGCACGATCAGCCCTTGGCCCGCGAGCATCGAGGCCATGCGTCGGATCGGGCCGGTGCGTTGAAAGATCTCCGAGAACAGCACGATGCCCGGGCGCTTGCCGGGAGCGAGCGGACGCGTGACGTGCGTTTGCATCACGCCGGTTTGGGTCGTGAGCTGAACCACTGATTCTTCGACGATCATGCGCGCGAGGATAGCGCTCGCGTTCCGACATAGAAAGCGCGCGCGGATGTCGCGTGAAAGGTGCGACAATTGTGTGTACTCGGCTGATCGAACTCACGCGCTGGCGCATAAGCCGCAATGCTGAAAAGGGTATTAGCGGGAGCTGCGATCACCGCTGCGCTCGTCGCGAGCGCGAGTTGTTCGAGCACCTCGCCGCCAACGAGCGGCGTGCGCACGGGCAGCGGCGGCGGGACGGGCAGCGCGGGAGCAACCGGTTCCAGTGGGCAGACCGGCAGCGCGGGCTCCGGCATCGCGATCAACGTGCCCGACGCCGGCTCGGATGCGGCCAGCTGCAGCACGTCCGTCTCGTGCACGCCGCTCGGCGGGCAATATTGCGGCTCGATCGGCGACGGCTGCAACGGCACGCTCGATTGCGGCATGAACTGCAAGACCGACTGGAGCTGTGAAAACAGCGTCTGTGTCGGCGGCGCGAGCTGCGTGCCGGCGACGTGCGCCGCGGGCACCACCCAATTCTGCGGCACAATCGGCGACGGTTGCGGCCACGCGCTCAACTGCGGCGCGTGCTCGGCCGGCTCGACCTGTACCAACAGCGTGTGCGTGCAAGCGGGCTGCGTGCCGCTCACGTGCGGCAACGCTGGCAGCCAATTCTGCGGCACGGTCGGTGATGGTTGCGGCAACTCGCTGCCCTGTGGGGACTGTCCCCCCGGTGACGTGTGCAATCCGAACAACGTGTGCGTGCCGGCGAATTGCACGAAGGGCACCTGCACGGCCACGAACGGCGGACAATACTGCGGCACGATCGGGGACGGCTGCGGCGCGGCGCTCGATTGCGGCGAAGCGTGTCCGGACGCCGGCGTGTGCACCGACGGCGTTTGCCCGGGCACGGGCACGGCCGGCGGCGCGTGCAGCGGCATTCAGTGCAACATCGATAAATGCGGCGGCACGGGGCACACGTCGCTCAGCGGCACGGTCTACGACCCGGCCGGCGTGAACCCGATTTACAACGCGCTCGTGTACGTGCCGAACAATACGACGCTCGATCCGGTGCCGACCGGCGCGAGCTGCGATCGCTGCTCGGCCACCGCATCCGGCGAGCCGATCGCGACGGCGCTGACGGACGACAAAGGCCATTTCCAAATCCTCGATGTGCCGACCGGCACGAACATCCCGCTCGTGATTCAAGTCGGCAAATGGCGACGCGAGATCACGACCGGCATCAGCGCGACGGCGTGCGTCGACAACCCGATCACGAACAAGGATTTGACGCGCCTGCCGCGCACGCAAACCGAGGGCAATATCCCGCAAATCGCGCTCGTCACTGGCGGCTCGGATGCGCTCGAGTGCGAGCTGCGGCGCATCGGCATCGCGGACTCCGAGTTCACGACGGACGCCGGCAAAGGCCGCGTGCACATGTACTTCGGCGGCACCGCGAGCCCGCCCGCGATCCCGACACCGACGACCTCGGGTCCCGACGGCTCGGGCACGAACTCGTTCTCGACCGGCGGCAACTTCACGTCTGCGCAAGTGTTGTGGGCGAACGAGACGAAGATGGCCGGCTACGACATGCTCATGCTCTCGTGCGAGGGCAGCCAGTACGCGAGCGCGAAATCGCCGTACTACACGAACATGGACACGTACCTGAACCAAGGCGGGCGCGTGTTCTTCGGGCACCTGCATTTCAA
>FTDA01001156.1_pt1 | contig 21623 bp, 16 predicted proteins | sample 1639731 | NCBI WGS metagenome assembly FTDA01 (sample SAMEA3914869, study PRJEB12502) | metagenome | biome: forest; material: soil | place: USA | collected 2012-03-12 | depth 0.1 m
AACACGGGCATAGCGGTGCGAGCCGCTAGCATCCCCACCGAGGCGATGCCCCGAGCGAGAGAGTGCGATCGTGCCGGCCGCGGTAGCGACCGCGAGCGCGATCAACGCACCGCCCGCGACGGGCGCGCCGAGGTGCCGCATGATTACTTCGCCAATCGCGTACAGTGCGCCGAAGAGCGGGAGCGTCGCCGCGAAGATCGCGAAGATGCCCCAACCGAGCCGACGGTTGTCCGCGTACGCGTAGCCCACCATGGCAACGACCAGCGCCGCTACCAACAGCAAGCTCGAGATTTTGATCGCGGGCTCACCAGTGAACGCCACGATGCCTGCGCCAGCGCAGATTGCGCTAGCCGCAGCGCCTGCCGTAACGAGCCGAGTGGTGTGTGTGTGGTGCATGACGAGCGGAATTGCAAACCGCAGGCCACGGCGTGCCACCGCGCAATTGGGCTGAATTTACGCCAATTCCCGAACAAATACGCAATGACGCCACAACAGGTGATTTGCGGCGCATCGCCTCGTTTCACCAAGGCGCCACGTGCGAAGCAGTGACGTCTCAGTTGCGCTCAGCGCGCTTCGGCGCGGACGCGCCACGCAATGTCGACAGACACCGGCAAGTGATCCGACAACGCCTCACCCTGTGCGTCGATGAATGTGCTCTCCGTGCGCCACGTCGTCGGCCTCAGCTCGAGCTCGGTACTGCTGCGGACGAATACGCGATCGATCCGGCGAGGGTCGGGGCAGTGCAGCACCTCACAGGCATCACTCAATCCGCTGTGCTCTTCGAAGGCGCGCAAGGCTTCACGCCGGTAGCCGCGGACGTTCGTGTCACCTGCGACGATCAGCGCGTGGCCGGGGGAGCGGCGCGCAATCGCGGCTGCGAGCTGCTGAAATTGGGCTGCGCGCGCGTGTACATCACCGCTCGAAGGGCCAGCGTCCATATGCAAGTTGTACAAGTCGACGAAGACGCCGGGAGCGAGCTCTAGCCGCGAAAAACTGAAGCCCTTGGGCGTGAGGCAATCGAAGTACGCGCCGAGGTAGCCGTTGCACGCACTCCATGCCTCGCGCTCGAAACCGGAGAACGGCAAGCGCGAGAACAAGCTCAAGCCATCCCCGAAATCATGCCGGGTGCCGCGGACGAACGCGGGCGAGCTGTGTGAGAATGCCAGCCCTTGCCGCAGCTCGCCCGGATACGCGTAATCTTCTTGCACGAGCGCGACATCATACGCGTTCAAGAATTTGCCAATCAGCGGTAGATGCTCGCGCGGATGCAGGCCGGAAAAATGCGCGGGCAAACCCGCCACGTTGTACGTGACCAAGCGCACCGAGCCTGCCGCCAGCGCGGGCGAAGGCGCGACGCGTGGGCTCACGGCGCCCGCGCTCGCCGACGGGGAAGCGAGCACGCTCCGCAGCGTGAGCAGCGCAAAAATCCCCGCGCATGAAGCCAATGACAGCGAGCCCGCACGCATCTCGACGCGGAAACTAAACCACGATTTTTCGAGCGCGCCAGCGCCGACGCACAACGACACGCGGCGTCCCGACGCCCGAGCGGCGTTCAACCGCCGATCAGTAGCTCGAGCGTGCGCTCGACCTCGTCGCGACGCGCGACCAAGAGCACGGTCATGCCACCCAAAATTCGCGACGAGCCGCGCGGCCCTTGCACCGACCCGTCCGGCTCGTACAACCCCGCGAACACGCAGGAGCGTGGAAACTCTGCGAGCGACGCGATCTCGCTCACGGTCTGGCCTACGACTTTGCTCGTTTCCGGAATCAGCACCTCGAACGCGACGGACTCGCCGTTGCCGAGCAACATTGCGTGGCGCACGGCGACGTGCTCGATCGCGGCCGCCAGCGCGCCGATGAAAATCTCGGTCTCCGACAGAATGCGATCCACGCCCGCCGTGTGATAAACCTGCCGGTAGTGCGGATCGCGCATGCGCACCATTACGCGCTTCACGCCGGCTTCTTTGGACAGCGAGGCGACCGCGAGGTTGTCCGCATCCCGGTGCAGCATCGCGACGACGGCGTCCGCGCGCGCTACGTCTGCTTCTTTGAGTGAAGCGGCGTCCGCGGCATCGCCCACGAATGCGACCAAACCGAGCTGATTCGTCGCGCGCGCGCACACCAGCGGATCTTTGTCGATCACGCTCACTTGGTGGCCCGAGCGGCTCAAGTATTCCGCCACGCTGAGGCCCGCGCGGCCCGCTCCCGCGATCAACATGCGCATGTCAGTGCTCCTCTTTGTGCGCTTGCGGCAGCGCGACGGCGACGATTTCGGTGTCGAGCTCGGCCGCGCGCGCCTCGGCCATTTCGGTGCTGATGATGCCGCGTCGCGCGGCTTCGAGCAGCGCGGTCTTGCGTGCCGTCGAAATCGCCAAGTCCACGATGTGATCGGCTTCCTGCGCTTCGCTCGGCGCGCGCAGCTTCGTTTCCGCGGCGATGATTTGACGTTGAAAGCCTGCCCAGCGCTCGGTATGGTGCTTGCGCGAGAGCAAGCCCGAGGCGAGCAGATCGTCGAGCTCGGCTTGCGCGCGGCGCGCGCTGATCAGCGTGGCGCGCGCGAGCTCCGCGCCGTCATCGTGCGATTCGTCTTGGATTTTGAGCCAAATCAGCACGCGCCGAAACGGTAGCCCCTGCGTCACCAGCGTCACGAACGTGACCCCGAACACGACCGCGATCAGGCGATCGCGGAACGCGAGCGACGCGGGCAGCGCGAGCACCGCGGCCATCGACAGCGCGCCCTTGATGTTGCCGAACACCATCACGTGTTGCCAGCGCGTCGGCACTTGCTCGGCGCCGAGCGCGCGCAGCACGGCGAAGCAACCGTACACCGCCACCGCGCGCCCGACGTGCAGCGCCACCAGCGCGAGCGCGATCGTGCCCGCCTCCGCGAGCAGCTTCTCTGTGCGCAGCTGCATGCCGACGAGCAAGAAGATCCACACGTTCAGCACGAAGCCCGCGGTCTCCCAAAACCCGTGCAAGGCGAGCACGCGCGAAGGATCCAAGATCCGGCGCGCGGCGCGGCCCACGAACACGCCGACCACCACCACGGCGATGACGACGGAAGCATGCACGTGCTCGGCCGCGAGCGAAGTGCAGAACACGAGCACCAAAGAGGCCAAGATGGCCGTCAAATTGTCGGGCGTGTAGCGGAGCACGCTCGCGCCCAGCGCGCCGAACGCGGCGCCCAGCGCGATGCCGCCGAAAATCGCGATCACCAAATCGTACGCGGCGCGGCTCAGATCGAAGTGCCCGCGCAGCAAGATCTCGGTCGTCACGCTCACGAGCACGAGCGCGGTGCCGTCGTTGAAGAGGCTCTCGCCTTCCATGATCGCGGCCAAGCGATGCGGCACGCGCACGCTGCGAAACGCGAGCAGCACGCTGACGGTATCGGTGATCGAGAGCAGCGCGCCGAGCAAGAGCGCGGCCGCGAATGGCAGCGACAAAACCCACATCGCGACGGCCGCAGTGCCGAACAGCGAGAGCAGCACGCCGGGCGCCGCGAGAGCCAAAATCGGCCGCCGCGCGAGCCGCAGGCCCGAAGCATCCGTGAACAGCGCGGCCTCGAACACGAGGATGGGCAGAAACACGACGAGCAGGATTTGCGGCTCCATCGGCGTGCTCGGCAGCGCGTGCAAGAACACGAGCAGCGTGCCCACGAGCACCAGCGCGACGTTGTACGGCACGCCGACCCGCTTCGCCAATATCGCGACCGCCGACCCCACCGCGAGCACGAGCAAAATGGGTTCGAGCTGTTCTTGCATGAAGCGCGGTCAGCCTAACCTCGATGAAAGCGCCGGTCTCTGCCCAAATCAGGAGCCGAGTGCGGCGCGAGCGCGCCGTTGCGTTCGCGGTTCGATGCGCGAAAATGCGCGAGCTTTACGGTGTGGCGCTGGCGCGGTGGGCGCGACTTCGTGCGGCGCGCGGCGGCTGCGCTCGCGCCGAAAAGCGCGCGGCGACGCGCCCGTTTCAGCGGTGCCCGCCAAAACCCAAGCTATACTCGCGCGCGATGAGTGATGAGCGATTTCCGTGTCCGGCGTGCGGTCATTTGGTGTTCGAAGAGGCGCCGGGCTCGGACGACATTTGCTTGGTTTGTTTGTGGGAGGATGATCTCACGCAGCTGCGTTGGCCGGCGCTCGCGGGCGGCAAGAACGAGGTCTCGCTCTTGGAGGCGCAGCAGAACATCGCCAAGCACGGCGCGATCGAGGAGCGCTTCGCCGGTGACGTGCGCCCGGCGACGACGGACGAGCCGCTCGATGCCGGGTTTCGCCCGATTTTGCCGAGCGATCCGTTCGAAGCGCCGGACGACAGCGCGCCCTGGCCCGAGGATTCAACCGTGCTCTACTATTGGCGTCCGACGTTTTGGCGCGCGAAAAAGCCGGATGCGTGAAGCTCAGCCTTCGCCCTTGATGCGAAAGAGCAGCCGCTCGATTTTGCGCATCAAGAGCTGAGCGTCCGTCTTCTCGACGTAATCTTCGGCGCCGAGCGAGAGCGCGATGCGACGTTCTTTCTCCAGATCGCGCTCGGCCGACCACACGAGCACGGGAATGTCTTTCGTGCGCGGATCGCTCTTCAGCTTCGAGAGCAAATCCCGGCCGTCCGCGTCGGGGAAGCCGAGATCGAGCACGAGTAGATCCGGCTTTTGCTCGAGCGTCATCGCGAGCACCTCGGCGCCCTTGCTCACTTGCAACACGCTGTGCCCGAACTCGGTCGCCACGCGCTGCACGGCGCGTTGAACCGCGGGATCGTCGTCCGCGAGCAGGATGCGGCAAGGATTCGACATTCGTTTCTACTATACCCGCGCAGAACGGCCACGCCGAGGCGATTGCTTAGCGCGACGCTTCGCTCGCACTAATGGCAGGGCGCGCCGTCGACGTCCGTTACCGACGCCGAACAGTTGAGCAGCGACCCCGTGCACGTCACGAGTTTCGTGCTGCCACACAGGTCGTTCACGCCGCTGCCGCTGCGCGAAGTGGCTTGAAAACCGCTGCCCGAGCAGCTGAGGCCGTTGCACTGCGGGGCCGCGCCTTTGGCGCCGGGATCGATCTCTTCCGTGCCCGAACAGTCATAATCGAACGAGAGCGTGTTTCCGGAGGTGGTGTAACCCTGGCCGTAGAAATCCGGATTCATCGGGAAAACGGCGGCGTTGTCGTCGTTGCAGTCGCCGCCTTGTTTCACCCACGCGCCGTTCGAGGGCGGCGCGCACGCCATCACTTCGCCCGAGCTGCGCCCGAAGCCGTCACCGTCGCCGTCCGGAAACCAAGGCACGCTCGAACAACCGCCGGTTCCCGCGGCGCCCGCGCTGCCGCTCGCGCCGGTGCTGGACATGCCCGCCGTACCACCGGCTCCAGCGCCGCCGCCGCTGGTTGCGTTGCCGCCCCCGCCCTGCGCGGTCGCACCGCCGCCGCCGAGCGCGCCGCTGCCCGCGACGCTCACCGGCTCACCCGCAGCGCCGGCCAGCTCGCCATCACCGGCTGCACCGCCTTGCGCGGATCCGCCCGCGTTCGAGCCGCCCACGGGACGACCTTCACCGCCAGCTGTCGCCGCCATCGAGCCAGCGCTGCCGCTGGTGCGCCCAGCGCTGCCACCGAACGCGCCGCCCGCACCAGCTCCGCCGGAGCCGTTGAGCGAAGCCGTGAAATCAGCGCCCGAACAGCTGGCGGCGAAACCCGCCAGGAGAAACAGCAGCGAGCAAGCGGCGCGCAATGGAAGCTTCATCGGCAAGGCGAGCGAGCCGCGCAACGTGCGAGCCCGCTACCGCCGAGCGTAGCGCGGAAGCCGCAGGCGTGTACAAGCGTCTCGCCGCGAAGGCGCTGGGGTCCGCTCACCAGCTGCGGCAAAAATGCGCCGCATTCCAGTGTCAGCGCTCGGCCAACTCCAGCCGCGAGGGTGATTCCTTGGTCACGGCGAGCGCCGCCCGGTCGGCCCGTGCCTGCGCACGCGCCGCCCGCCCGAACGAGCGCGAAGTCAGCCGTTCGCTCATGCCGCCGCGACGCCGCAGCTGATCGAGCCAGTAGTTCACCGCGTGACCGGTGATGCGCGTGCGCCGACAACGTCCGTGACGCCCGAGCGTCCAGAACAGCGGCTCGCTCGAATCATGCAAGGCGAGCTGCTCGCGTACCCAATAATTGCGCAGTAGCGCCGCATGCTCGGCGCCGAGCACGACGATCCGCTCGCGCGCCCGGCTGCCCTTGCGCGTGCGCCGCACACACAGCGAGAGCGAGCCGTGCGCGTCGCGCACGTCACCGACGTCGAGCGCGACGAGCTCGTGTTTGCGAACTCCCGCGGACAAAACCGCGACAATCGCGCCGGCGCGCAGATCGTCCTGGTCCTTCGCGTCGAGCGTCGCGGCGAGCTCCCGCAGCATCACCGAAGCGCGCGACGCAGGCTCGCCCGCGTTCCCGTTCTCGGCCCGAGTCGGCTGCGCGACGCGATAATATTCGTCGCCGACCTTCAACCAATGCACTGCCTCATCGGCATTGGGACGGACCGGCTTCTTGATTTGATACGTGACACCCCCGCGAGTGATGGCAACGCATGCTTCTGACGACATTCCTTCACTGTGAGCTGCGCTCGTTTCACGGCGGTGTCAGAACAGCGCGAAATACGGCCCATTTCACGTTCGTCCACGGCTTTGACGAAATTCGAACAGTCCACGCACCTTCACCCCGAAGGTGTGACCGAGTTGCGTGCGCTCGTCGAAGGAACGTGCGCGTCATGAGTCGCAGCGAGGCGTGAGCGCAGTCCATTTCATGCGCTTCGAGTCGCGCCCACCGCGCCTCGCGCGCGTTGTAAAGCTCGCGCCTGGCGTCTCTTCCCTCTCGCTCTTCCGCGCGAGGCTTCAATTGCATGCTCTATCCGGTCGCGCCCCAGCGCGCGGGAAGGTCCACCGCCGCATGCACGGAAATAAAACAAAGCTCCAGATTCGCCGGGCTGATCACGGTTTTAGAATGGCGGCGGGACCCAACGCGAGTCTGACCGAACAGGCGCCGGCTACCTTTCAAGTCACGCGAGCGGCCAAGCGCTGTGCAGCGGGCTGCGCAGAAAATCCAACCAGGCGCGGCGACGCTTCGAACTCGCGACTAGTTCCCCACGCGCTTCAAAGCCACAGCCACGTTCGCCGAGTTCCAGCAATCCGTAATATCCCAGCTAAAAGTGGTCGTATTTCCGATCGGCGCGTAGCCGGCGACGCCGAGGAAGATGGGGTCGTTCGGGTTTCGCAGGTTCATCGTTTGCGTCATGCCGCCGGGTGAGCTCACGGTTGCGACCGTTGACGTGCGCGCGCCGATCACGGCGTAGCCGTAGCTGCCGGCTTGGGCTTGCGGGAACGTGAGCGTGACGGCGCGGTTGCCGAAGCCCGCTTGGTCGCAATCATTGTCGACTTCGACCGCGTTCGTGGTCACGAACGGTGACGGCGATTGCTGCACGTTCTTGAACTCCAAAATGTCCACCGTGCCGATGCCTGAGTACGGGTTGCTGTTGTACGTCACTTGCACCGGGTACGCGCCCGCCGTCGCGGGCAGCGCGGCGTCGAGCAGGTAGAAGATGCCGGCGTAGGAGTGCATCTCGTTCGTGTTGATCTGCGGTCCAGCGATCATCGCCGCGCCGTTGTACTTCACGCTCTCGGTTTTCAAATACGGCTCGGAAGCCGTCACGCCCACGAGCACGATCCGCGAATTGCCCGCCGGATTCGTCAAATTATGTGTTTTCGTGAGCACCGGCGTGCTCGCGGTGCCGAACGCCATGATGCCGTTCACGTCCGTGCCTTGCACGGCAATGTCGAGGTGATCCGAGCAGCCCGTGGCGAGGCAAAAGCCGTTCGCGGGGCAAGCATCACCACAGCCCGTGCAGTTCTGCAAAGTGCCGAGCTGCGTGTTGCAGCCGGCTTGCGGCGTGCCGCAGTTCTTCCAACCCGCGGCGCAAGTCGGCGTGCAGCTGCCGTTGGTGCACGAGGTTGCCGTCGCGTTCGCGTTGCCGCACACCACGCCGCAGCCGCCGCAGTTGTTCTTGTCCGTGCCGACCGGGAGCTCGCAGCCGTTCGCGCGGCTCGCGTCGCAATCAGCGAAGTTCGCGGCGCATTGCGGCTTGCAGGCGCTCGCCGTGCAATGGTTGCTGGTCACGTGCGCGGCGGCGCTCGAGTCGCAGGCCTTACCGCAGCCGCCGCAATTGCCGTCGTCCGCGGCGCTGTCGATCGGGCACCCATTTTGCGGATTGCCGCAGGAAATATGCGTCCCCGAGCAAACCGGCGCGCACGTGCCCGCGTTGCAACTCGTGCTCGTCGTGTTCGCGGTCGAGCACGCGGTGCCGCAGTTGCCGCAATGGTTCTTGTCGGACGTGAGATCGACCTCGCAGCCGTTCGTCAAATCCGTGTCGCAATTGGCGTGGTTCGCGCCGCACGCGTCGAACACGCACGCGCTGTTCGCGCAGTGCGCGGTCGCATTGCCGAAGTAACTGTTGCAGTTGCTGCCCTTCGTGCCGCAGCCGCCGCAGTTCGTCTGATTGGTCGCGGTGTTGATCTCGCAGCCGTCGCTCGCGTTGTTGTCGCAGTCCGCGGCCGGCGCCGTGCAATTGCCGATCGAGCACACGCCGCCCGAGCACAACGCCGTGCCGCCCGCGATCGCGCACGGTTTGCCGCACGCGCCGCAGTTCGCGAGATCGCTCTGCGTGTTCGTTTCGCAGCCGTTGGCATAACCCTGCGTGCAGTCCATGAAGCCCGTGTTGCACGAAGCGATCGTGCATTGCGTGTCCGTGCACGCCGCCACACCGTTCGCGACCACGCACAAATTGCCGCACGTTTTGCAGTTGTTCACGTCCGTGCGCAGGTTCGTCTCGCAGCCGCTGTGCGCCGGGTCGTCGTTCGGGTCGCCGTTGCAGTCGCCCCAACCGCTCGGACACACGCGCTCGCCGCACTGGTCGTTCGCGCAAAACGGCGTGCCGCCGGACATCGGCGTGCACACGTTGCCGCACGCGCCGCAGTTGTTCACGTCGTGGCTCACGTCCTTCTCGCAGCCGTTCCCGCGATCGTTGTCGCAGTCTGCGTAGCCGTCGTCGCACGTGATTTGACACGCCGAATCCGCGCACGAAGGCGTGCCGTGCACCGAAGCGCACGCCGTGCCGCAGCCACCGCAATTGACCGCGTCGGTCTTGGTGTTGACCTCACAGCCGTCTTTCGGATCGCCGTTGCAATCGGCGAACGGCGGCGTGCACGTATCGATCTTGCACACGCCGCCCGAGCACGCGGCCGTCGCGTTCGGCAAAGAGCACGGCGTCGCGCAATCGCCGCAGTGATCGGCGTCGGTGCGCAGGTTGGTTTCGCAGCCGTTTTTCGCGTCGCCGTCGCAGTTCGCGGTGCCCGCGCCGCACGCCAGCGCGCACTTGCTCGAAGTGCAATCACCGCCCACGCAGTCCGAAGGCGTGAGGCAACCCTGCCCGGAGATGCACGCCGAGCAGCTCGGTCCACCACAATCGATGTCCGTCTCTTGCCCGTTCAGCACGCGATCGCTGCACGTCGGCTCGGCGCACATGTTCTTCGTGCACACGCCGCTCTGACAATCACTGCCCGCGCTGCAGCCGAGCCCGACCGCGCACGGCTTGCACGCGCCGCCGCCGCAATCCACGTCCGTCTCGCTGCCGCTCTGCATGCCGTCGGTGCAGCCCGCGGCTTGGCACGTGCCGTCGACACAACTGCCGTCTTTGCAATCGCTCGCGGTATTGCAACGCTGCGTGAGCGCGCACGGCGCGCAATTTCCGCCACAATCGACGTCGGATTCGCCGTCGTCGACCTCCGAATCTTGGCAATGCGGCACGAGCGCGCCCGCGTCGTTTTCGGCGAAAGAAAAGCCGGGCGCCGCGCACGCTGCGAGCAGCGACGCACACGCCAAGCCGACCGCACCCGCAATGCGAGTGAGCGTGAGCTCGAACATCGCGCGCGAACCTACTCCGCTGCATCCACACGTCATGCGAAATAGCGGTAAAAGTTCTTCTTTGACCGAGCGAAGAGAAGAGCGCGAGATTCACCGCCAAGCCGCCGAGGTCACGAAGGACGCCGAGATTTTTTTGGGGTTCAGCGCGGACGGCGTGCGCGCGCACTGGTAGCTCACAGCGCGGCGCGTGACGCGAGCTACCAGTGCGCGAAGCGTCCACTCTCTGCTGAACCCCCAAACCCTCGGCGACCTTCGGCACCTCGGCGTCTTGGCGGTGAATTCTCCGAAGCCGTAAATCGCCGCAAATTGGGCCGTTTTCGCGGCGAGTTTGCCGGCAATGTTAGGCTTGCCCGCGACGATGAAAGACAACCTCGTGCGTTTCGGTGTGGCGATGGAGTCGAGCTTGATCGAAGAGCTCGATGCGCTCGCGGCGGTCCGCGGCTGCAATCGCTCCGAGCTCTTGCGCGATTTGACGCGCGCAGAAGTGAGCCGCACCGCGCTCGACGAAAAAGTGCCGGCGTTCGCCGCCGTCACGCTGGTGTACAACCATCACGTACGCGAGCTCTCGGAACGCCTCACCGCGCTGCAGCATGATTTGGGCGAGCAAGTGCGTTCGAGCATGCACGTGCATTTGGATCACGAGCATTGCCTCGAAGTGATCGTGATGCGCGGTCGCTCGGACGAGCTCAAAGAGGTCACGAATCGGATGATCGCGACGCGCGGGGTGATTCAGGGCGGCGCCGAGGTCATCGCCGAGAACACGCTCGCGCTCGGCGGCAGCGGGCGGCGCGCGCACTTCCACGAGCACGCCGATGGGCACGCGCACGCGCATCCGCACGGCCCCGAGCACGGACACTCGCACGCGCCAAGCAAGCCTTCGGGCAAGAAAACCCGCAAGAAATTGCCGCGCGCGAGCGAGCTCAAGCGGCGGCGTTGAAGGCGCGCGCGGAGCGCGGCGAGCAGTAGGTTTCCATGCTACATTGCTCGCCGTGACCGCTCGAGCTTTGCCCGGAGATCGCCCCGAACCGCAAGCGCTCGTCCGCACGGATGCGGCGACGCGCGCGCTGCCGACCCCGACGCTCACGGGCTGGGGCCTGATGCCCGAGCCGGGCAGCGAGCTCTTGAGCGAGCAGCTCGAGCCCGCCACGCGCGGCGCGATGCTCTCGCGCGGCCTCGGTCGCTCTTACGGTGACTCGTCACTGCCGGCGCACGTGACGGACAAGGTCGTCGGCACGCGCCTCGCGGATCGCATCTTGTCGTTCGATGAGCAGAGCGGCGTGATGCGCGCGGAGGCCGGGCTGTGCCTCGCCGAGATCAATCGCCTGTTCATGCCGCGCGGCTTCTTCTCGCCGGTCACCCCGGGCACGAAGTACGTCACGCTCGGCGGCATGGTCGCGAGTGACGTGCACGGCAAGAATCATCATCGTGAAGGGTGCTTCGGCGCGCACGTGCGCAGCCTGCGCATGCGCCTCGCGGACGACAGCGTCGTCACTTGCTCGCCCACGCAAGAGTCCGACCTATTTTACGGCACGATCGGCGGCATGGGCCTACTCGGCCACGTGCTCGAGGTCGAGTTCGAGCTGCATCGCATCTCGAGCCAATGGCTGCACGTCGAGACCGAGCGCGTGCCCGGCATCGACGAGTACATGGCCGCGCTGAACGGCTCCGCGCCGAATTGGCCCATGACGATGGGCTGGATCGATTGCTTGAGCCGCGGCAAAAAGCTCGGCCGCGGCATTGCCATGGCCGGTCGCTGGGCGACGCGCGAAGAAGCGCCCAGCACGCCGCCCGGTGAAAAGAAGAAGATCACTTTCCCGGTGATGCTGCCGAACTGGGCGCTCAACCCGCTCAGCGCCAAAGCCTTCAACACGCTCTATTACTGGAAGCACCTGAGCAAGAAGTGGTCCGGCATCATGGCGCCGGATCCGTTCTTTTACCCGCTCGATGCGATCTTGCACTGGAACCGCGCGTACGGCTCGCGCGGGTTCACGCAGTATCAATGCGTGCTGCCGCGCGCCGCAGGCCCCGTCGCCGTGCGCGAGTTCATGGAGCTTTTGACGAAGCTCGGCGGCGCTTCGCCGCTCTGCGTGATCAAGGATTGCGGGCCGGAGGGCAAAGGCGTGCTGTCGTTCCCACTCGAGGGCACCTCGGTCGCGGTGGACATGGCCGTCGCGCCCGGCACGCAGGCGATCGTCGACAAGCTGAACGAGTTCGTGATCGCCGCCAAAGGCCGCATCTATCTGACGAAGGATCGCTTCACCCGCGCCGAGCACTACCGCGCCATGGAACCGCGGCTCGAGCGCTTCCTGGCCCTGCGCGAAAAGTGGGATCCGAAGCGACGGCTGCGGAGCGCGCAGTCGAAGCGGATCCTCGGCGACGAGTAAGAAGGAAGCAGTTTTGGGCGCTGCGTGCCCTGTGACGCTTGGCCGCTGACGCGGTTCTATTATTTCCGTGCATCCGGCCCACGCCCTTCGCGCGGTCCGGCGCGAAGAGAGCAGAAATCTCGGAGCGGAACCTATCGACAGCAACCGGTCTCGCGATACCCTCCGCGCCCGCAATGAAAGCAATCATTTTTGGCGGCACGACTGGCATGGGTCGCGCCCTCGCGCGGAAGCTCGCGGAGCGCGGTGACGGCGTGTTCTTGCTCGGTCGCAACGCGGAGGAGCTCGAGCGCAGCGCCGCGGATTTGAAGGCGCGCAGCGCGCCGGGCACCGAGGTCGGCTACGCGACATGCGATCTCGAAGATCCCTCGACGTTCGCCCCCGCGCTCGACAGCGCGGATGCGGCCCTCGCCGGCTTCGACACCGTGATCGTGACGGCCGCGCTCTTCGCCACGCAGGCCGCGCTCGAGGAAGACATCGAGCTCACGCGCCGGCTCGTCACCGTGGACTACGCTCACACGCTCGTGTTTTGCGAGCATGCCCGCAAGCGTTTGCTCGCGCGCGGCGGCGGCCGGCTGTGCGTGTTTTCGTCCGTCGCCGGCGATCGCGGACGCAAGCCCGTCGCGATTTACGGCTCGGCCAAGGCCGGGCTCTCGCTGTACCTCGAAGCGCTGGACCACAAATTCCACGACGCCGGTTTGTCCGTGCTGTGCGTCAAACCCGGCTTCGTGAAGACGGGCATGACCGCGGGCCTCAAACCGCCGCCGTTCGCCGGCGAGCCCGAGCAAGTCGCGAGTGACGTGCTGCGCGCGCTGGATAAGCGCAAACCCGTCTTGTACACGCCGGGCATGTGGGCGCTGGTGATGTTGATCATTCGCTGGCTGCCGCGCTTCGTGATGCGCAAAATCGGCTTCTGAGACGGCGGGCTCCGCGATATAGCGGCGTCATGCACGTGCTCATTCTCGGGGCTACCTCGGCGATCGCGGCCGAAGCCGCGCGCCTCTACGCCGCGCGCGGTGATCGTTTGCATTTGGTCGGGCGCGACGCAGAAAAGCTCGCGCGCGTGGCGGCGAGCTGCGCGCCCGCGGTCGTCACCACTGCGCAGGCCGATTTCGCGGACCTCGCCCAGAACGAAGCCGTGATCGCCGCGGCGTTCGCGGCGCTCGGTCAACTCGACATCGCGCTGATCGCGCACGGAGATTTGCGAGATCAGCTCGCGAGCGAACGCAGCTTCGACGAAGCCGAGCAGACCTTGCGCGTGAATTTCACGAGCGTCGTCTCGCTCTTGATTCCGCTCGCGAATCGCCTCGAAAGCGCGCGCGCGGGTCGCATCGGCGTGATCACGTCCGTCGCGGGCGAGCGTGGCCGACCGCGCAACTACACGTACGGCGCGGCCAAGGGCGCGCTCAACGTCTATCTGCAAGGGTTGCGCACTCGCCTCTACGCCCGAGGAGTGAGCGTGACGACGATCAAGCTCGGTCCCGTCGATACGCCGATGACGCGCGGTCACCAAAAGCACGCCCTCTTCGGCAAGCCCGAGCGCGTCGCGCGGGACATCGTGCAGGCGCTCGACGCGCGCGTGCCGGAAGCATACGTGCCCGCGATCTGGCGTTTGATCATGCCGGTCGTGAAGAGTGTGCCCGAGCTGATATTTCAGAGATTGCCGTTTTTGTCCGGCCGCTGACGCGGTCGGCCGAGCAGCTCGAGCACCAGCTCCACGAGCAGGAACGGATCGACGGGCTTCGCGACGTGACGCTGGAAACCGGCGTCGTACGCGCGTTCGGCGTCTTCCACGCGGGCGTACGCGGTGAGCGCGAGCGCGGGAATTTGGCCGCCGCGCTCGGCTGGGAGGGCGCGCACTTTACGGAGCAGCGAATAGCCGTCCTCGGACGGCATGCCCACGTCACTGACGAGCACGGCGGGCGTTGCTGCCGCGAGCTGTAGCAGCGCCTCGCGCGCGGAGGCCGCGAGGGACACGCGCGCGCCGGCGGCTTTGAAGGCTTCGGCCACGAGCTCGCGCGCGTCGAGCTCGTCGTCCACCACGAGCACGTGCACCCCCGCGAGCAGCCCCACGTGTTGTGAGGAAGGCGCCGGCGCCCCTTCGGTTTGGGCCGCGCGCACCACGGCATCCCCTGCGCCACGCGCCGGCAGCCGCACGATGAACTTCGCGCCCCGCCCTTCTCCGGCGCTCTGTGCTTCGACCGTTCCGCCATGCGCTTCGGCGATTTGCTTGACGAGCGAGAGCCCGAGCCCGAGCCCGCCGTGCCTGCGCGTGGTCGAGCTATCGGCTTGCCGGAACGGCTCGAACACGAAGCTCAGCGCGCCCGCGCGAATGCCCTCGCCCGTGTCTTCGACCACGACCGATACTTCCGAGCCGATGCGCTCGACGGAGACCGCGATTTTCCCGGATTTCGGCGTGAATTTCACCGCGTTCGAGAGCAGATTCCACAAGATCTGCTGCAAGCGATCCGCGTCCGCGGTGATGGTGAGGACGCGTTCGTCGGCTGGCAGCGCGAGCGAGAGCGAGAGCGCTTTCGCCTCCGCCGCAGGGCGCATGCTCTCGACGGCCGTGCGCGCCGCATCCGCCACGTTCACCGCGCGCAGTGAGAGCGAGAGCTTGCCGCTGATGATGCGCGACACATCGAGCACATCTTCGATCAGCCGAGCCTGCGCGCGCGCGTTGCGCTCGATCACGGCGAGCGCCCGCGCGACGTCCGGCGGCAACCCGCGCTCGCGCAGCACCACCGACCAACCCAAGATCACGTTCAGCGGCGTGCGCAGCTCGTGCGAGACGGTCGCGAGGAAATGATCTTTCGCCGAGTTCGCGAGCTCGGCTTGCTCGCGCATCTCGCGTTCGCGGGCCCGCGCAGCTTCGACCTCGGCGACGGCGCGCGCGTTTTCAATCGCCATCACCGCGCGGCGCGCGAAATCCTCGGCGAAGCTCTGATCGTCCGGCGTGTATCTGCGGCCGGAATCGGCGTACACGAAGGTCACGGCGCCGAGCGTACGACCGCCCGCGCTGCGCAGCGGCACGACCATCGCCGACTCGAGCTTCAGCTCGCGCAGGATGCGATAGTGCTCCGGATCGCGCGCTGCGCGCTCGAGCATCGCGGGCGTGAGCTCTTCGTACAGCTCGGATTTTCCGCTCGCGATCGCGCGCGCGGCGCCGCCGTTCGGGTTCCGATTGGGCGGATAGCGCTGCGCGACTTCTCGCGCGAAGGCGAGCTTCTTGGGATCCACGTGCGCGACCGCGATCTGCCGCGGGCCCGCCGAAATCTCGGGCTCGACGATGTCGACCGTCACCCAATCCGCCAGCTCGGGCACGGCTAGCTCTGCGACCCGCGTGAGCGTGACGCGATAGTCGAGCGAAGAGACCAACGCTTCCATCGCGCGCGCCAGAAATTCACGCCTTTTCTCGGCACGTTTTTCCACGGTCACGTCGCGGAACACGAGCACGACGCCGTAGATCTGGCCGCGCGCATCGCGGATCGGCGCGCCGCTGTCGTCGATCGGGATTTCGTTGCCGTTCTTGGCGCGCAAGATCGTGTGATTGGCGAGCCCGACGACGCGCCCTTCGCGCAGCACCTTCGTGACCGGGCTCTCCACTCGTTCGCGCGTGCGCTCCGAAAAGATGGCAAACACTTGGGACAAGGGTTGCCCGTGCGCCTCGGCTTCGGTGTAACCGGTGAGTCGCTCGGCGACGCCGTTCATGAACGTGATGTCGCCTTCGGTATCGGTCGCGATCACGGCGTCGCCGATGCTCTGCAGTGTGGTCGCGAGCCAACGGCGCGTGACGAGCTCGCGGTCACGATGCACCGCGCGCAGCAGCGCTTGCGCGCACAGCTTGGCGAACGTCTCGACGAAGCGGCGATCATCGGCCGAAAAGCGCTGCTCTTCGTAGAAGCCCATGCCGAGCAGCCCGATCGGGCGGCCTTCGACGATCAGCGGGACCGACCAGAGCGCTTTCGCGCGCGGCCCCGAAGCCTCGAGCCGCGCCACTGCCGGAAAGAGCGCGTCATACTCGCGCTCGGACTCGGCCCACACCGATTTGCCGGTGTAGAGCGTCTCGAGCACCGCCGGATTGCCGCGGCTCTGCGTGATCCGCAAAATACTCTGCAGCACCTCGGGCGCGACGCCGCGGTGCGACAATAAATCGAGCCCTTCGCCGTCGTCGTCGAGTGCGTACAAGGTCGCGATGTCGGCGCGCGCTTGGCGCATGCCCTGCTCGACCACGGCCTGCGCGACGTCATCGACCGTGACGGTCGCGGAGAGCGCGAAGGCGAGCTCGGTCAGCGCGTCGAGCCGCTTTTCGACGAGCTCCGCCGCCGACGCGGCGGATGGTCGCTTGGGTTCGTCCGACGACAAGGCCCCGCCATTACAACGCTTTCGCCGCGGCTCGTCACCTGAGCGCGCGCGAGTTTTTCGGCAAGCGCGCGCGGCAAGCGGCGTGTGCTGCCGGAAATGCCATGTTTTCGGGGCATTTCGCGACGCACGCAGGCCGTGCGTACCAAGTTAGACAAAGCCAGCGTAGAACTTCGGCGTGACCGCGACAGCCGCTTCGAACCGCACGCTCGCGACGAGCGCACCTGGGACCCAAGTCTTGCTCGGAGATCACTTGGTCGAGCTGCCGAAGCTCGCGCCGGGAGATCGCGTGGTCGCGCTCGGGGAGCTGGGCGAGTTGATCGTGATTTCCAAAGCGGCGGCCGACGCTGCTGCGGGCGCCGTGACCCGAGCGAGCGAGGCGCTGAGCGCGCTCGCCTCCGCGAGCGATGCGCAAATCAACGATTTTTTCGAGGCGTTCGCGCGAAGGCTCGAAGACGAGCAGGCGTTCGCGCCGATCGCCGCGGCGAACGCGCAGGATGTAGCGGATGCGCGCGCGCGCGGGCGCGCCGTCGGCCGGCTCGAGCTCAGCGAACGCATGCGCAACGACATGATCGCGGGCCTGCGCGGTTGGACGAAGATGCCGACGCGCATCGGCGAAGTGCTCGAGCGCCGACAAGGTCCGGGCTTCGTGCTGGAGCGACGCCGCGCGCCGCTCGGCGTGATCGCGTTCGTGTTCGAAGGTCGGCCGAACGTGTTCGCGGACGCGGCGGGCGTGGTGAAGAACAAGAACACGGCCGTATTTCGCATCGGCGCTGACGCCCTCGGGACCGCCATCGCGATCGAAGAGCATGCGCTCCGCCCGGCCCTGCGCGCCGCGGGCTTGCCGGAAGGCGCGCTCTCGCTCGTCCGCAGCAAAGAACACGCCGCGGCGCATGCGCTGTTTTCCGAGCGCGCGGTGCGGCTCGCGGTCGCGCGCGGCTCGGGGCGCACCGTCGCGTTGCTCGGCGCATTGGCGAAGCAGCACGGGATCCCCGCTTCGCTGCACGGCACCGGTGGCGCGTGGATGTGGCTCGAGGCGAGCGCTGAGCCCGAGCGAGTCGAAAACGCGATCGTCAACAGCTTGGATCGCAAGGTCTGCAACACGCTCAACGTGATCGTGCTCGAGCGCGGCGCGAGCGCGCAGCTCGGTCCACACGTCGAACGCGCGCTCCGGCGAGTGAACGCGCAAGTGGCGGTCGTGCGCGGCTCCGAAGGCGTGGTCACGAGCGCGCTCACGCTCGAACAGCGCGATCTCGGGCGCGAGTGGGAGTGGGACCAAATCCCCGAAGTCTCGTTCGTGCTCGCGCAAGACTTGAACGAAGCCGTGGAATTGATCAACCGCTACAGCCCGAAGTTCGTGGCCTCGATCTTGTCCGAGCGTCCGGGCTCGTTCGACGAGTTTTACGGCGCGGTCGAAGCGCCGTACGTCAGCAACGGCTTCACCCGTTGGGTTGATGGGCAGTGGGCCTGGCTGCGGCCCGAGCTCGGGCTCACGAATTGGGAAACCGGGCGCTTGCTCGGCCGAAGCGGCTTTCTCTCCGGCGACGATCTCACGACCGTCCGCGACGTCTTCCTCGACGAGACCGGTCGCGCCGAGCAGAAACGCTGAGCCCATGATTGCCAAAGCTCCTTTCGGTCGCACGGGACATCAAAGCTCGCGCGTGATTTTCGGCGCGGCCGCGCTCGGTCGCGTGAGCCAATCCGAAGCGGATCGCGCGCTCGATTGCTTGCTCGAGCACGGCGTCAATCACATCGATACTGCCGCTTCGTACGGGGAATCGGAGAAACGCATCGGGCCGTGGCTCGAGCCGCGCCGCAAAGATTTTTTCTTGGCCACGAAGACCGGCGAGCGCGGCTATGAGAAGGCCAAAGAGCAGCTTCACCGCTCGCTCGAGCTCCTCCGCACCGATCACGTCGATCTGATCCAGCTGCATTGCCTGATCGACGAAGCGGATTGGACGACCGCGCTGGGCCCGCGCGGTGCGCTCGAAGCCCTGATCGAGGCGCGCGCCGAAGGGCTCGTGCGCTTCATCGGCGTGACCGGGCACGAGCTGCGCGTGGCCGCGATGCATCTGCGCTCGCTCGCGCATTTCGATTTCGATTCCGTGCTCCTGCCGATGAACTTCACGCTCTTGCAAGACGCGAAATACGCCGCTGATTTTTCGCAGCTGCTCGCGCTCGCCGCCGAGCGCAACGTCGCAGTGCAGACCATCAAGGGCCTGGCGCGCGGCCCGAAGACGGACGAAGCACAGCCGTGGCACACCTGGTACGCGCCGCTCACCGAGGACGCCGCGCTCGAACGCGGCGTCGCGTGGGTGCTCGGCGATCCGCGTCACGTCTTTCTGAACACGCCAGGCGACGTGACGCTCTTGCCGCGCGTGCTCGCCGCCGCCGAACGCATCACTTCGCAACCGAGCGCCGAAGAAATGCGTGAATTCGTCGCTAAAAACGCGATCACACCGCTCTTTACGTAGTTTCGGGTTGGGGCCCCGAAACCTGAGGGTGGGACCCCGCACGATTCACTCGGGCGGAGCGGGAGCTGCGCTCCCGACGACTAACGCCCGACGCGCCAGACTTCTTTACCCGTCGCGGGCTCGTACGCGCGCAGGGCGCCCCAATTGACCGCGAGCACGTAGCGCCCGTTGTACTCGAACAGCTCCGGGTTATCGCTCGAAGTGTCCGGGATCGGCAGCTCGTACAGCTGCGCGCCCGTTTGTTCGTCCAAGCCCACGAGCACACCCTTGTCGCGATCGGCCGGGCGCGCCGCCCAAAGCACGAGCTTGCCCGCACCGACGGCGATGCCCGCGCCGAACGTGCAGCTCGCGTATGGCAGCTCTTTCGACCACACCGCGTGATTCCCGTCGCTGACCGCGACCGTCAGAATCTCGGTGCCGCTCGGGCGCTCCGTCAACGTGTACTTGCGCGTGCCGAGCGCGAGCGCCGTGCCGTGATCGGTGAGGCCCTTCAGGCCCGGCGATCTCGCGCCGTTGTAGCGGCTCATGGTTTTTGCCGGACAAGTCGCGGCGACACCGCTCGGTAACTGCACGCCTTGCGTCGTGCCGTCGTCCGTCTTCAGTTGCACGCAGCCCGGGCCTTGGCCGTATTCACTGACTTTGTCGCGCGCCATGACGTGCGTCGCGCCCCACGGGCTCCGCGCCGTGTAAAAATCGATTTGAAAGTTTGCCTGTACGACGAAGAAGCCGTCCACGCCGAGGCACGCGAGCTGGGCGGCCTTCTCGACCGGCGGCGCCGTGAACAGCACCTGTCCCGTTTTGCCATCGACCACCGTGGCTCGATTGGGCGTGTTTTCACCGGTGAGTCCGACGATGTCGAAGATGCCGTCCCCATTCGCGTCGATGAAGCAGCCCGGATCGCTGCCGCTCCAACTGGTCGAGCTGAGCGCGCGCGTGCTCTCGTTCGCGATGTTGCCGAGCGCTTGCAACGCCGGCGAGCCGCTGCGGCGCAGCTGCGGCAAGATCGCGCCCGCGACGCCTGCGATCACGAGCGCCGCGAAAAACATGCCCGAAAATACGCTCGCGAAGTTACTGCGCCGACGCACCGGGCGGGCGCGCGCCACCGGCGGCACGTACACCGCGCGCTGAGGCTGGGGCGGGCGCGGCGCAGGCTCGCGGCTCTGAGCCGTGATGCCGCAATATTGGCAGCGCACCGAGCCACCTGCCGGAACATCCAGGGGCGCGCCGCAACGCTGACAATTTTGGAGCATCGATTCGTCACGATAGCGCGATTTTCGTTTCTCCGGGAAGCAGGGGCGGTCAACGCCGATCGCGCGCGCTATAAGACGTAGCGCCGATGCAAGCTTTCCCCCGACGACGCTTTTTGGAAGTGACCGTGATCTCGGCCGGCGCCCTCTTCGGCCCAGTTGCGTGCAGCAGCGGGGACGACGGCGATCGCTCCGCTCAGCAAAACAGCATCTTCCCGCAATCGGTCGCGTCCGGCGATCCACGACCGACGAGCGTGATCTTGTGGACGCGCGTGGTCGATGCCGAGCACGCGGACGAAGATCTCACTCTGCGCGTCGAAGTCTCGACCGACGACGGCTTCAGCTCGTTCGTGATGCTCGACGGCAACACCAGCCGGCAGCTCACGGCGCTCGCTGAGTTCGATCATTGCGTGAAGACGCGTATCGAAGGGCTCGCCTCGTCGACCACGTACTACTATCGCTTCAGCTACGAGACGCACGGCACGACGGTGCGGAGTCGCGTCGGGCAAACCAAGACTGCGCCGGATGAAGCCGCGGACGCGACGGTGCGCTTCGCCGTCGTTTCCTGCCAAGATTACGCGGGAAAATACTACCACTCGTACCGTCACCTCGCGGAGCAGGATCTCGACTTCGTCGTTCACTTGGGCGATTACATCTACGAGACGACGGCGGATCCGTCCTTTCAAAGCTCGAACCCCGCGCGCCAAGTCGTGTTCGGCAAGCCCGATGAAGCGCTGAACCTCGGCACCGCGGACGCGCCGTATCAAGCCGCGCAGTCGCTCGACAACTATCGCGATCTCTATCGCTTGTATCGCTCCGATCCGGATTTACAGAACGTGCACGAGCGCTTCGCGATGATCGCCACGCAAGACGATCACGAGTTCTCCGACGACTGCTGGGCCGACGTCGCGACGTACACCGATGGGCGCGAGGACGAGCAAGAGACGCCGCGCCGCTTGGCCGCCGATCAAGCTTGGTACGAATACATGCCGGTCGATCTCTCGGTGACTCCGACGCTCGACTTCAACGCCAACAAGGCCTTTCCCGGCGAGCTTTGCTATTACCGAAACTTCGTCTTTGGGCTGCACCTCGAGCTGGTGATGACCGATCTGCGTCGTTATCGGCCGGATCATTTGGTGCCGGAAGATGGTTTTCCCGGCTCGGTATTTCTGAATCAAGCCGATCTCACGGCGCTCGAGGGCTCGCTGCCGGATGACGCCGCGCCCTACGTCGACATCG
>FTDA01001322.1_pt1 | contig 21424 bp, 18 predicted proteins | sample 1639731 | NCBI WGS metagenome assembly FTDA01 (sample SAMEA3914869, study PRJEB12502) | metagenome | biome: forest; material: soil | place: USA | collected 2012-03-12 | depth 0.1 m
CAGCAGCACCTGGAGCGGCAAATCGATCGGCTGATTGTCGAAGTGCGCATCGCTCACACGCAGCACGCGTTCCTCGGTGGCGTGGCCGAGCACCGCGTACGGACAGCGCTCACGGGCGCACAGCGCTTCGAAGCGCGGCAAGTCTTCGCTCGCGATCGCGAGCACGTAGCGCTCTTGTGATTCGTTGCACCACAGCTCGAGCGGCGACATGCCCGGCTCATCACTCGGCACGCGCCGCAGCTCGAAGCGTGCGCCGCGCGCGCTGTCGTTCACGAGCTCCGGCAGCGCGTTCGACAAACCGCCCGCGCCGACGTCGTGAATCGAGACGATCGGGTTCGCTTTGCCGAGCGCCCAACAACGATCGATCACTTCCTGACAACGTCGTTGCATCTCCGCGTTGTCGCGTTGCACGGAAGCAAAATCCAAATCCTCGTGCGACGCGCCCGAAGCGACGGACGACGCCGCGCCGCCGCCGAGCCCGATCAACATCGCGGGCCCACCGAGCACGACGATCGCCGCGCCCGCAGGAATTTTGCCCTTTTCGACGTGCTCAGGCCGGATGTGCCCGAAGCCGCCCGCGAGCATGATCGGCTTGTGATAGCCGCGCACTTCGCGCCCGGCGGGGCCGTTCGCCTCGAGCTCGAAGGTGCGGAAGTAGCCGGCCAGATTCGGGCGCCCGAACTCATTGTTGAATGCAGCGCCGCCGATCGGACCCTCCAGCATGATGTCGAGCGCGGACGCCATGCGCGACGGTTTGCCGTAATCCTTTTCCCACGGCTTGACGGCATCGGGCAGGTGCAGGTTCGAGACCGAGAAACCGGTGAGCCCGGCTTTCGGTTTCGAGCCACGACCGGTCGCGCCTTCATCACGGATCTCACCGCCCGAGCCAGTCGCTGCGCCGGGATGAGGCGAGATCGCGGTCGGGTGATTGTGGGTCTCGACCTTCAACAAGATGGGCTGAGCTTCCGTATGCGCGCGGTACGTGTTCGTGCTCGGGTCGGGGAAGAAGCGCGCCGCCGTGTGCCCTTCGATCACCGCCGCGTTGTCGTGATACGCGGAGAGCACGCCCGCGGGGCTCGCCTCGGTGCTCTGCCGGATCATCTTGAACAGCGAAAACGGCTGCTTTTCACCGTCGATCACGAAATCCGCATTGAAGATCTTGTGCCGGCAGTGCTCGCTGTTGGCTTGCGCGAACATCATCAATTCCACGTCCGTCGGGTTGCGCCCGAGCGCGCGGTAGCTCTGCTCGAGGTATTCGATCTCGTCCGGCGCGAGCGCCAGCCCGAGCAGCTGATTCGCGCCCTCGATCGCCGCGCGACCTTTGCCGAGCACGTCCACGGAGCGAACCGGCTTCGGCTCCGCGCGCGTGAACAACCGCTCCGCGTCGCGCTCGCCCCGGAGCACGGATTCGGTCATGCGATCGTGGAGGGTGGCGAGGAGCGCCGCTTCGTCCTTGATGCGCCCGGCGACGACGTACGCGATCCCGCGCTCGATGCGCCGGATCTGCTGGAGCCCGCAGATCTTCGCGATGTCGGTCGCCTTCGAAGCCCAAGGCGAGATCGTTCCGAGCCGCGGCACGACCCAGAATTCGTTGCCTGTCAGCGTGGTGCTCGAGTCGCGCGGGCCGTACTCGAGCAGGCGCTCGAGCAAGCTGCGGTCGGCGTCGCTCAGCGCGCTCTCGCCGACGTCGACGAAGTGCACGAAGCGCGCGCTCAGGCCGGACAGCTCCGGATTGGAGATTCGAGCTTTGGCGAGCCGCTTCTCGAGGCGCCCGGCGGACAGCGCTGCTTTTCCGGCGATGACGATCATGGTCGCAGCATGCGCCGCTCTCTGCATTATGCAATCCAATAGAAAATGATATAAACGATAAGCAATGGCGATGATTTTGGATAGCGCGCGTCTGGCTGCATTCGCAGCGGTCGCCCGCGCGGGCGGGTTCTCCAAGGCCGCGAACGAGCTCGGGAAAACGCAGTCGTCCGTGAGCCAAGCCGTGCTCTTGCTGGAGCGGGAGCTGGGGCAGAAGCTGTTCGCGCGGGATGGGCACACGCCGCGCCTCACGGACGCGGGGCGCGCGCTGCTTCCGCGCGCCGCGCGCATCTTGGATGAGATGGCGCTCGCCGCCGCCGAGCTCTCGGCGTTGAGCGAGCTCGGCGCGGGCGAGCTCGTGGTGGGTGCGAGTGACACGCTCGCTTGTTATTTCTTGCCGCCGGTGTTCGCCGCTTTTCGCGCGCGCTATCCGAAGGTGGAGCTGCGCATCGACAATCGGCCGTCGCCCGCGATCGCCGAGCGCGTGTCGGAGCGCAAAGTCGATATCGGGATCGTGAGCTTGCCGCTGCCGGCAGGGCTCGAGCTCTCGGGACACAAAGTCGAAGAGCGCGTGGAGATCGTGCAGCTCGCGCCGCAAGAAGACATCGCCGTGTGCGCGTCGGCGCACGCGCTCGCCAAGCGCCGCGCGGTCACGGTTCGTGATTTGGCGGCCCATTCGCTCTTGCTCTTGGCGCGCGGCACGAGCTCGCGTGCGCTCTTGGAAACCGCGTTCGCTGCGGAAAAAACGCCGCTGCGCGTCGCGATGGATACGAGCAGCGTGGAGGTCTTGAAGCGCCTCGCCGAGCTCGATTTCGGAGTCGCGATCGTGCCGCGCATCGCCGTCGAGCGCGAACTCGCGAGCGGCACGCTGCACGCGCTCGCCCTCCGTGGCTTCGGCGCCGAGCGCAGCGTGGGCGCGCTCACGCCGCGCGCGTTCGTGCCCACGCGCGCGGCCAGCGCTTTTCTCGAGCTAGCGCGAGCTCACTCGAGGCCGAGGCGGTCGAGCTCGTCGTCCTCGAGCTCGTAGTAGTCACCGATCTCTTGCAAGAGCGTGATCTCGACCTCGCTCTCGAGCTCCTCTTCGTCCTGGAACTCCGCCGGCAAGTTGGCGGTGTAGAGCACGATTTGGCTCGGCGCCGGCAAGTCGTCCTCGGCGGTCTCGAGCGTCGGACCCTCGAACAGCGCGAGCGAGCGCGGGTCGAAGCCGTCTTTGACGAGCACTTTGCTCGGCCGTGTCTCGAGCATCACCGGCACGCCTTGCAGCTTCTCGCGATACGGCGAGGGCAGGCCGGCGAGCGCTTGCCGAGCGCTCTTCAAAATCAAATCTTGGTATTCGCTCGCGTCGAAGCCGGCTTCTTCGTCGTCTTTCTCGTCCAGCTCGAGCACGCGCAGGAAGTGCTCGATGCGGAGCGCGTCTTCCTTGAGCTCGCCGTAAACGTCGGCGAGGGCGTAGTGCGCGTCCGAGAAATCCGGCTCGGCTTTGACCAGCGTTTCGAGCTCGCCGCGAGCGCTCGCGGCGCCTTTGGTCACCCACACGGCGTGTGCGTGCGCGATGCGAATCAAGGGATGCCCAGCGAAGGATTCGTCCACGCTGTCGACGAGCTCCAGCGCCGCCTCGGGATCCGAACCGAGCAGCTCTTGGAACTCGCCTAGGAACTCGTCGAGCTCCTCGGCGAAGTCTTCGTCGTGACTATGATCGTGGTTGTGGTCGTGATCATGGTCGTGATCGTGGTCATGGTCGTGCGCCATGCGGCGCAAGGTAGCGGATTTGCCGCGACCGGGGAGCGAATTCGGCTACGAAGCCGCATCCTCGCGCTTTGTGCGACAAATTTGGCCCGCGTCCGCGCGGTCATCTATGGGTCCGCCCATGTCCGCTCACGGTACGTGCCGCTCTTGCAGCGAGGAAGCCAAGCTCGACCAAGGCATTTGTGAGGTGTGCGTGCGCAAGTACGGCGCGCGCACCGCGGCGCTCTTGGCTCGCTGCCAAACCGACAGCGATTTCGCCGCCAGCTTCATCTCGCGCCTGCCGGAGCCGCTGCGCGATCGTTTCGTCGCGGCGCTGAGCGCCAAGTGCCTCGCGCCGAAGAAGGGGCCGGGGCTCCGCTACACGCGGCCCACGGCGAGCGCGAAGACACGCGCGAGCGCGTGACCGCGCTGACCGAGCGCGACGTGATTGCGGCGCTCGGGCTCGCGCCGCACCCCGAAGGCGGATTTTTCGTCGAGACATTTCGTGCGCCCGCGGGGGTCGAAGCGCCGTTCGGTCCGCGCCGCGCCGCTTCCACGGCGATCTACTTCTTGCTGCGAAGCGGCGACTTTTCCGCATTCCACACCGTGAAAAGCGACGAGGTCTGGCATCACTACTTGGGCGCGAGCATCGAGCTGCACACGATCGATCCGAGCGGGCGGCACGAGCGCGTCGAGCTCGGGCCCGAGCTGTTGCACGGAGAGCGCCCGCAATGGGTGGTGCCCGCGGGGCACTTGCAGGCCGCGCGAGTGATCGGTCCGGGCTTCGGGTTGTGTGGCTGCACGGTCGCGCCGGGCTTCGATTTCGCCGACTTCGACATGCCGCTGCGCGCTGGTTTGGTGGCGCGATTTCCGGCGCTGCGCGACGTGATCGAGTCGTTCACGCGCTGATGTCGAGCGCGCGCGCTACCTTACGCTTCAAGTCATTCAGATCGACCGGCTTCGTCAGGTAATGGCGCGCGCCGGAGGTGATGCCTGCGATCACGTCAGAAGGCGCGCTGCGCGCGCTCAAAAAGATCACGGGGCCGCACGAAGCGGATGAGGCGCGTAAATGCCGCACCATGCTGAGCCCGTCGAGGCGCGGCATGGCCACGTCCGAGATGATCAGATCCGGGTGCCATTTTTCGGCTTGTTCCAGGCCATCCAAGCCGTCGCGCGCCAAGATCACTTCGTATTGGGGGCTGAAGAATTGTTTGAGCACACCCGCCGAATCATCGTCGTCCTCGACGACCAGGATGCGCTTCTTGCTGTGAGATCGAGCGCTGGGTTCCATGCTCGAAAGGTGAGCAAGGGGTGTGCCTGCCGACTACATCGCGCTTCGTGCGAAGAAACGCGCCTTGCATTGCGGGCTGCTCAAACCGAGCGCGCACCGAGCCTGCGCTCGGCTGGCAAATTGTCTCGCGTCGCTCAGTCGGTTTCGGTGAGCACGTTGTCGCCGGCTGTGTAGTAAATGCGATCGCACTTACTGTTGGGTGTCGCGCCGGCCAGATCGCCGAGATCGACGTGATCGTAGAGCGGGGCGTCCGGGCGATCGCGGAAACGTGCGACTTCTTTGCCGGTGCCTTCGTCGAGATAGAAGAGCGTGCGTGAGTCGCTGGAGAGCCCGGTCGGGAGCGGGCGTGCGGTACCGGTGCCGTTGAAGATGTCGGCGCTGACGTTGTTCGGCATCGACCATTCACCCGCCGAGAGCGTGGACTCGTAGACCACGGCGAGCCCGTCTGCTCCGGGCGTGAAGCCCGAAAATACCAAAGTCTTGCCGTCGAATGACAACACCGGCGCGGCGTAGTGTTCGAGCGTTTGAATCGCGCGCGCGTTCAAGCCGGCGAACGCATCCGTATCGATCGTCGCGCCGAAGTCCGCATCGCGCGCAGTTCGCGACACGCTGCCGAAGCTGTCCCCGGTGCTCGCGATCAGCACCAAGGTGAGGCCGTCTTGGCTCAGCGCGGCGCCCGAGCTCGCGTCGTAACCCGCGGGTAATGTCACCGCCGTGGCGGCGCCGAAATCCGAGCTCGCCGCGTCGCGATGCGCGCGATAGAGCGCGCCGCCGCGCAAGAACGCGATGTCGAGCTCATCGAGCGTGAGCGAGAGCAATTTTTCGGTGTCCGCGGTGGAGATGCCGGTGAGCGGCGCAGCTCCCGTCCACATCGCGGTCTCGGAGCAAGCGCCTGGCTCGACGACTACGACCGTGCCGGGTGGGCCCTCGCCGCCCGCGCCCGCGTCGGAGCTCGCGCCACCGTTTTCGTCCGCGCCCGCCGAGCTCACGCCGTTACCAGCGTTGCCGCCGTGGCTTGCGCTGCTGCCGCCCGAGCCACCGTTCGTCTGACGCGTGCCGCCCGAGCCGCCGCTCGCGCTCGAACCGCCGCTCGCTGCATCGCCGCTGCCACCGCTGCCGATCGGCGCGGCGTGCGAACCATCACTGGAAGAACAAGCAGCGACGGCGCTCGCGCCGGCGAGCGCGATCAAAGCGAGCGCAGAAAATCCCCTCGGCATGGTCGGAGCTCTCATTCTGCCGGCACGCAGCTGTAAGACTGGCGCCAGTTGGTCAAAGTGGGACTTGCGGTGAGTGCGTCGTTCGGTACCAAGCGAATCGTCACTTTCAGGTATTCCTGCGACTTCAGGCCCACCGCGGTGAGCGCCGCGCCCACGTCCGAGCCGATCCAAGTAGTGTTCGCAGCGCCCGTCGCCGTGCCCAAGAAGACGATGCCGGTCGAGGCGCCCGTAGTGACAGCCGTGGGGTAGTTGGGAAGAGTCGCGAAGTCGGTGCCGGTAGCGGAGGTCTGCGCGTAAAATTCGATCTTCGAGTTACTCGCCGGCGTGACGTCTTCCCAATCGAAGAAGCGCCAGGTCGGCTTGGTGCCAGTCCCACATACGGCCGTGTAGTTTCTTTCATAATTGGCTGGGCCGAGCAGCAAGATCGGCGGCGGCGGCTGACACGTACCAGTCAGACACACCGACCCGATGCAGCAGTCGTTCGAGGTCGTGCACGCGCCGCCTTGGGCCACGCACATGCCGACGGGCGGAGCCGCGCCGCAATGGCGCGTCGGCGGATCGGTGACCGGCGTGTCGAGGCGGCAGAGCGACGTTTTGGGCGAGGCCAATCCGCCACAGCAGTCCTCATCGACATCACAGGTGTTGCCGTTGGCTTGGCAGCTATCCAGCACCCAAAAGCCGCGCTCGTTGACGTAGCCGCTGGAAGCCGTCGCGGCGTAGTTTTGGTTCGGCAGCCAGAAACCCGGGTGGCTGCGATCGGTCGAGGCGCTCGTGGTGTCGTCGATCGCGGAGACCCAGAGTTGGCTCTGCAGATCCGTGTAGTTCAACATCGGCGAGTAACTCGAGGTGTTCGAGTAATCGCTCTGCACGCTCGCGACGTTGATCGTGTTGCCGTACGGGCGCGTGCTCGTGTACACGGCCCAGCGATAGCCGCCAGCCGCCACCGGCGAGACCGTCGCTTGATAGGATTTATTGGCGTCGACCGCGCGCTCACCCGAGTTGAGCTTCGTGAGCGCGACCGGCGTGGGCGGCGATGCTTGCGAATCGATCGACCACATGCGACCCGGATCTTCGTAGTAGTTGGTCGGGCCCATGTAGCCGTAGACCGTCCACGGATTGCGGCAGCACATGTCCGCCGGGATTGTCGATTGATAGATGATGCTGCGCGAGTCGCTCTCGAACGTCGGCCACTTCAGCGCGTCGCCGAACGGCCACGTGTTCACGAGCGAGCGCCGGCTCTTGAAGATCATGTTCGTTTGATCGAACGAATAAATGCTGATGCCTTTGCGCCAGCCTGCGCCCGCGGAAGAGTCGCCGTCGATGAACACGAGCTTCGTGCCGTCCGGCGAGAACTGCGGCACCATCATCGGCGTATTGCCGAGGCCCCACACGCCGGGCGTCGAGGAAGTGACGTCCACGGGCGACGCGCCGGCGACCTGTGGTGTTTGCCAGACGGCGTAGTTGCTGTTGTTGCCGTTGTCGCCGCCGTCCCGCATGTTGCCGGACTGGTTCGTGTCGCCCGCGGGCTTGAACGCGGTTTGCGGGATCGGCACGAACGCGGTCGAGCTTTGGCAGTTCACCTTCCACTGCAAGAGCACCTGCGCGCCGCCGCCGCCTTGGTAGTAATCGAACTTGAAGCTGTGATCGCCGGCGGTGAGGTACGTCGCGCCGTAGAACGCGTTGTACGTCCACGTGTTGGCGACGCGAATTTGATCGAGCCACAAGCGGCCGCCGTCATCGACGTTGCCGTTGGTGTTGAACTCGTACACGCCGCTGCACGGCGCCGTCAGCACGCCGGTCCAGCGCGCCGAGATGTTGGAGTTGCTCGTCATCTGCGAGTACTCCGTGCGGTACGAGTTCCAATTGTCGTAGATCGTGGAGTCGTAGCGCGTGAGCGAGTTTTGCAGCGTCGGGTTCTGCGCGAGCGTCTGGTTGAACGTGGTGTCCGTGTAGTAGGAAACGGTGAGCCCGTTCGTGGGCACCGTGTACGTCGAATCCGCCGTCAAATACGCGGTTGGAATGCGCTCGATCACCGTGCCGTACTGCCAGCGCAAACGCAGGTACGCGCCGCCGGTGCGTTCGACGTGATCGACGCGCAGCGCGTACTTCGTGCCTTGCGTCATCGCGACGTTGGCGCTGCACACGTTGCTCGTGGTCGTGTTCGGACGATTGATCAGCACATTGCCGGCCACAGTCAGCTTCACGTCGTCGTCGGAGTCGACGCAGAACACGACGTTGCCGGTGTACGGCGATTCGACCTGACCGGTCCAAGTGTCGCTGAAATTGTCGACGGGAAGGCTGCTCTCGCCCGCCGGATTCGCGTTGCCCCAGTTCGGATAAACGTCCGGCTCGAGCCGCGTGAGCGCGATCGGCGCGGTGAACGCGTTGTTCGCGTAATAGTCGACGCGCATGCCGTGAATGCCGTCGTTCGGATAGAGCTGCATCTCCGGCACGACCATTTGGGGCACGGTCGCGCTCGACCACCAGAGCTTGATCGAGGAGGGCGTGCTGCCGTCCGTCTCTTCGATGCGGATCGGCACCTTGGCGCCGGCCACCATTGCGATCGAGCCCGTGTACGAGGTCAACGACGTCGGCTCGGTGCTCGCCGTGTTGTCGATCACGGTCGTGCCATTGACGACCAGCTTCACCTTGTCCGAGGTGTCGACTTGGAACGTGTACGTCTCGCTCGTGAAGGCCTGAATCAGGCCGGTTCGCAGCACCGAGTACGCCGTCGGCACCATCGCGCCGGGGCTGCCCGTGCCGAAGTCGAAGTTCACGATCGGATCGATGCGCTTCCACAGCGGGCTCGCCGCAGTGAGCGTCTTGTTCGGGAAATACTGCGCGAGGAGGCCCGTCCCGGTACCGCCGGACTGAATCGTGTTCGGCACGCTTACAGTGCGAGTGCTCGTGTTGATGCCGACGACGCTTTGGTACGTGTTGCCGTAGATGTTGTTGGCGGAGAGCGCGAGCGTGCCGTCCGGCGTGAGTGGCGCCCACGCGAACCCGCGCCAATCACTGCCGCCGTTCGTGTAAGCATTGCGCGCGGGCACTGCTACGAAGTCGGTCAGCGGCGAGAGCACGCCGCCGGGGAGCACCTTCGACAAGCCGCCGTTCGTCGCGCTCCAGCTCTTGTCCGCGGTCGCGAAGTAGCTGCCGTTCGCCGAGAGCGAGTGACACACCGGGCAACCGTCGACGACCGCGAACGCGGGGTGTGCGGCCGTCGTCGAGCCCGGGTCGGCCACCATCATGTTGGTGGAGCCGCCGCGGTTGTACTGCGTGTAGTAAATGAGGCCGCGCACCGGGGCGGAGCTGAAATGGAGCGTGCGTGTGACCGCGGGCGCGGGCGTCGTGCCGATCACGCGCTGAATGCTGTAGGCCACGTCTTGGCCTTTGCCGGTGTTCTCGAAATCCTTCCACACGGACTGCGGCACGACCGCTTTCGGCGGTGAAGATTCGGGGATGATTTCCGACCAATTGAAGGTCGCGGTGCCCGTTGCCGGGTAGAGCAGCGACACTTTCACGGCGCTCGCGGCAGTGCCGCCGTTGTCCCACTGGAAGACCGGCGCGGTGAGGCCGGTGGGAAGCACGGTGTTGTTGTACGGATAGAGCACCGTCATCGGGTCCGTGCCCGACACGGCCTTCGCCAAGTTCGTCGCAGCGCCGGTCGGTGCCTGCGTCGTGTCGACGGCCGCGACGGTGACGTTCACCTTGCCCGTCGCGGAGTATTGACCGGCGTACGCCGTCACGTTCAGGGTGCCGGGCACCGCGCTGATCAAGCTGACCAGGCCGTTGTTCACCGTCGCGATGTCGTAGCGATCCATCGTCCAGGCGGGCGTGATCGTGGTCGGCGAGCAACCTGCCGGCACGAGCGCGACCGTGAACTGCGGATTGCTCGGCGTGATCGTGAGCCGATTGCGCGTGCCGTCCGGCGCCGCCATGTTGGCCGCGGGGATCGGCACCTTCGCGATCGTCGGTGAGCTCCAGCGAAAGCTCGCGGAGGCGCCGCCGCCGTCTTGGAAATACTCCATGCGGAACAGCACGGGCGTTCCGGCGACGACGTTGATCGTCGGCGATGCGTACTCGGTCGCGCCTTGATCGACCCAGTGATCGATCACGAGCACGTTGTTGATCCACAAGCGCACGCCGTCATCGGTGCTCGTGTAGAAGGTGTACGCCTCCGTCGTGGTCGGGATCACGCTGCCGGTCCAGCGCACGCTGAACGAAGTGCCGCCGATGCCGCTGACGCCGGGGCCCGTGCTCGGATACGTGTAGTCGACGTTCTGTTCGTTGCGCGTGGCAGTGACCGCCCACGTCGACGGGATTTGCGTCACCGTCTTGCTGAATTGGTTGAAATACTCGGCTTTGACGTAGGCCGTGTTGACGGAGCTGACGGTGATGTTCTGCGTCGTCGGCGTCATCACGAGACCGGTGCATTGACCGGCGGGCAGCGGGATCGTCGCCTTGATCGTGATGCCGGCGTCGACCACGAGCGGCCCACCGTCGGGCAGGACCAACCCGTTGCTGTCGTCGGTGAAGCGCTGGCAATACGGATCGCACGGGTTGTCGACGCAGGCTTGTGAGGTGCCGAGGTCCTGTGTCTGCTGTCCCGAGGTGGGAACGGTGATCGTTGCGATTCGGTCGCCGACGCACTCGCCCCACTTGCCATCGGTGCACGTGCGCTTGCCGATCGAGCACGAGATGTAGTCGCCCGAGATGCGATCGACTTGGCCGCAATCGGCGGTGTCGTTCGGCGTATCGCAGGCGCAACCCGTGTTCGGCGTCTCGCACGGATCGGCGGTCGGCACCGGCTTATCGCCGGCATCCGGTGAGCCGCTGTACGGCGCGAGCCCGTTGCCGCCGTGCGAACAAGCCACGGACGTAAACAGAGCGGTCAAAGCCAAGAAGAGTCGCGCGCTGTTCGCGTGCAAAGATTTCCCAATTTCGGTCATCGGACGGTCCACCGGTTATGGACGAGCTTTACCGAGTCAGGGTTTTTTGCAACGGCGCGGTCGTCGCAGAATGTGGGCAAAATCAGCTGAAATCAGCGTGATTTACCGCTTCGCTGCGCGCACCCGCGGCGGCATGCTCGCAACTAGTAGCTGGTACTGGTTTCGGGGCTCGCGAATCGAGCCGAAATCAGCAGATGGCGTGCGCCGCGCTCAAACACACACACGCGCGCGAAGCCGCAAAATGTGCGGACTCGACGAGGCTTCGATAAGTCGAAAAAATCAGCCGAGCACGTCGGCGATTGTGTAGTGACCGGGCTTCTTCCCGACCAAATAGCGCGCGGCACGCAGCGCGCCGTGCGCGAACAGATCGCGATTCGAAGCGCGGTGCGTGAGCTCGATGCGCTCGCCGTCGCCGAGCAGGTACACGGTGTGATCACCGATCACATCGCCGCCGCGCACGCCGAACACGCCCACTTCGTCCTTCGTGCGCGCGCCGACTTCGCCGTCGCGACCGCGCAGCTCGCGCGCTTCGGGCCGCACCTTCTTCACGGCTTGGAGCAAGCGTTCTGCGGTGCCGCTCGGCGCATCGATCTTGCGCTTGTGGTGCAGCTCGACGATCTCGACGTCGTAGCCGAGCCCGAGTCGTTTGAGCGCTTGCTCCACGAGCTCCGCCAGCACCTGCACGCCGAGGCTCATGTTCCCGGTTTGCAGCACCGGCACGACCTCGGCGGCTTTGTCGAGCGCGCGCCGCGCGGCCGCATCCAAGTTCGACGTGCCGCACACGATCGCGACGTTCGCGCGCATCGCGAGCGCGACGAGGTTTGCGACGGCGCCGGCGGTCGAGAAATCGATCACGACTTCCGCGCCGAGCAATGCGGACGCGACGTCCGGGCTCGTCACCACGCCGAGCGCGCCGAGCCCGGCGAGCTCCCCCAAATCCCGCCCGAGCTGCGGGTCTTCGCTCGACGACGCGGCGCCCACGATTTCCACGTCACCCGCGGCTTTCGCCAGCCGCGTGATCGCCAGTCCCATGCGCCCGGAAGCGCCGTGCAGCGCCAGTTTCACGACGCCTCGTACGCGGCCATCACCGCGCTGAGGCGCGCGCGGCATTCCGCGCTGGCTTCGACCAGCGGCAAGCGCACGCTCGCGTTCATCCGCCCTTTGATCGACAGCGCGGCTTTCGCCGGCGCAGGGCTCGCTTCCGAGAACATCGCGCGGTGCAGCGCGAACATGCCCACTTGCTTCTTGCCGGCGTCGCGGAAACGCCCGGCGAGCGCGTCGGCCACCATCTCGCTCACTTCTTTCGGGTATACGTTGCTGGTCACGCTGATCACGCCAGTCGCTCCGACGCTCATCATCGGCACGGTGAGCACGTCATCACCCGAAAGGATGGAAATCGGGCGCTTCGCGCGCTGAAGCAGCTCTTGGCAATGCAGCACGTTGCCCGTCGCATCCTTGAAGCCAATCACGTTCGGGCACGCATCCAGCACACGCAGTGTGCTGTCCACGCTCAGCTCGACCACGCTGCGACCCGGAATGTTGTAGAGCACCACCGGCGTGCTCGGGATCGCCTTGGTGATCGCGCAAACGTGCTGAAACAAGCCTTCTTGCGTGGGCTTGCTGTAATACGGCATCACGATCATCACGGCATCGGCGCCGGCTTCGACGGCGGCTTTCGCGCCTTCGATGCTCTTTTTGGTGTTGTTCGAGCCGGTGCCCGCGAGGACGACGGCCTTGCCGTTCGCGATGCGCTTCGTGCGCGCGATCAGCTCGCGCTGCTCGCCGTCCGTCAACGTGGGCACCTCACCGGTCGTGCCACACGGAACGAGGCCGCTGATCTTGCCGGCGAGCTGCGCCTCGAGGAGCTTGTCGAAGGCGGCGAAATCGATCTCCGAACCGTCCGCGGTAAAGGGAGTGACGAGCGCGGTATACGCGCCGGAAAGGCTGAGCTCTGCCATGGCGCGGTTCTTTTCCCGCGTTCCGGGGCGCGGTGCAACGTGGCACGGTCACGCGGCCGTCGCTCGAGCTGCGTGGAAACCGAACGGCGCCGCAGCGAAAATGCCCAAACCTCGCGCGCGACCAGCCGAGTGCAAAGTTTTCGTGTGCGTGTCGGATTCTGCCAGATTCGCCAGGTTTGACCCCGTCCTGGGCCAAGGTACTATCGTGATCCCGCACGGTCATGGCCTCCATCATCCCCGGTCGTCGGACCGCGATTTCACTTCCTTCCGAACGACCCAAGGAAGCCGGCCAGCCTTGTTTGGTCATCATCTCCGGGCCGGAGATGGGGCGGCGCATCGACCTGACGCACGAAGAGGTGTCGATCGGCCGGAGCGAGCAGTGCACGGTGTGCGTCAATAGTGACCTCGTGAGCCGTCGCCACGCGGTGGTGAACCGCGTGCTCGGACACTACATCGTGGTCGATCTCAAATCGACGAACGGCACGTTCGTGAATGACGTACGCGTCGAGCGCGCCGAGCTGAAAGACGGCGATCTGCTGCGCGCCGGCAAGACCGTGCTCAAGTACCTCGAGAGCAACCTCGAGCTCGAGTACATGCAGCACATCCTGAGCCTCGCCAGCGTGGACTCGCTGACCGGCGTGTACAACAAACGCCACTTCGACGAAGTGTTCGGCAAAGAGGTCGCGCGTGCCGAGCAAGGGCACACGCCCTGCTCGCTGATCGTGCTCGACATCGATCACTTCAAGAAGATCAACGACACGCACGGCCACCCCGCGGGTGACGCCGTGCTCAAGCACGTCTCGGCGCTCGTGAAGAGCCAAATTCGGCCGGGTGACACGCTCGCGCGCGTCGGCGGGGAAGAGTTCGCGATCGTGCTACCGCAAACGCCGTACATGCTCGCGACGCAAGCGGCCGAGCTCATCCGCAGCGCCGTCGAAAAGTCGATCTGCGACGTGACGGGCACGAAGATCCCGGCCACGCTGAGCCTCGGCGTCGCCGAGCTCCAGCCCGCGGAGATTCCCGAACGATTCTATCAGCGCGCGGACGAGCGGCTGTACGCCGCCAAGCACGGCGGCCGTAACCGCGTGTGTTGAGCGCTGCTCAGCGAAATCCGCTCGAGCTCCGTCGATTCTTAGTTCGCGTCGGCGCGCTCGCTTCGCCCTCGGGCAAATTCAAAACGTAAGTGCCCGAGCCCGAAGCGGCCGCCGCTGCGACTCCATGCACGGCCTCGACGAAGCTCGCCTGCGAGATCGGCTTCCGCAAAATCGGCGGCACGAAGTGCGCGCCCACGCGCGCCGCGGCCTCGACGACCGCGCCGCGGGCCGCGATCGGATCCGAGCTCACGAACAAGAAGCGACGCCCGAGCTCGGGCGCGTGCAAATAAGCGCGCGCGAACAGCTCTGGTCCCGAGAGCCCCGGCATCATCACATCGCACACGATGGCGTCGAAGTGCGCGCCATCGAGCAAAACCGAGAGCGCTTGCTCCGGGTTCGACAAGATCGCCGTTTCACAGCTCGTGAGCAGACGCGCCATGCAGCGCAAGAGCAAGACGTGATCGTCGACGAGCAGCACGCGCAGCGGACGGCCCTTGCGTCCGCGATCGCGCACCGGCTTTGCGCCGAGCTGCTTCGAAAGTGCGCGCTCGGCTTGCGCAGCGCGCACCGCGCATTCGGGGCAGAGCCACGCGCGCTCCGCAGCTCCCGGCGGCTCCGTCGCCGACGCGATGCCCCAACCTTCTTGCGCCAACAACGTGAAGCCCCACACGTGAACTTTTGCGGGGCGGCCACATTGCGAGCAATCGAAGGTCTTCATCGCTGAGACGATTGCTTTGCAACTTGAATGCCGTTGCCGAAATCGCGCGCGAGCTTCGCGCAGAGCCGCTTCGCAGCCGAACGCGAGGGCCGCGCGGCCGAAATTGCGCGGGGGCACTTCGCCCTGCCGAGACAAAGCGTCGCGCTCGTGCCCCGCGTTCCTCGGCGCGACTCAAGCCACGATCGTGCCGCCGCGGAGCCACTCGCTCTCGGGCCACACAATCTCGCCACGCAGAAAATCGTCGGCCACGAGCACGGAAAGCGCTTCATTTCGGCCGCGCGCGAGCCAGCGCGCGAAGCGGACGGCGCTCTCGCGATCGGCAAATCGTTCCAACACGTCGAAATCGACGTCGAAGACGATGAAGCGTCGGCGCGGCATGCTCGCTCCGAGAGCAAAGCGCGGGCCAGCTTTTTGGCAGGCCCAGATTTTGGGGGCTCAGCGGATCGCGACGCAGCGAAGCACAGGTAGCCCGCGTCGCGTCGTGCCTCGCATCGACCCGGAAATCACCTGATTGTCACGTCTCCGCCGAGCACCGCGCGGTAAGCGGCGAGCCACGATCTTTTGTGCTCGCACAGCATCATTTCAGTTTCGCGTTCGTGTGCGCTGAGCGCGCTCGTCGCGAGCGCGTTGCTGAGCGCGCACTCCGCCGCGAGCCCGATTGTCCCGAGCGATTCCGCGGCGAGCGCCGCCACCGCCACGACCCCGAACGCGACCGAACCCGCGCCCGCGGAAGAGCCCGACTATCGCGCTCAGCGCTACGAGCCCGCGGGATTTCCGCTCATTGCCGGCAACAGCGACATCGGCTTCGAGTTCGGCGTGGTCGGCACGCTCAGCCGCTTCGGCTACGGCGTGGAGCCATATCTGTGGAACATGGATTTGGTGCTCGCGCTGAGCCTCAAGAACGGCCCGACTGGCGTCGAGGTCGCGCAGCAGAGCTACCAATGGAACATCGATGTGCCGAGCGTGCTCGGCGGTCACGTGCGGCTCAATCCGCAAGTCGTCTACTACCGCACGGTGAATCAGCTCTTTTTCGGCACCGGGAACGCGAGCAGCCCGGTGCGCCCGAGCGGCGCTTCGCCGCGTTACTTCGAGTTCGATGATCGCCAAGCGCGCGTGCGCGAGCTCACGCGCATTTCGTTCGGCGCGCCCGTCGACGTGATCGTCGGCACGAGCTACCGCTACGAAACCCCGCACGTGTACGCGGGCAGCGAGCTCGAAAAAGACGCCGCCTCCGGCGCTGCGCGCGCCGCGCGTCCGCTCAGCTTGTTCGTGCTCTCGAGCGGCCTCGTGTACGACTCGCGAGACAGCGAGATTTTCCCCCACCGCGGCTCTTTCCACGACGCGGGTTTGCGCGCGCTCGTGGGCGCGCCGTTCTCGTCCGGGATTCGCTACGGCGGCGCCGGCGTACGGCTGTCCACGTTCGTGCCCGTGGGCGGCCCCGCGGTGCTCGCGCTGCGCGGCGTCGCGGATTTGGAGTTCGGTCACGTGCCCTTCTACGACCTCTACACCGGCGGCATTTTCTTCACCGATGAGATGATCGGCGGATCATCGGCGGTGCGCGGCGTGCCGGTCGGGCGTTATTCCGGCTTGATCAAGGCGTACGTGAACGCCGAGCTCCGCGCGATGCTGATCCACGTGCACTGGTTCGGCCAAGATTTTCATTTCGGTGGCGACCTGCTGTTCGACACAGGCCGTCTCTTCAGCGACTACAGCTTCCACGCGCCGGCTGACGGCAAAGGCGTCGGATTGAAGTGGGGCGCGGGCGGCGGCGCGTACTTGCAGTGGGGCCAAGCCGCGGTTTTTCGGCTCGAAGCCGCGTATTCACCCGACGCAGTCTCGGAGAACCCGAGTCTACCGCTCGGCATTTACGTCGAAGACGGCGTGATGTTCTGAGCGCGCGGAGCGCACGCACGCTGCGACAGCGCGCCGAGCGCCGCGCGGCAATCCTGCAACGGGCGAGCGACGAATCGAGGTTCCTGACGCGCGTCTGTCGCGATCTCGCCTCGGACTTGCCCTCGAATGCGAGCATTACGGCCGATTCGACGCGAGCAAGTTTAATGGCTGCCACAGACTCGTAATAACCGGCGTCTAAGGTCCCTTCCTGTGACGAATTGGGACTGCCGCACAAAGCTTGGGGCCACCAAGCCGCGTGTTCTGTTCATCTGCGGCTCGATCAACCAAACGACTCAGCTTCACGCCGTCGTTCGTTCGTTACCGGAAATCGACGGCTTCTTCACGCCGTTTTATGCCGAGCGCTACGTGACGGTGATGCGCGAGCTCGGCTTGCTCGAGAGCACGATCGGCGGGCACAAGCTGCGTAACCGTTGCCTGCGTTACCTCGAGAAGCATGGGCTGGCGATCGATGTCGACGGCGCGCGCGGCGGCTACGATCTCATCGTCACCGGTACGGATGTGGTGATGCCGTACAACGTGAACGGCGCGCCCGTCGTCGTCGTGCAGGAAGGCATCCTCGATCCGAAGAGCCTCGCTTGGCCGCTCGTGCAGCGTTTTCCGAACCTCGTGCCGCGCTGGCTGGTCGGCACCGCGGCGAGCGGTTTGAGCGGGAAATACGACAAATTTTGCGTCGCGAGCCGGGGCTACCGCGATCTGTTCGTGAGCCGCGGCGCGGATCCGGCGCGCGTCGTCGCGACCGGGATTCCGAACTTCGACGACTGCGCCGCGTACCTGAAGAACGATTTCCCACACCGAGACTACGTGCTCGTGTGCACCTCCGATGCGCGCGAGACGCTGAAATGGCACAACCGCAAACGCTTCATCGAGCGTGCGCGCAACATCGCCGGTAAACGCAAGCTGATCTTCAAGCTGCACCCGAACGAAAACTTCGCGCGTGCGCGGCGCGAGCTCGCGCGTTACGCGCCCGCCGCCTCCGTCTACGTCGAGGGGCCGACCGAAGCGATGATCGCCAACTGCAGCACGCTCATCACCGAGTGGTCTTCGGTCGCGTTCGTCGGCATCGCGCTCGGCAAAGAGGTGTTCTCGTCGCATTCGATGACCGAGTTGCGCCGGCTCATGCCGGAGCAAAATCGCTCGGCCGCGCGCCGCATCGCGGACGTCTGTCGCGAGGTGTTGAAGCTGCCCGTGCCGAACCGGGTGGAGAACGCGGAGGCGGCCGAGTGACGCTCGTGGTCGTCGTGCAAGCGCGGGTCTCGTCCACGCGTTTGCCTGGAAAAGTGCTGCTTCCGCTGTGCGGCAAGCCCATGCTCGAACGTCAAATCGAGCGCATTGCGGCGGCCGCGTCGCGCTTCGAGCTGTGTGTCGCCACGACGCAGAGCGCGGACGATGAGCCCATTCGTCAGATCTGCAAGCGACTCTCGCTGCGCTGCTTCGACGGTCACCCGCTCGATTTGCTCGACCGTCATTATCGGGTGGCGCGCGCGTACGCCGCGGACGCCGTGGTGAAGATCCCGTCGGATTGCCCGTTGATCGATCCCGCGGCGATCGATCGCGTGCTCCGTCAATACCAAGCGCTGAGCGGCCAAATCGACTTCGTCACGAACTTGCACCCGCCCACGTGGCCCGACGGCAATGACGTCGAGGTGATGACGTTCGCGGCGCTCGAGACCGCGTTCCGCGAAGCGACGCGACCGTTCGAGCGCGAGCACACGACGCCCTTCATCTGGGAGCGACCCGAGCGCTTTCGCATCGCGAACGTGCTTTGGGAGACTGGGCTCGATTGGTCGAAGAGCCACCGCTTCACCGTCGATCACGCGCAAGACTTCGCGTTCGTCAGCCGCGTCTACGAAGAGCTCAGCACGCCCGAGCGCCCGGTGTTCTCGCTCGGCGAAATCATGAATCTGCTGAAAAATAAGCCGGAAATCTCCGAGCTGAACGCGCGCTACAGCGGCCAGAGCTGGCACCAAGCACACGCTGCCGAGCTCAAACACTGGAAGCCGACGAGTGAAGCGCCGTCCGAGGCGCCGCCAATTTCGTGAGGTGAGCCATGCCCAATACGATTCGTTTCGACCAAGCGCTGCCCAACATCGAACGCTCGACGGAGCTCTTGCGTCGCGCGACGGGGCTCATCCCCTCGCTCACGCAAACGCTGGCCAAGGGTCCGACTCAGTACGTACGCGGCGTCGCGCCGGTGTACCTCGAGCGCGGTAAGGGCAGCCACGTCTGGGACGTCGATGGCAACGAATACATCGACATGACGATGGCGGTCGGCCCGCTCTCGCTCGGTTATTCGTATCCGCGCGTCGATGAGGCGATCAAGGCGCAGCTCGAAAAAGGCATCACGTTCTCGCTGATGCATCCGCTCGAGGTCGAGGTCGCGGAGCTGATTCGCGGCGCGGTGCCGGGCGCGGAAAACGTGCGCTACAGCAAGACCGGCGCGGACGTGACCAGCGCCGCGGTGCGTATTTCTCGGGCATTTACCGGGCGCGAGCGCGTGCTCTGCTCGGGCTATCACGGTTGGCACGATTGGTACGTCGGAACGACGGGCAGGCCCTACGGCGTGCCCGGCTCGACGCGCGAGCTCACGCGCTCCTTCAAGCACAATGACGTGAACGCGCTGCTCGACGTGCTCGACGACAAAGTCGCGTGCGTGATCCTCGAGCCCGTGCTGTTCGAGACGCTGAAAGAGGATTACCTGCAAGTGGTTCGCCGCGCCTGCAATCAGGTCGGCGCGCTGCTGATTTTCGACGAGATGTGGACGGGCTTCCGCATCGAGCTCGGCGGTGCGCAAGAGCGCTACGACGTGAAGGCGGATCTCGCTTGCTTCTCCAAGGCTGTCGCGAACGGCATGCCGCTCGCGGTGCTCACCGGGCGCGCGGACGTGATGCGCCTGCTCGAAGAAGACGTGTTCATGTACACGACGTTCGGCGGTGAAGCGCTTTCGCTCGCTGCGGCGGACGCGACGATCCGCGAGCTGCGCGAAAAACAAGTGCCGTCGTACTTGCGCTTGCGCGGCGGGCACCTGCAAGCCGGGTACAACCAACTCGCGCGCGAACGCGGGCTCGGTTTCACCCGCGCGATCGGCATGGAGTCGCGCACGCTGATTCAGTTCGACGCAGAGGCCGGCGATCCGCTGCTGCAAAAGTCGCTGATGCAGCAGGAAATGCTGCGCCACGGCGTGCTCTGGGGCGGCTTTCACAACCTCAGCTTCGGGCACGGTGACGAAGAAATCGAGCACGTGCTCGGCGCCTACGCGCGGTCGCTCGATGTGCTCGCCGATGCGGTCAAGAAGGGCGATCTGCCTACGCGCATCTTGGGTACGCCGGTTCAACCCGTGTTCAGGAAGACCATTTGAGCTCCGTGAAACGCCAAAGCGAGTTCGATCTCGGCGGCAAAGTCGCGGTCGTCACCGGCGCGCTCGGTTTGCTCGGCCGCGAGCACTGCTTCGCGCTGGCCGAAGCGGGCGCGCGCGTCGTCGTGACGGATGTGGACGGCGCCGGCTGTGCGGCATTCGCTGACGAGCTTGCGAGCATTACCGCCGTGAAGACTCTCGGCGTCGGCGCAGACATCACGAACGAAGATGCCGTCGAGGCGCTGACCGAGCGCACGCTCGGCGCCTTCGACCGCGTCGATATCCTCGTGAACAACGCCGCCATCGACGACAAATTCACCAGCGGTACGGCCGAAGATTCGCGCTTCGAGAACTACGCCCTCGAGCGCTTCCGGCGCTCGCTCGAGGTCAATGTGCTCGGCACGTTCTTGTGCGCGCAGCGCCTCGGCCGGCGCATGGCGCAAAAGGGCGGCGGGAGCATCATCAACATCGCCTCCACGTACGGCGTGGCGGCGCCGCAGCAAGAGCTCTATCGCCGCGCGGACGGCACGCAGGCCTTTTTCAAAGGTCCCGCCTATCCCACGAGCAAGGGCGCGGTGCTGCAATTCACGCGCTTTTTGGCCGCTTATTGGGGCAATGCCGGCGTCCGCGTGAACGCGCTCTCGCCCGGCGGTGTGGCCCAAGACCCCGATCCGCACTTTCGCGCCGAGTACGCCTCGCGCACGCCGCTCGGACGCATGGCGAAGGCTTCCGACTATCGCGGCGCCGTCGTGTTCCTGGCGAGTGATGCGTCTTCGTACATGACCGGAGCAAACCTGATCGTCGATGGAGGTTGGACCGCGTGGTGAAACTCGACACGTTCGAAATCGGCGTCCGCGCGAGTCGCATCAAGCTACTCGTGACGGACGTGGACGGCGTCTTGACCGACGCTGGCGTCTACTACTCCGCGCGCGGAGAAGAGCTGAAGCGCTTCTCCATGCGTGATGGCATGGGCGTCGAACGCTTGCGCAACATCGGGATCGAGACCGCGTTCCTCACGCGCGAAGATTCGCCGATCGTCGTGCAGCGCGCGCACAAGCTCAAGATCAAGCACCTTCATTTTGCGGTTTCTGACAAACGCGACTTTTTGTCACGTTTTCTCCCCGAAATCGGCGTTTCACTGACGCAGGTTGCGTACATCGGTGACGACGTGAACGACCTCGACGCAATCCGCTTCGTGGGCGAGCAAGGGCTCACCGCTGCGCCCAGCGACGCCCTGCCCGAAGTGCTCAGAGAAGCACACTTTCGCACCACTCTCCCGGGTGGTCATGGCGCCTTCAGACAGTTCGCCGATTTGATCATCAATTCGCACACGCAGGAGCATTCATGAACTCGGTCGACTCCTTCCCCCGCGGCTCGAATTTTCACGGACCTCTCGGCGC
>FTDA01001730.1_pt1 | contig 20405 bp, 14 predicted proteins | sample 1639731 | NCBI WGS metagenome assembly FTDA01 (sample SAMEA3914869, study PRJEB12502) | metagenome | biome: forest; material: soil | place: USA | collected 2012-03-12 | depth 0.1 m
AGCCTTCATCGTCGCCGGGCAAAGCTACAAAAAAGGCATCCTCGTCCTCGTCATCCGCCTCGTGAAATGACGCTGGTCGGCTGTGCGGCTTCCCTGAATTCACCGCCAAAGCGCCGAGCCGAGGACTCGGGGGATGTTGAGTTTTTGGGGGTTCAGCGGTTCGCGTCGCGTCGCGCACCGGTAGACCAATCGCCGTCGATTCGCCCGTGCAATCGGTCCGCACCGACTCCTCTGCGACGCGCTAGGTCGCGCAACGCGCACCCCAAAAAAAACTCGGCGTCCTTCGGGATCTCCGCGTCTCGGCGCTGAGCTCAGGGAAGCCGTAACTCAGCCAGTCAACGCGGCGGCAGAATGCTCGGGACAACGGCGGCGAGGGGCAGGGTGAGGACGAATACCGTGCCCTGGCCGATGACGCTGCTCGCCTCGATCGTGCCGCCGTGGGCGTCCATGATGCCGCGTACGATCGAGAGGCCGAGACCCGTGCCGCGACCTTCGGTCTTGGTCGTGAAGAAGGGCTCGAAGATTTGCGGCATGTCGTGCTCGTCGATACCCGTGCCGGTGTCCGCGATTTCGACGGAGAGCGTGTGCTGTTTCGGCATCGCGCGCATGGTGACGCGCAAGACGCCGCCGTTTTCGGCCATGGCGTGCGCGGCGTTGGTGAACAGATTGACGAGCACCTGCGTGAGCTGACCGGCCATGCCACGCACGGGCGGCAGCCGCGCGTCGACCTCGCGCAGGACTTGGATGCGTGCGCCGTTGAACTCGTGCTCGCAGAACACGAGCGCTTTCTCGACGATGTCCTGCATCTGCACCGTGCCGGGCACATCCGCCGAAGGGCGCGCGTAGGCCACCAAATCACGCGAGAAATTCAGGATCCGCGCGGCGGCTTCGCCGATTCTGCGCAGGCGTTCGAGATCGTCCTCGTAGTCGTCGTACGGCGCGCGCGCGTTGGCCTTGCGCTTCAAATAATCCGAGTACGCGATGATCGAAGTGAGCGGATTGTTCAGCTCGTGCACCACGCCGGCCACGATTTGCCCGAGCGAGGCGAGCTTTTCGTTCTGGATCACCTGCGCTTGCAGCTTGCGCGTGGAGCGCGCGGATTCGTCGACGCGCAGGTATTGGCGCGCGCGGCGCACGGCGGCCGCGAGCACGAGCGCAGCCTGCGTGCCGATCTGCGTCTGCAGCGGGCTCAGCACTTGTTGGCCGGCAGCGAGGTGCAGCGTGGAGCCGAACGGATCGTCTTCGAGCTCGAACACGCGTTCGTCGTGAAAGCCGGGGAAAAGGCGGGCCGGATCGCGGCCCATCGCGACGGCCATGCCCACCGGCAAGCGCGAAACCACGATCGGCGTCGCGCCGTTGTGACTCACGACGCACGCGCCGATGGCGGCGGTCGGCAAAATGCTCTGCAGCCCTTCGACGAAATCGCGCGCCACTTGTTCCAGGTCGGCGTCGATCGGCAAATTCAGTGACAACCGCAAGAGCACGTCACGCCACGAGTCCGCGACCGGCGTCTCGGACGTTCGGCGCCGGCTCGATTGCACGGGCTCGGAAGCGCGTACTTCGCTCGGCCCAGGCGTGGGCGTGAGCTCGTCAGGCTCGGTCATTGTGGCTGATCCCCCGGTTCTTTCTCGGTCGCCTTATCCAAATCCAAGATTTTCGCGGCCCCGACGTAGCTCTTGGTCTCGTACTTCGTGATCTTGCCGACCTTGCGCACGATCTCCGCCATGCGCTCGGACTCCCCGACGATGATGTTGGCCGCGTTGTGCAGCTGCGGTCGATCCTCGAGCTGGCGCTTGAGCAGCTCGGCGTAACCGATCACGCTCGTGAGCGGCTGATTCAGCTCGTGCGCCGCCGCGCCCGCGAGCTCGGCGACGATGGCCTGCTTCTCACGCGCGCGGAGCTCGTCCTGCGCTTTTTCGAGCTTGGCTTCCATCCGCAATTTCTCGCGAATATCCGTGAAAATGCCGACGGAACCGATCGGACGACCGTTGTCGATCACGAGCGAAGCGCTGAGCAGCACCTGGATCGGTTGGCCGTCGGAGTTGAGCATGTCGACGCGAAAATCCTCGAGCCTGCCGTAGCCCGACTGATTCGGGTCGCGGATGCGCTTCATGATGTCGTGCGCGACGCCCGGCGGGTACAGCTTCTCGACCCGCATTTTCCCGACCACATCACTCGGCGAGTAGCCGAAGATGCGCGCCGCGGCGCGGTTGAAGAGCAGCACCGTGCCGCGCAAATTCGCCGATACGATGCCGTCGACCGAGCTATCGATCACGCTCTCCAAAAATTCTTTGGTTTGTTTGAGCTCGATCGCGGTCGCGCGCTCGTGCGTCACGTCGCGGAAGCTGAACACGACCGCGTTGTCCTCGTGGAGCACGGAGCTGAAGCTGACGTTGATCGTGAGCTCTCCGCCGGATTTGTCCGTGATCGCGATGTCCACGCCGCGCGGGTAGATGCCATCGCGGAAGCCGCGCAAAAGCCGACTCATGCGCTCGCGCTCGGCCAAGGTCAGAAAATCTTCGAACCGCAGCGCGATCAGCTCGGTCTCGCTGAAGCCGGTGATCTCGCGGGCGCGCGGGTTCGCGAACAAGACGCGGCCTTCACGATCGATCACGACCATGCCGTCGGCCGCGCTCTCGAAGAAATCAGCGTAGCGCTGGAACAGCTGCACGCGCCGCTCGGCCTCCGCGCGCGCGGAGCGGCTCTTCTCGGTGGCGTCGCGCAGCGATTGCAGGATGCGCGCGTTTCTGAGCGCGATCGCGACCGCGTTGGCGAGCGTGGTCACGAGCGAGAGCTCGTGATCCGAGAACGAAGATTTGCCCTTCGAACGCAGGAACAAGACGCCCATCGCGCCGTGATCGTGCAGGATCGGCAGCAGGGCAAAGGATTGGAACCCGATCGACGGCTCGTGTTGGCGCACGACCTCGAGCAGCGGATGCTTCGTGGCGTCGCGGATCACGAGCGCGCGCCCGGTCGTCAGCACCTCGCGAATTTCCGGGTATTTCGCCAAGTCGATCGGCAAATCACGGAGCTGTTCGTCATCACTCGTGGCCAGCACGTAGCCGACGTTGCCGGATTCGCCGAACAGCACGATGCTGCAGCGATCGACGTGCGCGAACGCGGCCACGCGCTGCACGACGGTGAACAAGATGTCGCGGATGTCGAGCGTGGACGCGAGCGTCTGCGTCAGCTCGAGCACCGTTTCCTGATCGCGTTCGCGCTGGCTCAACCGATCGACGTACTCGCGCACGCGCATCTGACCGCGGATGCGCGCGATCAGCTCCGCCGAGCGAAACGGTTTGTGCACGTAGTCGTCGGCGCCGGAGGCGAAGACTTTGGCGATTTCTTCGTCCGATTCGAGCGCGGTGAGCACGACGACCGGCGTCTCGGCGAGCTTCGGATTTCGACGAATGTGTGCCAGCACGGCGTAGCCGTCGGGAGCCGGCATCACCAAATCGAGCAGCACGACGCTGGGCGTGTTCGTTTCGAGCCACGCGAGCGCTTGGTCGCCGCTCGCGAGCACGACGGGCGTGAGGCCAGCCGAAGACAGCGTCAGATCGAGGACGTGACGACTGACGGCGTCGTCGTCCACCACCAGGATCGAAGTCTCGGGTGACACAAGCGTTGCAAGGTAGCACGAACGCTTACTCGGGAACTGCGCGTCCTTCTTGGCGACGTTGTAAGACTAGGTGGGAGGCCGCCGCGTCGAGCGCTTGCACGCGGCTCACCCGATCGCGTGCGGGTCAGCAAATGTTTGGGGTGTGCGGCCAGCCGAGCGCGGCGCGCGCGCTAGCAAGGCGAGTTCGAACTCGGGTATAAGTCTCGAGGTGTCCGTGACGAGGCTTCCGACGCGGCCCCAAGCAGGGCTGAGCGATTCCGACGAACTCGACGGCCTCGAGGAGCTCGGGGACGACGCGATCATCGCGCAACAATCGGCGGCACACGCGCCGCAGCCGCGCGCGGTCGTTTCGGAAGAGTCTCGCAGCGTGGTCATCTCGGACCATCCGCAAGCGCGACACGATACGCAGCCGCCGCGCAGCGCTGCCGCCGTGCGCAGCATGGCCGAACCGACGCTGATCATTCGCGATCGTCGTCGGCTCGAGGACATGCGCCAGCAGATCCTCGAACGCCAAGCGCTCAACCAGCGCAGCCGGCGCTCGCGCTCGCTCTACATTTGGGGCGGCCTCGGCCTCGCCGCGTTCGTGCTCGGCGGGCTGGTCGCGTTCCTCGCGACAGACTCGAAATCGGATGAACCTGCCGCGGCTGACTCCGCGGCGCCGGGGCGCGTCGAAGCTCAGGGGGCGCCGCGAGCGGCAACGCCGAGCACCGCACAACTGCCCGCGCAGAGCCCGGCGCCCGTGCGGCTCGACGACTTGCCGGTCGAGCCGCAAAAGAAGAAGTAGCCCGCGCGCGCCGCGCTCACTCGACGAGCTTCGGATCTGCCGTCTCGAGCTCGAAGCCACGCTGCTTCAGGCTCGGCTCGATCTGCGCGCGATCGCCGACGAGCACGACCAAGAGGTGCGCCGGATCGAGCCGCGCCGCTTCTCGGCTCACGTCTGCGAGCGGCACGTGCGCCACGAGCTCGGGGTACTTGGCGTAATAATCGGCCGGCAGCTGCTCGGCGAAGAGCGTGCGCGCGCTGTCGGCGATTTGGCTCGTGTGCTCCAGCCGCGCGCCGAGCGCGTGCATCAGATCCGTGCGCGCTCGCGCGGTTTCTTGTTCCTGAATCGGCGCGCCGCGCTGCGGATCGCGCGCGCGCTCGAGCTCGGCCAGCATTTCGACGAGCGAGTCCGCGGTCGCTTCGGTCTTCACGTCGGTCGCGACGTAGAACGCGCCCCAGAGCCGCGTGGCCAAGGCTTGGCCGTGCACGCCGTAGGTGAACGCGTGCTTCTCGCGCAGGTTCAGGTTCAGGCGCGAGGTGAAGAGGCCACCGAGCAACGTGCCCATGATCTCGCGCGCCTCGAAGCCGGCTTCATTGCGCTTGGGGAAAGACTGCGCGGCGAAGATCGAGGTCTGCACCGCGTCTTTGCGATCGACGATCAAGAGTCGCAGCTTGCTCGGTTTTTCCGGAGTCGGGGTCAGCGTCGGCGGCGGATACGCCGGGCCCGCGGCGTGGCCGAACAAGCGCTCGACGTCGGGCTGGATTGCTGCCGCCGTCAAATCACCGACCGCGATCACAGCCAAATTCGAGGGCACGTAGGCCTGTTTGTGAAACTGCACCAAGTCCGAGACCTTGAGCTTTTCCACGTCCGGCACGCTGCCGGACACGGGCGCGCCGGCGATCGGCCCGAGCAGGCTGCGCAGCGCAACGAGCGAAGCGAGCCGCGGCGGTTCTTGTCGCTCCGCGCGCAAGCCGTCGAGCCATTCACCTTTCACGCGCTCGAAGTCCTTCGCTTGGAACGCGGGCGTGAACACGACTTCGGACAAGAGCTCGAGCCCGTGCGGGACATCGTTCGTGAGCACGGCGAGCGAGACGTGAGATTCGTCGCGGCCTGCGTCCGCTTCGAGCGTCGAGCCGAGCGACTCACTGGCTTCGGCCAGCGCGAGGCTGGAGCGTTTTTGGGTGCCTTCGGTGAGCATGCGCGCGGTGAGCGCCGCGAGCCCGCTCTTGCCGAGCGGCAACGATGATGCGCCGTGCCGCACGACCACGCTGAGCGTCGCGACCGCGGAGTGCTTGGGCACGACGTACAAAGTGACCCCATTTTTCAGCGTTTTTACTTCGGGCGCCGGGAACTGCACCGGCGCGGGTGCGCCGGATTTCGGCTCGGCGTCGCGGAATGCATCCGGATCGACGGGAGCGGGCGCGGCCGGCGTCGGCGGCTTCGGCGCGGGCAGCGGAGCTGCGGGCGGCGGCGGCGATCCGCAGCCAACGATCAGACAAGCCAGGGCGGGCAAGAGCAAGCGGTGCGCGCGCATCACGGGGTTCCTTTCGCGCTCGCAGGCGCAGCATCCGGCTCGGTCACGACTACGACTCGAGCTTCGGGTTTCAGATCGTCTTTGAGCACGCGCTGGATGTCGGCGGCGCTCACTTTGTCCAGCTGCTCGAGCCATTGCGACAGATAGCCCGGGTCGCCCTTGTAGTGATCGAAGCGCTGGAGCAAACCGGCGCGGCCCGAGTCGCCGCCCGAGCCGTTGAGCAACTCCAGGTTCGACAGCACTTCGACCGAGATGCGCCGCTTGGCGCGCGCGAGCTCCGCCGCGGTGGGCCCGTTTTTCGCGAGGTTGGCGAGTACGCCATCGAGCTCTTTTTCCACGGCGGCCTCGGATTTCCCGGTCGTGATGGTCGCGCTCAAGGTCGTGATGCCTGCGAGCTGGTTCGATTCGAGGCTCGCGCTGACGTCGGAGGCGAGCTTCGTTTCCACCACCAAGCGTTGATAGAGCCGCGTCGCTTTGCCGCCGCCGAGCACGGCCATCGCGACTTCGATCACCGGATCATCGGGCGTGAACGCCGGCGGCGTGCGGTAGCCGTACGACACCTGCGCGAGATTCACCGGCTCCTTCACCGTCAAATGCTCGGCCTTCGGCAGCGGCGAATACGGGATCAATTTTTGCGCCGGGCGCGTGCGATCTTTCAACGTGCCGAAGTATTTTTCGATCAGCGCTTTCGCTTGCGGCGCGTCGATGTCACCCGCGAGGCAAAGCGTGGCGTTGCTCGGCGCGTAGTATTCGCGGAAAAATTCCTTCACGTCTTCGAGCGAAGCGGCGCTGAGATCCTCCATCGAGCCGATCACGGCGCCGTGATACGGATGACCTTCGGGGAAGAGCGTGTTCAAGAGCGTGAGCGAGCTCGGGCCGTAGGGCGCGTTTTCGTAGCTCTGGCGGCGCTCGTTTTTGACGACATCGCGCTGCACGTCGAGCCGCTCTTGCGTCAAGGTGTCGATCATGAAGCCCATGCGATCGCTCTCGAGCCACAGCAAAGTCTCGAGGTTTTCGCGCGGCGCGGTTTCGAAATAGTTCGTGCGATCCCAGCTGGTCGTGCCGTTGCTGTTGGTCGCGCCGATCGACTCGAGGATGCGATCGAACTCGTGGCCCACGTGCTTCGAGCCCTCGAACATCAAGTGCTCGAACAGGTGTGCGAAGCCGGAGCGATGCACGGGCTCGTTCGCCGGACCGACGTGGTACCAAAGGTTCACCGCGACGAGCGGCAAGCTCGAGTCGCGATGCAAGATCACGGTCAGGCCGTTCGGGAGCTTGTACTTCTCGAACGGGATCGACACGGGGGGCGCTGGATTCGCGCTCGGCGCGGGCACGGTTTTCGGCGCGGGCGCCGCGGGCGCCGCGAACGCGCGCGCGACGAACGACCCTGCGACGAGACTCGAGGCGAGCGCAGTGATGATGCGAGCTCTCATGCCGCGAAACTTAGAACATCTCTCGCGCATGCGAATCCGCGCGCCGCGCGAACGGCCGCGTGGCCGCACTTGCTGTGCGCGACGAGCGCGTGATAGCGAAATCGATCAAGGACGGAGCAGCTCATGTCGCAGCAAGGACCCGGCGGATACGGTGGCGGTGGTTACGGTGGTCCGCCCGGCGGCGGTGGCTACGGCGGTCCGCCCGGTGGTTATGGTCCGCCCGGCGGCGGCTATCCGCCTCCGGGTGGCGCGCCTCCGGGTGGTTACGGCCCGCCCGGCGCGCCTCCGCCCGGCGGCTACGGCGGCCCGCCTGCGGGACCTCCGGGTTACGGTCCGCAGCCTGGTTACGGCGGGTATCCCGGAGGCGCGCCTGGTGGACCCGGCGCTCCTCCGCCAAAGAAAAGCAAGGCGCTGCTCTTCGTCGGGCTCGGGTGTGGCGCGTTGATCTTGATCGGGATCGGCGTCTCGGTGGCGCTCTATTTCTACACGAAGAGCAAGGTCGAGCAGGCGGAGAGCGCGCTCAGCGCGGCTGCTTCGGGCACCGGGGGCGCAGGCGCCGTGGCTTTCCCCGGCGTGCCCGCGCCGTCGAACGCTTCGGCGATTTGTCAGAAGGCGATCGCGTGCTGCAAAGTCGTGACGGGCAAAGCGGCGACGACGAACCCCGCGCTCGTGAATCAAGGCTGCAATGGCCTCGGCATGCTCGCGGACGCTCAGTGCACGCAGCAGTACAACGCGCTCAAGAGCTCCGCCAAGGCGATGGGCTCGAGCTGCGAGTGACCTCGTAATTCTACACTCGGAGCGCCGCGCAACGAGGCGCACGCCGGGTTTGGTAGCGCATTTTCCGCGAAATTAGCGGCACTCGTCCGAGCACGAACGTGTACGTTCGAGGGACGCGCGCGCACGCCAGCAATTGTGCGCGGGCGCTCTTTCCTTCATGCGTTTAGCGATCTGCGTCGCCTCGGCCTACGAACAAAACACGAGCTTGCCCAAGCTGCCGGGCGCGGAGCTCGATCTCGAGGCCATCAGCCAGCGTTTGGCGCAGCCGGACGCTGGCTTCAGCGTGCACGCGTTCAGCGCGCTGCGCGGCTTGGCCGAAGGCATCGAGCAACTGATCGACTCGCTCGGTGAGCCGGTAGAGACGCTGCTCTTCTATTTCTCGGGCTACGCGCTGATGTCCGAAGAGCGCGGGCCGGCGTTGCTCTTGGACGGCGAGCGCATCGGCACCTTCTCGCTCAAGCGCCTTTCGAAGATCGTGCTGCAGCACGCGCCCGAAGCGGCGATTTTGCTCGAGCTCGTCTCGCCGCCGGATTCATTTCAAGCGTCGTCCGATGTGGTGAGCGCGGTGAACGCGGCGCTCAGCGGTCTGGGTTCGACGGCGAGCGTGATCACCGCCGCGCGTCCGGCGTCCGCGTCCGGCGAAATCGCGCTCTCGCCGTTCAGCAATTTGCTGCGCATGGTGCTCGATTGGCGGGATCCCGCCGGCGCGCTCTCGCTCGCCGCGCTCTGGGCCGGCGTGCAGAGCGATCCCGCTTTGTTCGAAGAAATTCCGGCCATCGATTTCGCGCCGGGTCCGAGCGATCCGTTGCTCGTGCCCGCGCAAGTGCTCGGGCCGCGCCCATCGGAGCGGCCGGGCGCGCCGATCACGTCGCTCTATCCGTTCGCGGCGCCGGATTTGCGCAGCTACGTCGCCGAGGGCGATCAGCTTTCTGCGCGCGGTGAGCTCCAAGCCGCGCTCGATCACTACGAAGGAGCGCGCTCGCAGCTGCCTGCCGAGCCCGGTCCCGACCATGTGCAGCTGTACGAAAAGATCGGCTCCGCGCTGCGCAAAGTCGAACGCTTCGAGGACGCGCGCGCCTATTTCGAGGCTGCGCTCGCGATCGATCCTGATGCGCCGCGCTCGCTCGACGGCGTTACGGATTTGAGCCTCGAGCTCGGTGACATCGAGCGTGCGCGCGCTTGGCTCGAGCGTTGGAGCGCGGTGGATCCGAAGGCGCTCGTCGCGCACGAGCGCTTGCTCGGGCTTCAGCTCGCAGCCGGCGAACACGTGCTCGCGCTCGAGACGCGGCGAAGGCTCGCGCACGCAGTGCCGGAAAAGCTGCGCGCGGCCGACCAGCTCTACGCCGCCGCGCTCGCGGCGGAAGAGGTGCTCGGCGATCCGGCTCGCGCGATCGAGCTGCTCGAAGAGGCGCTCACCTTCGACCCGAGCTCGAGTGATGTGCTCACGCGCGTCGAAACGCTGCTCGAGAATCGCCGGGAATTCGGGCGGCTCGCGCTCGTGTACGAGTTCTCGCTCGAGCGCGCCGAGTCGCAGGAACTCGCGCAAGCGCTCGCGCGGAGGCTGGGTGACTTGTGTCGCGATCAGCTGCGCGATCCGGGTCGCGCGGTGCGCGCGCTCGCCCGCGCCGCCGAGCTCGAGCCGAACAACCACGCGCTCTTTGCCGAGCTGTCGCAGCTGTTCGTGAAATCGGGCGACCACGCGCGCGCCGCGGAGCTTTCGCGCCGCGCCGTCGCCGCCGAGCCAAAGCCCGAATATCTGCGGCTCGCGTTTCACGCGCTCGAAAAATCGGGCGAGCCGGATGCGGCGTGGAACGCCGTCAATGCGCTCGATTGGCTCGGTGAAGCGGACATCAACGAAAGTCTGGCCGCGAGCCAGCACCGCCCGGACGGGCTGCTCATGGCACGCTCGAATCTGAGCGAGAGCGATTGGGCCGAAGGCAAGCTCGCCGGCGACGCCGATCCGACGTTGATCGAGCTGCTTTGGGCGCTGCGCGAAGGCCTCGTCGAGATCGGCATGGCAGCGGCGAAGAAACAGTCGCTCGTGCCCGAGCTCGAGCCTTCGGCCGAGCAAGATCTGACCAAGAGCACCACGACGCTCGCCAAAACGCTGCTCTGGAGCTCGCGCTTGCTCGGCGTGCAGACGCCGAAGCTGTTCGTGCTGCCCGAAGTTCGCGGTGAGCTGCGCGGCGTGCCGGAAAAAATGCCGATTTCCGTCGCCAGCCGCACTGTCGGCAGTGGGCTCGGTTTGCCGGAGCTCGCGTTCTTGTGGGGCCGGCATTTGGTGCAGTTTCGCCGCGAGCACGAGCTCGGGTTGTTCTTGCCGGACACATCGGACCAAGAAGCGTTGCTCGCCGCTGCGCTCGCCGTCGGCGGCTCGCCCGAGTACGAGCTGCGCGCGCTCGACGGCACCGCGAAGCGCTTCGCGGCCGGGCTCAAGAAGCACCTGCGCGGCGCGAACGTCGACTACGTGAAGGACATCGTGCGCCGGCAACCGAAGCTCGAGCTCAGCGCGCGTTTGCGTGCGTATCGCAAGCGCGCGGAACGAGCGGCGCTCCGTGCGGGCTTGCTCGCGTGCGGCGACATCGCGATCGCGGCGCGGTTGAGCGAGCGCTTCCCGAGTGGTCGCGAGCTCACGCAGCACGAGAGTCGTGTGGACTTGGTTTCGTTCTCGCTTGCGAGTGCGTACGGCGATCTGCGTTCGCGCCTGGGCGTGGCTGTTTCAGGATAACGTTCCTCCCCCTGAGCGCGCGGAGCGCGCGATTTGGGGGAGGCCGCCCGCCCGCAGCGCGGAGCGCGAGGACGGACGGGGTGGGGGCAACCCTGGCTGGGACTCAGAAAACTCTGCGCGCTTCGTCCATTGCTGTCTGCGCGAGGACGGACGGGGTGGGGGCAACCCCAACCTCGATCAGAAATCGCCCGAAAAATGCGGCAGTTTGTGAGTGCGCGCGCGTGCGTCTAAAAGGAGAGGATGAGCTCCGTGCGCAGAGAGACTGTGGAAGGGAAGCGGCTCGCTGAAAACTCCGCGTTCAACTCGGTGTGGCGGCGCTTCGGTCCGTACTTGAGCGAACGACAGTGGGGCACCGTGCGCGAGGACTACAGCGAGTACGGCACCGCGTGGGATTATTTTCCGCACGAGCACGCGCGCAGCCGTGTCTATCGCTGGGGTGAAGACGGCATTGCGGGCTATGCCGATCACAAGCAGCGCATCTGCTTTGCGCTCGCGCTCTGGAACGAAAAAGATCCGATCCTGAAAGAGCGTTTGTTCGGGCTCACGAACGAAGAGGGCAATCACGGCGAGGACGTGAAGGAGCTCTATTACTACCTCGACGCGACGCCCACGCATTCGTACCTGAAGATGCTGTACAAGTATCCGCAGGCCGAATTTCCGTATCAGCGGTTGCTGGACGAAAATCGACGGCGCGGTCGCGATCGGCCGGAGTTCGAGCTCGTCGATACCGGCGTGTTCGATGATGGGCGTTACTTCGACGTGTTCGTCGAGTACGCCAAAGCGAGCCCGAACGACACACTCGTGCGCATCACGGCCGCCAATCGCGGGCCCGAGGCGAAGACGATTCATCTTTTGCCTCAGGTTTGGTTTCGTAACACCTGGGAGTGGAAGAAGGACGCGCCGCGGCCGAATCTGCGCGCCGAAGGGCCGCACACGGTGAAGCTCGAGCATCACCAACTCGGGCAATTTCGGCTCTATTGCGAGGGCGAGCCCGAGCTTTTGTTTTGTGAGAACGAGACGAACTTTCGGCGCATCTTCAACAGCGACGCGGGCTCGCGCCATCCGAAAGATGCGTTCCACGACTACGTGGTGCACGGAAATAAAGACGCAGTGTGCCCCGAGCGGAGCGGGACGAAGGCCGCGGCGTACTACGTGCGGCGGCTCGAACCCGGACAAAGCGTGCAACTCTATCTGCGGCTCTCGCTCGACGCGCACGAAGATCCGTTCAGCGCGTTCGAGCCGCTGTTCGAGGAGCGTTTGCGCGAAGCGGATGAGTTTTACGCGGCGCTGCAAGCCGAGATTGCGGACGAAGACGCGCGGCGGATTCAACGCCAAGCATTTGCCGGCATGATCTGGTCGAAGCAAACGTTTCACTATGACGTGCGCGCGTGGTTGCTCGGCGACGAAACACAACCGCCGCCACCGGAGCGCAGAAAACAAGGGCGAAACGCAGAGTGGGATCACCTCACCAACGAGGACGTGATCTCGATGCCGGACAAGTGGGAATACCCTTGGTATGCCTCTTGGGATCTCGCGTTTCACTGCATTCCGTTTTCGGTGATCGATCCGGAGTTCGCCAAATCCCAACTCGTGCTGCTCACGCGCGAGTGGTACATGCACCCGAACGGTCAGCTACCGGCGTACGAGTGGGCGTTCAGTGACGTGAACCCGCCGGTGCACGCGTGGGCCGCGTGGCGTGTGTTCCAGATCGATCGCAAACAGCAGGGCGGTGCGGGTGATCTGAAGTTCTTGGAGCGCGTGTTCCACAAGCTGATGATCAATTTCACCTGGTGGGTGAACCGCAAAGACGCCGAAGGGCGCAACGTATTTCAAGGCGGTTTTCTCGGCCTCGACAACGTGGGCGTGTTCGACCGCAGTAAGCCGCTGCCGACCGGCGGCTACATCGATCAATCCGACGGCACTGCGTGGATGGCGATGTACAGCTTGAATTTGATGCGCATCGCGCTCGAGCTCGCGAGCGCGAATGACGTTTACGAAGACATCGCGAGCAAGTTCTTCGAGCACTTCTTACACATCGCCGAGGCGATGATGGCGCTCGGCACCGAGGTGTGTCTGTGGGATCAGCACGACGAATTTTACTACGACACGCTGCACGTGCCCGGTGAGCGCCCGCTGCCGCTCCGCATTCGCTCACTCGTGGGGTTGATGCCGCTCTTTGCCGTCGAGGTGCTCCAGTCGGAGATCATGGAGAAGCTCAAGGGCTTCAGCGGACGCTTGAAATGGTTTCTCGAATATCGGCCCGATTTGGCGAAGCTCGTGTCGCGTTGGTCGGAGACGGCGACGAGCGAGCGCCACTTGCTCTCGCTGCTCCGCGGTCACCGCATGAAGCGGTTGCTCTCGCGTATGCTGGACGAACACGAATTCTTGTCGGACTACGGCGTGCGCAGCCTCTCGCGTTATCACCGCGAGCATCCGTTCGTGCTCGAGGCCAAGGGCGAGACGTTCACGGTGAAGTATTCGCCGTGCGAGTCGGAATCCGGCTTATTCGGCGGCAATTCGAACTGGCGCGGGCCGATTTGGTTCCCCACCAATTTCTTGATCATCGAATCCCTGCAGCGCTTTCATCACTATTACGGGGACGATTTCAAAGTCGAATGCCCGACCGGCTCGGGCACGTACCTCACGCTCGATCAGATCGCTTCGCACTTGGCGGATCGCCTGACGCGGTTGTTCGCGCGTGACGAGCACGGCCGGCGCCCGATCTACGGCGACTGTGCCCTGTTCCAGAACGATCCGCATTTTCGCGACTACATCACGTTCTTCGAGTTCTTCCACGGCGACAACGGGCGCGGCTTGGGCGCTTCGCACCAAACCGGGTGGACTGGTTTGATCGCGAAATTGTTGATGCCGCGGCACCATCACGCGCCCTGATGCGAACACGGCTCAGGGCTCGACGGCGCGCCGAAAGCGCGCGTTTTTAGCGCCGTTCGAGGCGCGTTCGCGAGTACGCTCGGAGCGTGGCTCGCCGCATCGATCGCCGCGTTTGGCTCGCCGCCGCGGCGATCGGGCTCGGCGCGCTCTACGGCCTATGGCCGCGCGACGAGCGCGCGGTTTTGAATTTGCTCGACGGCTTGTGCGAGAAACTCAACCAAGCGCACGACGCCGCGAGCGTTGCCGCGTTGAACGAGGCGGTGGCTCACGCTGCGGCCCCGAATTTCAGCGTGCGGGTGAGTGAGCTCGGCGACGAAACGCGCGGGCTCGAGGAAGCGCGCGTATGGTCGAGCGAGCTGCTCGCAGGTCCGCCGCACACGTTCTCGCTCGTCGATGCCGAAGCGCGCGTGGAAAAGAACATCGCGCGCGTGCAGGCGAATCTGCTCGTCTCGGAGCGTGGGTCGAGCGAGCAACATCGCGATTTGCGCCCCACACAAATCGAGCTCCACCGCGTTGGGGGCGCGTGGTTGATCGAGTCGATCGTGATCGACTCGATCGCGCCCGAGCGCCCGGAAGCGCGGCCTTAGTCGCAGCCTTCGTTCACTTGGCTGGTGAGCGGAAGTGCCAGGCTTTCGGCTGCAAAAACGCTTCGATACCGTAAGTCGAGAGCGTCGAGCCGATGCCGGAGTTCTTGCGGCCGGACCAGGGCAAACGCGGGCTCACGCGGTCGCAGCAGTTCCAATACGCCGAGCCGACCTCGACCTGTTCCAGTAACTTTTCGGCGCGCGCGCGATCGCGCGTGTACACGGCCGCCGTCAGCCCGTAGTCGGTGTCGCGCATCAGCTCGAGGCCTTCGTCATCCGAGCTCACCTTTTGGAGTCCGATGATGGGGCCGAAGCTCTCTTCGCGCATCAAGCGCATGTCGTGATTCGCGCCGCTGAATACGGTCGGCTCGAAGAACCAACCCGGACGATCCGCGCGTTTGCCGCCGTGCTCGAGCTTGCCGCCGCGAGCGAGCGCGTCATCCGTGTGTGCTTGCAAGAGCTCGAGCGCGGGCTGCCGTCGCGCGAGCGCACCGATGTACGTATTTTTGTCGCGCGGATCGCCGAGCACGAAGCCCTTCACTTCGGCGACGAAGCGGTTCAAAAATTCGTCCCAGATCTTTTCGTGCACGTAGATGCGTTCGACGGCGCAGCAACTCTGGCCGGTGTTGTAGAACGCGCCGTCCGCCACGCCCGCAGCGACGCTCGCGACGTCGACATCATCGGTGACGTAGACCGGATCTTTGCCGCCGAGCTCGAGCTGTAGCTTGACCAATTTCGGCGCGACTTGCGCCGCGATCTTGCGGCCCGTTGCGTACGAGCCCGTGAAAAATACACCGGCAATCGGGGCTTCCAACAAAGCCGCGCCGACTTCGGCGCCGCCCACGAGCGGCGTGAACACGGCGCTCGGCACGCCGGCCTCGTGCATGAGCTTGGCGATCGCAAGGCCGGTGAGCGTCGCGAACTCGCTCGGCTTGTACAAGACGGCGTTGCCCGTGAGCAGCGCCGGCACGAACACGTTGCCGCCGACGAAGTATGGGTAATTCCAAGCCGAGATGTTGGCGATCACGCCGAGCGGCTCGTGGCTGATGCGCTCCTCCATGCCCTCGATCTGCTGCACGATTTCGGGGGAGAGCTCGGCCGCGCTCTTCTCCAAGAAGAAATCGATGCGCGCGATCAAGCCCGTGATTTCGTTCCGCGATTGCGCGATCGGTTTGCCCACTTCGGAAGTGAGCGTGAGCGCGAGCGCGTCGGTGCGCTCGACGACCAAGTCGCGAAAACGCCGGATGATCGCGGCGCGGTCCGCGAGCGGGCGCTTTGCCCAGGCGCGCTGCGCGACGCGGCTCGCGTCCGCTTTGGCGCGCACGGTGCTCGGAGTATCTTCGGCGATCTCTTCGAGTGTGTGATCAGTCGCGGGATCGATGATGCGCATCGCGCGCACGATAGCACTGGGTCACGCGGCGCGGCAGCGCGTGCCCGCTCAACCCACTTCGGAATCGTCCGCAACACGCGCCGCAGCGGCGAGCAGGATCAGTGAAATCCAGGTGAAATTCATGAGCAAGAGGTGTGTCACCTGCAAATAGCCGGGCGCGGAGAGGAGCACGTTGAGCGCGCCGGCCAAGACCTGCAGGCAGACACAGCCGGCCAGTGCGAAGCTCGCGCGCTTCACGTCGCGACTCGTGCGGTAGCCGGGCAGCACCATCGCGACATACGCGACGAACGCCGCGACGCCGAGCGCCAAGAGCGGGTGCAACGCGCGCACGCGCTGGAGCAGGTGAGCGCTCGCGCCCTGATCTTCTTGCATGCGCGCGGCGAGCCCCGAGGCGTGTACTGGGAAGACCGTGTCACCCAGCGCGGTGACGGCGCCGGTCGCCGAGACCAAGAGCACGCCGAAGCCGGCGAGGAGCACGAGCGCACGCGCTCCGCTCGGCAAGGCGCGTGGAGCACGCGCATCTGCTCCCGCGTAGTAAGCGCACCAAGTCAGCGCCGCGGTGAGGAGCGCCGTGACCATCAGGTGGAGCGGCAACACGAGCGCGCGCCCGAGCGAAGCGTTGTTCTCGACCAAATGCAGCTTCACGAGCAGCGCGCCGACCAACGCTTCCACGATGATCATCACGCCCGAAAGCGCCGCAGCTCGTCGCACTGGGTGCGTAGCGGGGTAGAGCCGGAACCCGAGCACTGCCAAACCGAGCACCGCGATCGCGCTGATGCCCGAAGTGGCGCGATGCGTGTATTCGATGGCCGTCTTCAAAGTGTGCGGCAGCTGCAGGATTTCGCCGTTGCAGCTGGGCCAGTGTTGCCCGCAACCCGCGCCGGAGCCCGTGATCCGCACCACCGCACCGAACAAGATGACGAACAATGTGTAGCCGAGGACGGCCCAGCCATAGTGTGCGAAGCGCTCGCGCGGCGAGCGAGTGACGCTCGGCTCGGCCAAGACTGGGGCGGTTCGATCCGTCACGCGCGCCCGGTGTGCCACGGCGCCGCCGGACCGTCGAGATCGCGTCGCGCGCTCGCCTTCGCCGAAAACCGCTTGCGAGCTACGCGGGAATAGATTAACTTTGTTAAGTAATCGCGCGGCGCTCAAAAACAGCCGCGTTCGTCATCCCTCGCAAAAGGACGCGGCGCCATGAGCAACTCAGCCCCCAGCTACTTCGGCAGCATTCCCACGATCAAGTACGAGGGGCCGACGAGCGAAAATCCGCTCGCCTTTCGCTACTACGACAAGGATCGTTTGGTCTTGGGCAAGCGCATGGAGGAGCAGCTCCGGTGCGCGGTTTGTTATTGGCACTCGTTCGCGTGGCCGGGCTCGGATGTGTTCGGCGCCGGCACTTTCGAGCGACCGTGGTTCAAGGTGCAGAACCCGCTCGAAGCGGCCGAGGTGAAGCTGCAGGCGGCGTTCGAGTTCTTCTCGAAGCTGGGCGCGCCGTACTTCACCTTTCACGATCGCGACATCGCGCCCGAAGGCGCGACGTTGAAAGAAAGCCACGACAACTTGGATCGGCTGGCCGCGAGCGCCGAGCGCGAGATGAATCGCACGGGCGTCAAGCTGCTTTGGGGCACAGCGAATCTCTTCAGCCATCCGCGTTACATGAGCGGCGCAGCGACCAATCCGGATCCGGAGATCTTTGCGTACGCGGCCGCGCAGGTGAAAAAGATCTTCGAGCTCACGCACCAGCTCAGCGGCGAAAACTACGTGCTCTGGGGCGGTCGTGAAGGCTACGAGACGCTGCTCAACACCGATATGAAGCGCGAGTGCGATCAGCTCGGGCGCTTCCTCTCGTTGGTGGCCGAGCACAAGCACAAAATCGGCTTCAAAGGCCTGCTTTTGCTGGAACCGAAGCCGAAAGAGCCGACCAAGCATCAATATGACTTCGACACCGCGAGCGTGTACGCATTCTTGCAGCGCTACGGCCTCGAGAAAGAATATCGCGTCAACATCGAGGCCAATCACGCGATCTTGAGCGGACACTCGTTCCAGCACGAAGTGGCGTACGCGCTCGCCAACGGCGTGTTCGGCAGCATCGACATGAACCGCGGTGACTCGCTGCTCGGTTGGGACACCGATCAATTCCCGAACGATCTGTCCGAGATCGCGCTCGTGATGTTCACGATCTTGCGCGGTGGTGGCTTCACCAGCGGCGGCATGAACTTCGACGCCAAGCTGCGCCGTCAGAGCATCGATGCCGAAGATCTGTTCTACGCGCACATCGGCGGGATGGACGTGCTCGCGCGCGGGCTCTTGATCGCGGAGAAGATGCTTGCGGACGGCAAGCTCGCGAACGTGATCGAGCAACGCTACGCGGGCTGGAAGCAGGATTTGGGAGAGCGCATCTTGGGCGGCAAGCTGAGCCTTTCGGATCTCTCGACGCACGTGCTGTCGAAGGGCCTCGAGCCGAAGGCGCGCTCGGGCCGGCAAGAAGCGCTCGAGAATCTGGTCAATCAGTACTTGTAATCCGCCGCGCTCGGCATGCCGCCCGCGTGGGAAGCGACGTGGGCGGCGTAGCGATTGGCGCGCTCGAGCGCGAGCGGGAGCGGCGTTTTTCGGCTCAGCTCGAGCCCGAGCGCCGCGCTGAACGAGTCGCCTGCACCGACCGGATCGCCATCGCGCGAGCTGAGCGGAAAGCCCGGATGCTCGACGCGCTCCGTGCGCGTTTGCACGAATGCGCCGCGCGCGCCGCGCGTGACCGCGACGAGCTCGACGCCGCGCGCTTGCAAGAGCCAAGACACGACGTCGACCTGATCGAAGATACGACCGAGCGTCGCGACTTCGCTCTCGTTCAATTTGACGACGTTCGCCAGGCGCAAAGCGTGCTCCACGACTTGCGGCGTCGCGAACGGCTCGCGCACGTTGAGATCGCACAGGCGGATCGCGGTCGTCGGCGCATGGCCGAGCGCGCGCTCGATCATCTCGAAGCCGAGCGCGCTACGTTGCGCGAGCGTGCCGAAGCAAATCACGTTTGCCGCGCGGAACACGGCGAGAAGCTCATCACGCCAAGCGATGTGGTCCCACGCGACGCCCGTCGCGATGCGATAGCCCGGCTCGCCCTCGACGAGCTCGACGTGCACGGTGCCGGTTGGCGCATGCTCGTCGATTTGGACGAAGCTCACGTCCACACCGCGCGCGGACAGCTCGCTGAGCGCGCGCGTCCCGAGCTCATCGCGCCCGACGCGACTCACGAGCAAGGCGTCGGCGCCGAGCACGCGCGCGTGATATGCCGCGTTCGCCGCGGCCCCACCGAGCCGCGCGCCGTCGGGGAAAAGGTCCCACAAAAGCTCGCCCCAAGCGATGAAACGCGGCACTTCGGGCCCTCGGCTCATGCCCTGGGCCATACGCCGATGCGCGTCGTTCCGCTACCGCGCACGTCGAGGCCCGGATAATTGCCGATCGGGGTCGACGAGCCCGACGGATCGCGGTAGGGCCCGGGCGTGGATTCCTACGACATCATCGCGGTCATCGTGGGCGTGATGTTCACGCTGCGAAAGCTCGACACGCAAAGCCGCGTGGCCGCGGATCAGCCCGCGGTCTCGGTCGAGGATTTCGAGCGCTGGCAACGTCAGAGTGCGTCGGCATATGCGCCCGGCGCGTATGCGTCGTTCGCGCGCGTGCTGTTTCACTTCGCTTACATCCGCTACGCCGTGCACCATCCGCTGCCACCGCTCGTGTTCGCGCGCGTGGCGTTGCTGGTGGATTTGGTGTGGCTGATCTCGGTCGGCACCACGCTGTACCGCGCCAACGCGGCGCGGCAGCTCGGACGCAAGCTCGGGATCGTGCTGCAGAAGCCAGCACCGACCCGCTGACGGTGAGCTCCACGAGCGCACGCGCGGTGACGCGATTTTCGCGGCCGTTTCGCGCTCGGCCCTGCAGCAGGAAGGGTTCTTTCACTCTCGGCGTATGACGCTCGAGATGAAAGAACGCCTCTTGGAGTCCTTCGCGATTCTGCTTGCGGGACTCTTTTCTGCCGAACGGGCGAAGCCTTGGTCGCTCGCACCAGCGCCTCGCGTCGATGACGCGCCTCGGCCGTCGGCAGACAGCACGCGCGAGCTCGCCCGCGACAAACACTGAATCGCCCCTCGAGATTTCACGAAGGGCGACCGAGTGTCCGCGCGGCGCGGCCTTTTACGGCGAGGGAGGCGGAGGCAGCGTGGAGCCGGCGGGCGGGCGCTCACGTAAACAGCGCTCGATGCCGTCGAGCACATCTTGCGGCGCGCCTTTGGGCAAGCGCGGGCGGCCGAGCACGTTCGTCGCCAAGCGATCCCAAGTCACGCCGCCATCGGAACCGAAGCTCAACCACACGAACATCGCGCGGCCTTTGATGTTCGCGTCCGGCACGCCGCCACCGCGGCCGCCGTTCCACGCGCGCGAGTCACTGCTGTTGTTGCGGTTGTCGCCCATGACCCACGTCTCGCCGGGCTTCACGTGGTACGGCCCTTGGCGTGGCTCGCTGCCGCGATCTTCTTCGTATTGGGTGATGTACGCGTAGCTGCCGAGGAACTCCATGTACAGCTCGCTGCGCTTGAGCTGCGAGTCCGTGCCCTCGTGATAATCGTACATGCCGATGCGGCAGTTGGGCACGCGCCAACCATTTATCAACGGGTGCCCGTTCTCGACGCTGAGCG
>FTDA01000829.1_pt1 | contig 20101 bp, 22 predicted proteins | sample 1639731 | NCBI WGS metagenome assembly FTDA01 (sample SAMEA3914869, study PRJEB12502) | metagenome | biome: forest; material: soil | place: USA | collected 2012-03-12 | depth 0.1 m
GATCTCGACCGTGCTCGGCGCTTCGGTGTGCCCGGTGTGCTCGCTGTATTCGGTGATCGAGGCCGAGCTCACACGCGCGACCGTCACTTCCACGCGCGGCTCGGCAGGTCCCGCGTGCGCCTCTTTTTCCAGTGGCCTCGCGCAACCCGTGTTGACGAGCAGCGCCGCGCCGAGAGCGATTTTCGAAAGCATTCCGTGAGCCGCACGCGTGACAGCGGCGCCCTTGAGCTCTGCGTTCATGTCGCGGAACGTGCATCCCGATACTCCGATAGTCAAACAAACATTTTAGTATCAAAACCGTAACGGCGGCGCGCGGGCGCCTACGTCGATTCGTGGTAGCCTTTGCGTCAGATGCCCACGAAACCGATGACCCCCGACGAACGCGCCAAGGTGTTCAAGGCGCTTTCCGATCCGCGCCGCGTGGAAATCGTGGAGCACCTGACCAAGGGCGCTCAGTGCGGCGCGGTATTGGCCGAGTCACTGGGCATCAGCGTGGCCCTGCTCTCTCATCATTGGGAGGTGCTGGTGCAAGCGGGCATCCTGCGCAAAGAGCGAGTCGGGCAACTCCGAGTCTGCACGCTGAACTGTGAACGTCTGCGTGAAGCGCTCACGATGGGCGGCGCCTGGGAGCTCACCGCGATTGCGCCCGACCCCGAAGCCAAGCCACGGAAGAAACGCGCACCGGCAAAGCGCGCGCGCGCCACGGGCAAAGCCAAGCCAACCGCATCGCTAGATTGAGGAGTTTTGCGAGCTGATCCGCTCGCGCGCCGATCTTCAAACCAATCGTCGCGCACGCACGAATGCTCGCATTGTGTCGCGAGGTTTACTCGGCCGTCGCGCGCTCGCAGGATGATAGCGTCGCGCGCCATGAAGCTTCGCATTGGGGCCTGCGCCGTGCTCATCGCTGCGGTGAGCTGCGGCGGACAACCTCGTGAGTCGGCTGCACCCACCGCGCCCGCTGCAAGCGAATCGAGCCAAGCTCCACCAATCTCGAGCGCGCCCGAAGCGTCGCCGAACGCGTTCCCGTTGCCGGGCGCCACGGGCGCGCTGACTCTGGACTTCATCTTCTTCGAGCCGAAGCGAGAGCGCGTGTGGGTGCCCGCCGCGGGCACGGGCTCGGTCGCCGTCTTCGATGTCGCGAGTCGCACGTTCGCGCGCGTGGACGGCTTCGAGGTCCGCGAGCGGGAAGCGCGCGGCAAGAAGCGAGTGCTCGGCCCGAGCGCAGGCGCAATCGGTGAAGGCTTCGCCTACGTCGGCAATCGCGCGACGCGCGAAGTGTGCGCGGTCGAGCTCCAAACCTTGAAGCGCGGCGCATGCCTCGCGCTCCCGTCTGCGCTCGATTTGGTCGAGTACGTTGCGCCCACGCACGAAGTCTGGGTCACTACGCCCGACGCGCACTCAATCGCAGTGCTCGACGCGACACACCCCGAAAAGCTCGAGCCAAAGAGCATCATTTCTCTGCCCGGCGAGCCCGAAGGCTACGCCGTCGACGAGCCCCACGGCCAATTCCTGACGAACCTCGAAGATGCTGGCTCGACACTCGCGATCGACTTGCACACGCACGCCGTCCTCCACACGTGGAGTCCCGGTTGCTCGAGCGAAGGCCCGCGCGGCATCGCCGTCGATCCCGCGCGCAACTTGGTCTTCGTCGCCTGCACCGACCACGTCCAAGCACTCGACATGAACGGCGCCCAACTCGGCAAGCTCGACACCGGAGCTGGCGTCGACAACATCGCTTATGCGCCGGGCACCGGTCTGCTGTACGCGGCCGCCGGAAAAGCTGCCAAGCTCACCGTCGCGCATGTCGACGAGCACGGCGCTTTCTCGGTCGTGGCGACGACTCCAACCGTCTCCGGCGCGCGCAATGCAGTCAGCGACTCCAAGGGCGCTGCCTACATCGCGGATCCGCAAAATGGCCGACTGCTCCTAGTCCCCGCGCCGCACTAAGCGAGTCGAGGTGGGCGGCTGCGCGCCAATCACGCGGCAGCCGCAATGTCGCCATTTGATTGGCTTACAACGTTGCAGCGCACGAACTACTCGGGGCCTTTGGACAAGCTACTTCCGCCACCTGCGCCATCTGCTCGTCCCGCCCATCACTCCGGACCATCCCCAAGCGCCTGAGCTTCGATTCATGCGCCAACTCCGCTGGGAAGATGGATTGCCCATCGTACTTGGCCCCTCGCAAGCAGGCGCCGGCGAAGTCTGCGCCGGTCAAGTCGGCCGCAGAGAGATCGGCGCCGCACAGGTTTGCGCCGGCGAAGCGTGCTTTTTGTAGCTTGGCGTTGACGAAGCTCGCGTGGTCGAGGTCGGCCGCGGTGAAGTTTGCTGCGTCGAGCGAGGCGAAGGCGAAGCTCGCGCGCGGGAGCACGGCGCCATAGAATGTGGCGCCGGTCGCCGAAATGCCGTCGAAAATTGCACGCGACTCGAGCGCCCGAACTCCGGTGAGATTGGCGCGAGTGAGCTGCGCATCTTCGGCATGGGCGTCGCTCAATTGCGCGTTCCATAAGTTCGCGCCGGACAGATCGGAGCCGGCCAGTTTGCTCAGACGACACGCCACGAACGAGATGCGAGCGGCTTTGGCGTCCGTGAAATCGACTCGTGATAAGTCGAGCCTGGATTTGTCACACGCGAAGCTCGCGCGTTCGAGGTTGGCTTTGGCGAAGCTTGCGGCTTCGAGCTTGACGCCTTGAAAGTCGACGCCGCTGAGCTCGGCGCTCGTGAAGTTCGCGTTGCTCACGTCTAGGTGATCCAAGCGGAAGCCAACCAAATGCGCGCCGACGAAATCCTTCAGCGCGTGGCGCTGAATGGTTCGCCGAAGAGGTGGCGCTGCATCCACGATGAGAACAGAGAGCGCGAGCGCGACGAGCCCTAACGCCGTCGCGCGTGGCCCCGGCCAGGCGCGAGTCGTGACGAGCCAATAACGGACTGAGACGATGAAGGCTGTCGCGAAAAAAAGCGCCTGAACGATCAGATGGCCGCCACTCAGCGGCGCGACGCGCCACACCAAAATGCCGCTCACGAGTGGCCAGGCGCCCCAAACCAAGATCTGCGTGAGCACTGATAAACCAAGCCCGTGCCCGAGGAGGCGCTTTCCGCACTCTGATAGCGGCCAAACATCGATGGGTGCTGCTGCGCGCACCCGCAGCCGCGCCAAGTTTTCGTACACATAGATGAAGAACAAGACAAGCGCGAGCGGCAGCGCAATCATCGCGCTCGTCAAAGACACAGTCGCATCGACCAGCGGCAGGTGCGTCGTGCCTTCGCCCGACACCAAATCACAATCCCGAATGGCAATGATCGTTAGACCAATGTACGCCGCGACGCTCAGCGCCGTCAGCGTCAAGCTCCGGAGCTCGTTCGCGACGTCTGCGATCGCTTTTTCTTGCTCTGTATCGCGAATCTTGGCGGCATCGAGGGTCATCGCGTCGAGCAGCGAATCACCCGAAATCGCGGCGCACAATAGGCTTTTCTTCGGCGCGTGGGTCAAGACTGGACGATGGACATCGTCGTACCTCGCGCTCGCGCGAGCGCCCGGTGAGCATCGCTAATCGGCGAGACGAGCAACGGTCCTCGTCACTCCCCATTCAAAAGCGACCCTGCGACTCAGCCACGGATACCGGTCGGGGTCACTCACACGTTGGCGCCGTTGATCGCCCGCGCATACGCCCCCGGCGTCGTGCCCACGAGGCGACGAAAGTGTCGGTTCAATTGGCTTTGATCGTAGAGCCCGACGCGCGGCGCGACCTCGCTTGGTTTCAAGCCTGCGGCGAGCAGCTCTTTGGCGCGCATGATGCGCAGGCTGGTGAGGTAGGCGTGCGGGGGTAGGCCGACTTGCGTGCGGAATGCTCGGCAGAGATGGAACTTGTCCGTGCCCGCGTGATCGGCGAGCGCGTCGAGCGTGACCTCGGTGTCGAGGCGTTCGCGCAGTAGCTCGATGGCGCGGCGCACGGGGCGGCGGTATTCGCATTTGGCGTCGCGGACGGCGGCGAACGCGCAGATGGCCTCGGTGACGGCGACCTCGAGCGCGAGGCGACTGGCGCAAGCCTGCACGGCGTCGTGCAAGCGGTGGAAGGCGGCGCCGCGCGCGTCGCCCGCTGCTAGGTGCGAGTGCACGCAGACCGCGCCGTTCGGCTCTTCCACGGTGCGCGCCGGAAAAGAGACGATTTGATACGTCGTCGGGCTTTCGCGCGAAAGATCGCGCACGACATCACCGGGTTGCTGGATGCGCAACGAACCGGCGGAGCTCGACCAGATCTTGCCGCGCGTGAAGAAGGACGAGCGCCCCGCTTCCACGCGAGTGATCGTGTAGGTCTCCTTCATTCCGACGTAGAGCTCATCACTCGACCAGCGCAGCGCGCGGAGGCCGGGAACCGAGACTGGGAGGACGTGCTTACGACTCGCCACGGCTTCAGTTTACGGCGTCGAGGCTGCTGGCGCTTGGGCATTCTTGGCCCCATTCGCTTTGGAGCTTCGCGCCGGCAATCGCCAGTTTTGCGCGGGTTTTGCACGTTATCTCGGGGAGATGCCTGAAAACAAAGTTGCTCTCGTCACTGGCGCCAACAAGGGTATTGGGCACGCGATCGCGAGCCAGCTCGCGGCACACGGCTTGACGGTTTTGGTCGGCGCGCGCGATCTCGCGCTCGGCGAGACCGGCGCGAATTCGGGCGGCTGGACGTGTACACCGCGACCGACTTGAACGGCCACAACGGACCGCGCACGGTCGCCGAAGCCGCGCGCCAGCCCGTGCGCCTAGCGCTGCTCGACACCGATGGGCACACCGGCACGTTCTCGAACGACGCTGGCGTATTCCGTGGTGAGCGTCCGCGCGGGCGCTCGACGACTGGCGGCGTGGGGCGAGGCTACGGCTAACTAGCCCTGCTCAGCGCTCCGCGACGTCGACGCGCGGCGAGCCACGCGAGTCCTAACCCGACGCACCAGCCACTCCAGCTGCTGCGACCACGGCCCGCCGCGCCCGAGATCGCGCAGGTCGAGTGCGGTTGCTCGGGCACGGAGCCCTGCGGGGTGCTGAGCATGTTGCGTTCACCGGCTGGCGGTTGTGGCGTGTACTCGAGCAGGCTCGTATCGAACTGCTTCGCCTTCGCGCGCTCGAGGATGCCGCTCAGCACCGTTGGGTCGAGCGTGGGCGTGCGACTCAAAATCCAAAAGTACAAGCGTGAAGGATGGCCCACGACTGCGTATTCGTAATTCGAGCCGACTTCGAGGATCCAATAATCTCCGGTGTAGCCCCCGACGTTCAGCGCGAGCTTCGCCGGCACCGTCGTGTCCGGCACCGTGGCGGTCATGGAAACGGTTTGCAGCTTGCCGGTCGCGCTGCCCACGTTGCACTGGTTCACGAGGCTCAGGGAGCCATCGGGAGCCTGCGTGTAAAAGGCTGTCGTGCCGTGACAATCCGTTTCGGTCATGCGCGGAAGCCGCGCAATTTCGTACCATTTGCCCTGTAACTGCGAGATCTCCACGCTCGGCGCCACTTCGAGCGGCGGATCGGATTGGCAGCCGCCGAGAGTGGCGGCGGTGAGCAAAGTTGCCGCGAGCGCGAGCACCCGCGTGTTCCTCGACGTGATGCGTTTCATTGCTGACCTCGACGGCGACGGCTGATGAGCCAGCCCAGCGCAGCAACGCCGACGAGCGCCTGCCCGAAGCTTCTGCCCTGCGGAGCGCTGCCGCCGCAGCCGTAGCCGGGCTCTGAAGGATTCATGATGTTCGCATTGGCGGAGCTGTTCGGATCCGTGCCAGCTTTGAGCTCGTCGACGTCCGACACTCCGTCTCCATCACTATCGAACTGGTCCGTCTGCAGTTGGGCGAGCGCGGGCGTGAGCGAGGCACGGTCAGAAAACCCGCGCGCCTTCAACGACAGCGCGAACAACGTCCGAGCGGTGGGCGCGCCGGTGTTCTCTTTCAAGTGACAGACGGCGCAGGGCACTTGATAGGTGAGGTCGAGATCGCTTGCGACGACACTCGGGAACTCGTCCTCGGCGCGCGCGGGCGCGCTCCAAGCGATGGCCGCGAGACCGAGCACCGCAAACAGGCAGCGTTTAGCGTGGTTCATGGGGGTACTCGGGCACTCAGAGGTAGACGTGGAGTTGGATCATGAATGCCATCGCCGGCACGTTCACGGTGCCGAACGCCAGACTTTGGTGAACGAAGTCGAAGCGCGTGTCGGCGTGCGGCAAGAAGAACCAATCGGCACCGAGCCAACCGCTCCAAGAAGTGCCGACGCCCTTGGCGCCGGTGTGCATGTTCTCGCCTGTCGCGATCACGTGCACGCCCTGCACCGGCTCGACATCGGCTTGCAGCATCGTTGCGTAACCCGTCGCCGAAATCGCCGAGGAAGCAATGAGATCCGTCTCCGCGAGCAGCACCAACGGCGACACTGGCGCGACACGCGCGAACAGGCCGTGCGCTTGGCGCGTATTGGGCACGAGCACGTACAAGTCGCGCGCCGCGTGCGTGAGCAAGCTGCTCACACCGAGCGCCACGTTCGAAACGGGCGCGTACTCGGCGTATCCGGAGTAGCCCCTTTCGCGGAAGGCATCGGGCGAAACCTGGTAATTTCCTGCGATTGCCATGATCTCACCGCGCAGCTGATCGCCGCTGTAGGACAGCGCCACGCCGTGCTGCTGCGTGTCGTTCAAGTCCGTGCGCGTGGAGGCGCGCACGAACAGCGTGTGCTCGATCTGACGAATGCCGAACGGTACGTCGATGCGCCCGGCGCGGACCAAGAGCGCATCGTCCGGGCCGAATGCCCAACCGAGCCAATGTTCGCGCGACACGAAGCCGCCACTGATCGAAGCCGCCGGATCGTCGACGTTCACGAAGCCCACGCTGGCGTAAGCGCGAAACCCTCCGGTCACGATCGCGGCGCGCGCATCCGCTTGCATGAGCACGAAGTCTTGTCGGTACTTGCCGTTGCCGGTTTTGCTGTCGATAGCGAGCGTGCGCACGGAGCCGCTCGGAATGAACCAGGCCGGCGGCTTGACCGCGCCCCACAGGAACCCAGCGGAGCTACTCGGCTCATCACTGTTGCTCGTCCCGTAGTGCGTACGCAGCAGAAAATCACCCTGAGCCGAGCCGTATGCGGTGAGCACGCCGCCGCCACTCGGATCCACGTGGCAAACCGCACAACCGGTGTAATTGTGCCGGATCATCCACGGGTAGGCGTGCGCCGAACGCGGCGAAAGCCACAGCGTCAGACAGACGAGGACCAGGAGTGCCAGACTAGCGGGGGGAGCACGACGCGCGCCGCGCGCCGCGCGAGGAGCGGTTTCGGAGAAAAAGCGGAAAGTCATGAACTCGTTTGCTGCGGACGCAACAGCGATCCGCCCGAGAGTTTTCGAAGCGCGTGGGAAAGCACCCAACCTTTGCCGCGCACACTACAAGATCTCGGGCGATTGAGTCGAGAGCTGGTTCCGCGCGACAGCTGAGAAATCCACGCTCGAACCTGTTGCTCGAATGCCAACGACGAAGCCTGCCTGAAAAACGTGCGCCAGATCTTTTTCTGCCTGCTTGGCGCGCGGGCATCGCACTTCAGGACGTACCTCGGAGATCTTCGCTTGAGCTCGCCTGCCACGCCTGGCTTGTTTCGACACTTTCGAGCTCGTTCGAGCCCATGGGAGAGAGTGGCGTTCGTGCGAGTCACCCCCTGGTTGGCGTTGGCGTCGGCGTTGATGCTTGGAGCGTGTGGTCAGAGCGCCGCGATCCCGACGGCGGCGGGCGGCAGCGGCGGAAGTGGCGGACTCACGTTCAACGTGCCGCCCCCGACGCCGATCGACTGCGACGCCGCGGCTCCCGTTGAAAATCTGGCGCCAACGCAGCCGAGAGATTCACTCTGTGATACTTCAGCTGCGCCCGCTTCATTCTCGAAGGACGTGGCCCCGATCGTCGGTAGCTGCAGCGGCGAAGTTTGCCACGTCGGTTGGCCGTATGAAGCGCTCGTCGGCATTCATTCCACTGCCTGTTGCGACGAGCGCTTCCTCGTCAATCCCTACGCGCCTTCCGAAAGCGCACTGATTCAAGCGCTCCTCGGCACGAACCCCTGCGTCGGTCAAATGCCTCCGGGCCGGCCGTTCATGCGAGCCCAACTCGATCCCGTCATCGCTTGGGTTTGCCAGGGCGCGCTGAAGAACTGAGCCCGGCTTCACGCCTTGGTCTCCCGCGCGGTAACGCGGGCGACGCCGCGCGCCGAGTGAGCGCCATCACCCTCCGGGTAGGCAGACTTTGCGGTTGTTCGCGCCGCCACCCGTCGAGCGACAAATGAAGGCTGCGCTCGCGTACTTTTGACAGTACGCCGTGTCGTCGGTGAAGCCCGCGCGCGTCACTTGGTCGGGCTCACAGCTCAGAAAGCAGTCGAGCGCGCCTGTGGATTCGAACGGCGCGCACACCTCGGGCAATGCATCGGGGCATTCGTTCGCGGCGGCGCAGCAATCCGCGTCGCTGCTACAGCCGTGAGTGCAGTAGCCATTTTGCACTTGGGTCAGGCACGCGGGCACGCCGAGCAACGCTCCGGGCGCGACGTTCGCGTAGCACTCGTTCGCCGCTTGGCAGGCGCGTCCGGTCTCGCTCGTCCCAGGCGCATCGCCATGGCTACTGCCAGCACAGGCCGCAACCGCGAACGCGGGCAGCGCGAGTGCTCGCCAGTGTTTCCAAGAGGCGGGCATCACTTGACCACGGGCTCGGCGCAAATGCCGTTGGTGCACGGAATGGCGTTACAGCAGTCGCCGTCGGCGTGACAAATCTGGCCGTACTCGGCGCAAACCGCGGGCGTGCCGCCGGCGCCACCGGTGCTCGTGCTGCCACCCGTGCTCGTGCCGCCGCCGGTCCCCGTCGAGCCGCCCGAACCACCACCACCAGTCGTAGCGCAGGTACCCGAGGTCGAGCCGGGCGCGCGATGACACAAACCGCCCGGACAACAATCGCCGTTGATCGTACAGCTCTCGCCTGTCTTCACGCACACTTCGCTCGAGCAGTGCAGCGCTCCGCTCGCATCGGGGACACAGGGCGCGTTGTTGCAGCAGTCGGCAGCAGACGCGCAGACATCACCCGCGGCGTGGCAGGCCCCGACCCCGAGACAGCGTGGCACGCCGAGCGCGTCGAGCTGGCACATCTGCGCTTTCGGAGTTTCCGGGCCACAGCAGTCGGAGCGCGCGGAGCTGCTCGTGCACGCGTAGCCTGGATCCGCCAAGTAGTGGCAGACATTGCCTTCGGGATTGCAGGCGTTGTTCCCGCCATTGACGGGGTTCGTGCAAATGCCGATCTTGGCGCCGCTGCCGATTTGACAATGTCCGTTGCCCGCCCCCGGCAAGCCGCTGTTCGCGTCTCCACCGCAGCAATCTGTGTCCGTGAGGCACAAATCGCCCGTTACGTGACACCCGCTCGCAGGTTGGCAAATCGCGACGCCAGCGGGTCCCGGCGCGCACAAGCGGCTGCAACAATCGCCGCAACCCGAGCAGAGCATGCCATCGACTTTGGAGCAGTACGCAGGCCCGCTCGGGGGCGCTGCGCACGTGCCGACGGTGTGGCCCGTAGCGATCGTGCAATCGGCGGTACAGCAATCGCTGTCGCGCGCGCAGGCATCCCCCGGCTGAATACAGAACGAAGCCCCGAGCGCGCACACTTTGTCCGCGCCGCACAAACCGGAGCAGCAGTCGCCGTTGCTCACGCAGCTATTGCCCGCGGTGCGGCAGCTATCGTTCAGCGGCGTGCAGCTGTTGCTCGCGCCACAAGTGCCGCTGCAGCACGCGTCGTTGCTCGCGCAGGTCTCGCCGTCGGAGACGCATTGGGCGCTCGAACATTTGCCGGAGACACAACTGAGCGAGCAGCAATCCGTCCCCGCGGCGCAGTCGCCGCCCGCCGCGGCGCAAGTGGTGACCGCCGAAATGCAGCCCGTCTTCGGATCACACGCCCCTGAGCAGCATTCGCTGCCCGCTTGGCACGCCACACCGACCGCGTGACAAGTGCCCGACGTGCCGGTCGAGCCCGCTCCACTCGTGTCGAGACCACCGCTCGCACCGCTTGCAGCACCGGTAGCCGACGCGCCAGCGCTGCTCGTGCTGGTCGTGCCTCCGCCAGCATCGCCGAGTGAGCTGCTACTTCCGCCGCATCCTGCCCAGAGCGCGCTCGTGAGGATGGTGACGAGAGTGACGGTTCTTGCGACACGCATGACAGGACCTCCGTGAGGCGAATTTCGCCAAAAGCAGGAGCGCGAGGGTCTCCCGGACCGTCAGTGGCGCCGAATCGCGATTCTTATGATCGAATACTTTTTTGAAGCATCGCCCGCGGCTGGAGAGGGTGTCGCCGCCGCGAACGCCTGATAACGTGCTCGGCGGGTGAGCTCGTTCTTCGCGTCCGGTTGCCTGCTCGCTGTCTTCTTCGGGACAGGCAGCGCGCTCGCTGCGCCGGCCAAGCTCGGCGCGGCACGACTCGCTTTGCGCGACGAGACTTCCGCGAAGCAATGCCTCGATGCGCCTGCGCTCGAACGCGCCGTTGATGTGCGCCTGCGGCGTCACGCGTTCCGCGCGGACTCCCCGGTGACGCTGTACGTCGAGGTCGTACTGACGAAGGCGCCGCAAATCGGCTGGCAAGCACAGATCAGCGTGCGCGATGCTGCGCACGCCTTGCTCGGCAGTCGCAGCATCGCGTCGAGCGCTGCGCACTGCTCTTCACTCGACGATTCCCTAGCGCTGGTCGTCGCCTTGCTGGTCGATGCTCCGCCCGCGCCGCCGCCAGCGCCGGCCTCATCGACTCCCACCTCCACGGAAACCGCGACACCTGCGGAGGCCAGCGCTACGCCCATCAGCCTCCCGCCGGACACGCACGCACCGCGTGAGCCGTGGCAGCTCGGGCTCAGGGCTGGCGGCGCGCTCGTCGTGGGCGCGCTCCCCGGGGCTGCGCCTGGAGTCGAAGCAGGACTCGAGCTCGCTCCTCCACGCGCGCCGACCATCCAGCTGTTTGGCAAAACCTTTTTCACGCGGCGCGCGAATCGTGCAGACCGCGCCGCTGGAGCTGATTTCAGCGCGAGCGCGTTCGTGCTCGAGCTTTGCCCAATTGCGCTGCAGTCGGGAGCGCTGAGTTGGGCGGCGTGTGGCGGGCAAGCTGTCGGCTGGGTGCGCGCGAAATCGTTTGGTTTCGACGTCAACACATCGAGCTCGCACCTGAGCTACGCGCTCGTCGCCTCCAGCTTCTTGGATTGCTCACTGACGCGCAGCTTCGCTTTGCGGCTCGAAGCGCGCGCCGAGCTGCCCGTGACGCGCGACAGCTTCGACTACGGCGCGCGCAACGGCTCGGAGCCTACACTGTACGAGATGAGCCCAATTGCAGCGTCGCTCGACGTTGGCTTCTTGGCTCGATTGTGAGCACGTCGCTCATAATTCGCGCGCTCGCCCACCACTCACGATGAAAACCATTCGAGCGCACGTTGGAAAGCGGGAAGCCGAGGCAGCTTCGTGAGCCAAGCGCTGCCCACCGTGCGACAGGTATTCGATGAGCACGCGCGCTATATTTGGAGAGCCTTGCGCCACCTCGGCATCCCCGAGGCAGACGTGGCCGACGTGTGTCAGGAGGTGTTTCTCACGGTTCACCGCCGCTTGCCCTCGTTCGAAGGGCGGTCGAGCTTGCGCACGTGGCTCTACGGCATCTGCATTCGCGTGGCCTCGGAGCACCGGCGTCGGCCTTACGTGCGTAACGAGCGCCCCGCGTCACAGCCGCCCTCCGATCCGAGTGAGCCTGCCGCGCCCGACCCGGAACAAGCGCTTTCACGACGTGCGACGCTCGAACACCTCTTGGGCGTGCTCGACGACGACAAGCGCCGCGTGGTCGTGCTGTACGAGATCGAAGGCTTTTCTATGAGAGAGGTCGCAGAAATCGTGGCCTGCCCACTGCAAACCGCCTATTCGCGCCTGCACGCGGCGCGCGAGCAAATGCTCGCCGCCTCGCGCGATGACATTGCGAAGGTCGATGAATCATGAGCGAGCACGAAGATCCTCCGCGCCTCGTCGAAGCCGACCCCAATTCGCCCGTCGGCCGCGCCCTCGACGCTGCTCGCCGAGATTTGCCGACGGATGCGCAGCTCGCGAGCCTCGCCGAGCGTCTCGGACCGACGCTCGGCGCAGCCCCCGTGGCGACGAACGTGCCACTCGGCGTCAAGCTCGGTGTGCTCGCCGGCGTTGCTGCGCTCGTTGCCGCCGGGGCGCTGCTCGCGCGCAAACACGCCACTTCGCCGAGCAGCGAACCGCCGGGGCCAGCGGTCAGCGCAGTCAACGCGCCGGCCACGTCGGTCGCAGAACTCTCGCCCTCGGAGCAGCCGGCGGCGGCACCAAGCGCCTCCGCAGAGCCTGCGATTTCTGCGGTCACCGCGACGTCGAGTCACGCGCCGCACCCGAGCCCGCCGAGTGAAGCCGCACTGCTCGAACGCGCGCGCCGTGCGCTCGCGACCGATCCCGAAGGCGCGCTGACATTGACCAATCAGGACGCAGCGCTCTATCCACACGGCGTGCTCGTGCAAGAGCGGGAAGTTATCGCGATCGAAGCGCTGCGACGCTTGAATCGGAGCGCGGAGGCGGACCGGCGCGCGGCGGCATTCGGGCGCGCGTTCCCCGGATCTGCGCATCAACGCACGGTCCATGATTCGAGCGCGAAGTGATACGTTGATGAGCGTGTCCTCCTTCGAGGTCCGCGCACTCCTCTTTGCCGCGAGCTTGCTCGTCGGCTTGTGTGCCTGCTCCGAGCACATTCAGGTGGCGCGCGATCTGCCCGAGGCGCTCGCTGGTAGTGGAGGGACGCTTGGCGTTGGCGGAGCGGCAAGCGGCGGTCTCGCCGGCAGTGTCGCGCTCGGTGGCAGCGCGACCGCATGCCAACAAACGGCTTGTCAGGGCCAAATCTATCAATGCGGCGATTGTTCGGACAATGACGGGGATGGCCTGATCGATGCCGCAGATCCGGATTGCACCGGCCCTTGCGACAACACCGAGGACTCGTATTTCGGCGGCATTCCCGGACAAAACAACGCGCCTTGCCGCCAAGATTGCTACTTCGATCAAGACACGGGCTCTGGCAACGATGGCTGCTACTGGAGTCAAGAGTGTGATCCGCTCTCGCTCGCGCCGAGCTATCCGCCGAGCGGCGATTCACACTGCGCCTACGATCCCAGCGCGAACATTCCGGGCAGTGGCTCGAGTTGCTCGGGGCTCCAAGTAAGTCAAGCGCCGCAGTGTCTGAGCTATTGCCTCCCGCTCACGCCGAACGGGTGCGATTGTTTCGGTTGCTGCGAGCTTCCGGCGGACAGCGGTCACTATGTGTGGCTCGGCTCCGCGCAGCAGAACACCGGCACGTGCGATCGCGCGCACGTGAATGATCCGAGCGCGTGTCACCCGTGCACGCCGGTCGACTCGTGCTTCAACGCGTGCGATCCGTGCGAGGTCTGCGTCGGCCGGACGAGCCCGAGCGCGAGTTGCTCGACGCCCGGTGTCGGGCGCTGTCCAGATAACAGCATCCCGTGCGGGCAACCCGGGGATGCCGCCTGCCCGGGTGACGATTACTGCGTCACGGGCTGCTGCCAGCCTGCGCCGCGATGATCGCAGCTCGAAACGCGCTGATCGCACGGCACGAGGTCTCCGCGCAGCGCGAGACAGGCTGCATTTTTTCGCTCGCGCAGAATCTGCTCTTTCCTGCCTGCTTCCCGACGGGCCGCGGCACCTTCACGCCGGTTGGTCGTCGCGCTGAGCCAGCATTGGCCGCGCTCGCTCGGGAGAAATCATTTTGATCCGTCTTTTCGCGCTCGCGGGCTCGTTGGCAATTGCGGTCGCTTGTTCTTCCGGGATCATCTCCGGTAGCGAGCCGCCCCTAGGCGCCGGTGCTGGCACGGGTGGAGCGCTCGGGAGCGCGGGAACCTCTTCGGCCGGTCGCGCGTCTACTGCAGCCGCGGGTCAAACGAACATCGCGGGCGGCACGGCCGGCGATGGGTTGCCCTGCGATGTGCAAACCCTGCTCCAGCACTATTGCGTGGGCTGTCACTCTTCGCCGCCGAGCGGAGGCGCGCCCAATCCACTGTTGAAGCTGTCGGATCTGCAAGCCACCGCAAAAACCGACCCGACGAAGCGAGTGGGCGAGCTCTCCGTCAGCTACATGCAGACCGGCGTGATGCCGCCCAAGCCACAAGCTGCGCCGAGCGCCAGCGAGCTCACGGCATTCCAGAACTGGGTGTCCATGGGCATGCCGAGCACGACGTGTAGCGAGGCAGTCGATGCCGGCACGATCGCAAATCCCTATGATACGCCGCTCGTTTGCACGAGTAATACGATGTGGACACGCGCCAATCACGGCTCTGCGTCGATGCATCCCGGAGTTGCGTGCATCGCGTGCCATCAGATGTCCGGCGAGGCGCCCGGGCTCGTGATCGGCGGCACCGTCTTTCCGACAGCGCACGAGCCAGACGATTGCAACGGCGTTTCGAGCAGCTCGGCGCTCACCGTCTTCATCACCGAGGCAAACGGGACGACGCATAGCTTGCCCGTCAACGCCGCGGGCAACTTCTACTTGGAAGGCTCGTCGCTCGCCACTCCGTACACGGCCGAGGTGCGCTCTGCGACCCAGACGCGCGTGATGACGCACACGCAGACCTCGGGCGACTGCAACGGCTGCCACACGGTGAATGGCTCGAGCAACGCGCCGGGAGCGGACGCCGCGCCGGGGCGGATCATGGCGCCCTGAGCGGACGGGCCGTACATTCGAGGCGCGACTGAGCTAGAACCGAGCTCGGATGATCTCTGCCTTGGTGCTCATCGTGCTCGTGAGCGCGAAGGATGCGGAGACGCCTGAAACGGCGGCGCTCGAGCGCAGCGTGCGCGACGCGCTCAGCGCGGGATCCGAGCTGCAGTTTCGCAGCTCCGAGCCGGTAGACGAGGCGGCGCTCGCTGCGCTCACTCGCGACGCGGACGCCGCGGCCGAGGTCGTTTGGCTCGACGCAGGGCATCGCCGCGCCGAGCTGCGGTGTTACATCAAGCAATGGCAGCGCACGGTCGAGCGCGAGGTGACGTTCAAAGACGACGACCAGCTCACCGAACGAGGGCGTTTGCTCGGCTACACGCTCGCCGCGATGGCGCCGGAGGTCGCGCCGCGACCAGCGCCATCTGCCGCGGAGCTCGAGCGCGCGACGCCACCAGCGCCGACCAGCAATGCACCCGAAGCCCCACTCCGAAAACCGGTCCTGGCTGCCGTGGAGTTGAACGCGCTCGGCTCGGTGGGCCTCGGCGGGCCGGCGAACGGGCTCGGTGTCAGCGCGGCGGGTCGCTGGTACTTCGTGCCTGCGCTTTCGCTGCGCTTGGTCGCGGGCGTGAGGCGCGGCAGCGTGCCCGAGGTGCAGGCGGATTCGCAGTGGGCATTCGCGGGTGTCGGCTTCGGCTTCCCGCTCTCGCAGCCGGGCGATGGCTCTCGTTTCAGCTTCGGGGCGCGGGTCGACTTCGTCGCGGGCTCGTTTTCGATGCGTCGCCGAACGAGCATGGGCGAACCCGAGCACCACGAGCGCTTCTCGTCCACGGCGGACCTGCTCGCCGAAGGCGTGTACTCGCCGTGGTCACGGACCGCGCTCAAGCTCGGCGTCGGAGGCGAATTCGCGTTCGGCGACACCGATGTCATCGTCGGAACCACACACGTCACCGATATTCCGCAGCTGCGGCTCGTGACCGAGCTCGGGCTGATGACCTCGTTTTGAGTGGCGTGCCTGATTCTGCCGTGCTCGTGGCACCCTAAGGGCGTACGCATGCCGTCCCGTCCGTCGCTCAAGCTCGTTCCGCCGCGAGTGGATTCCGATCCGCCCGCGCGAGGGCCGGAGCTCGCGGACGAGGACCTCGTCGCCGCACTCCGGCGCGGCGATACGACCGCGGCGACGGCCTTTTATGACCGCGCGCAGGTGATCGTTCGACGCACGGTCGGGCGCCTGCTCGGCCGCTACGACTCGGACGCGGACGACGCTGCGCAACTGGCGCTGATCGAGATCGTCGATTCGATCGAGCGCTTTCGCGGTGATTGCCCACTCGATGCTTGGCTCAGCGTCGTCTCGGCGCGCGTCGTGTACAAATTGATTCGGCGGCGCTCGCTGGAACGGCGAGTGTTCAGTGATGTGCCGCTCCAGGCCGTCGCCGTCGCGAGCTCCAACACGGCGCGCGACGTCGCGCTACGCGATTCGATGCGTCGGCTCGAGACGTTGCTCGCGCGGGTGGATCAGAACCGACTCTGGGCGTTCCTGCTCCACGACGCGTACGGCTTCGATCTGAAAGAAGTCGCGAGCATCACTGGCGTGAGCACCGCGGCCGCGCAAACCCGGCTCACGCGCGGCAGGCGCGAGGTGCAAGAGCGCATCGAGCGAGATCCCGATTTGGCGCAGACGTTCCAAGATTGGTCGAACGCGGAGGGAGAATCATGACCTCGCCAGTCTATGCTCGCATCGCGGCCAAGCTCTTGGCGCGCGCGCCGCGAGCGTTACCTCCACCTGCCGAGGCGGCCCGAGCCCGCGCGATCGCGCACCTCGAGCTCGCGCTCGCGGCGAAGGCACGAAAGCGCCAACGAGCGCGAGCGTTCGTCTCGGCCGCAGCCGTGGCTGCTGCGCTGGCCGCCGTGGTCGGGTACCATTTTAGAGCGCGTCCGAGCGTCGCAGTCAGCAACGGAGCGACGCCCGTGGTCGCCATCCTGCAGCCGACGGGGAATGGCGCGCAGCTGGTCACTCGGATCGGTTCCGAGCCACTGCGCGGCGGCAGCTCGCTGCCGCTCGGTGGGCGCTTGCTCGCCAATGCTGCCGGCGGAGCTTCGCTTCAATTGTCGACCGGCACTCAGATCCAGATCGATCAGGCTGCAAACCTCACGTTCCGCGATGCAGGACCGACCGAGCGCTTCGAGCTCTCCGAAGGCACCATCCATGCGCACGTCGCGAAGCTGCATCCAGGCGAGCGCTTCATCGTCGCGACGCCGGACGCAGAGATCGAGGTCCGCGGCACTCAATTCCAGCTCGGGATCGTCACAGCTGATCCTACTTGCGGCGAAGGCACGCGCACGCGCCTCGCCGTGAGCGAAGGAGTGGTCGAAGTGAGAGCGCAGGGCGCCTCTGCGTTCGTTCATCCGGGTGAGTCGTGGCCCGCTGGGTGTGGCCAAAGCAAGGTGACGCCCGTCTCGAGCACGCCGGTCGGATCGAGCACTGCCCGCCCCGTTGTGAGCAGCTCACGTGCGGTGTCGCTCGCGCAGCGACCGACGTCCGCTGCACCAGCCCCTTCGGCAACGCCCACGGTCGAAGCCTCGAGCTTGGCCGAACAGAACGACCTCTTTGCCGCCGGCATGGCGGCCCGGCGTCAGGGTGACGCGCGCACGGCGGTGTCCAAGTTCCAAGAGCTGATGGCCCGTTTTCCGAGCAGCGCGCTGTCGGAAGGTGCGCTGGCCGAGAGCATGCGCGCCGAGCAAGGCCTCGACGGCAGCGCAGCGCAGCGCTTCGCCCGCCAATACCTGCAGCGTTATCCGGACGGGTTTGCGCGCCACGACGCTCAGGCGATCCTAGCCTCGCCGTGAGCGCGTTTCGCACCGTCTTCGTGAAAGCCGCAGTCCTGTGCGCGTTGGTCGCAGGGTGTGACGGCACGTTCGTGTTCGATGGGCCGAGCAACGCGGGCGGCTCGCTCGGACAAACGGGTGCTGGCGGCACGAGCGGCGACGCGGCTCCGCTCGCTTGTCGCTCCGACGCCGATTGCGGCCTCGGCTCGCTCCATTGCGATGCGAGCAGCGCGCGCTGCGTCGAATGTCTGAGCAACGCCCAATGTGCGCTCCCGCTCGCGGCCTGCGACCTCACCTTGCGCCGCTGCGTCGCGTGCGTGGTCGATGGCGACTGCGGGAGCAATCAAAAGTGCGACTCATCCAGCGACAAGTGCGTTCAGACCTGTAACACCGACGACGATTGCCCCGGTATCTCGTGCAACCCCAGACACCGCATCTGCGAGCAGTGCGACGACGACGGTGACGAGGACGACTGCACGCCCGCCGGGCAATGCCAGCCCGGTTCATTTCAGTGCGTGCAATGCCTCTCGGACGTCGCGTGCGCCGCACCGACACCGCGCTGCGATCTGCCGGACGGCAAATGCGTCGGCTGCGTCGACTCACGAGATTGTTCGAGCTCGACACCGTTCTGCAATCCGACGACGCACGAGTGCATTACTGCCTCGTATTGAGTCACGCCGAGCACGCTGCGCTTCGAGCAAATGCCTGCCTGCTTCGCGCGCGGCAACGGCACTGTAAGCAGACGCTCGCTGTTTGCGACCAAACCACGGAGTGCATTTGAATACGTCTTCTCGCAGGTGTTTTCTCAAAGTCGTCGGTGTCGGCTCCGCGCTCGGCACGATCGTCGGCTGTAGCTCGAGCTCGTCCGCGCCCGCAGTATTCGGCGACGTCTCGGGCGGCAACGTTTCGAGCACATCGGTCGGGACCCTCAAGGCGCTCGAAACGGCGCCCGCGATCCTGGGTCGCGACGAAAATGGACTCTACGCCATGACGTCCACGTGCACTCACGAAGGGTGCGACATGATCCACGACGGCTCGGTCAGCAACACGGGCGTCACCTGCAATTGTCACGGCAGCCGCTTCGATGTCGACGGCAACGCCGTTGCGGGACCCGCCAACGGAACATTGCAGCACTTCGGCGTCACCGTCGATGCCGCCGGAGAGATCACCGTGCATGGCGGCATGGACGTCGATTCGACGACGCGTACCGCGGTCAGCGCCTGAGACGAGATTTGCTCACCCCAACGGGTGAACCAGCAAACCGATCGCCGCACCTGCGGCGATCAACCCAGTCGAGCTCAGCTTGAAGCGCACGAGCAGGAGCGCGCTCACCGCGGTGATGAGCACGCAAACCCAATCGACCAGGGCGGAGCGCGCGAGCTCGGCCGTGACGAACGCCATCAGCGCGACCGAGCCGACGTTCACGCCGTCGAGGAACGCGCCCAACGCGGGCGACCTTCGCGCACGAGCGAGCAGTGGGCGCACGCTCGCGACCAGCAGAAACCCCGGCAAAAAGATGGCCAACGTCGCGACGACCGCGCCGGGAGCGCGCGCGAGCAAATAGCCGATGAAGGTCGCGGTCGTGAACACCGGACCCGGCGTGAGCTGGCCGACGGCGACCGCATCGAGGAGCTGCGCTTCGGTCAACCAGTGTAAACGCTCGACCAGATCCGCGCGCAAAAACGCGATCAAGACGTAGCCGCTGCCAAAGACGACCGCGCCCAGCTTCAAGAACACCCAGAACAGCGATCCCAGACCGACCGAGACGCCCGGCGTCACGAGCGCAACCGGACCGAGCGGCGCGAGCGCGAGCAGCGGAGGTCGGCTCGCGGCGCGCGTCTTCCAGGAGTGCACGCTCGCGGCAACCGCGCCGGCCGCGAGCAACACGAACACCGCATCCACGTGGCACGCCACCGCGCCGAGCGCGACGATGCTCAACCCGGCGAGCGCCCAAGACCCCTTGAGCGCCTTGGGTACGAGATTGACGAGCGCCTGCAACACGACCGCGACGATCACGGGCTTGACCCCGTAGAGCAGCGCGCTCGCCTGCGGCAGCGCGCCGAACCGCACGTACGCCCACGCGATGGCTCCGCTCATCAGCGCCGCCGGCAGGATGAAACAAGCGCCCGCGACGACGAGCCCGAGCGGGCCGCCTCGTTCATAACCGATGAACACGGCCAGCTCGCTCGAGCTCGGACCCGGGATCAAGTTGGATGCGCCGAGCAAATCGAGGAAGCGCGCGTGGTCGAGCCAGCCACGCCGATGCACGACCTCATTTTCCATCATGGAAATGTGCGCCGCGGGCCCGCCGAACGCCGTCAGACCGAGCCGCAGAAAAAGCCCAGCCAGCTCCGCGAGCCGCACGCGTCGGGCGGTCTCCGAAGCTGGTCCGCGTACCTCTTCAACCATGCGCTGCGGCGCCGGCGCTCGTGGCGGCCGGCGTGAACTGATTCAACTCGTAGATGCCGAGGTCTTTTTCAATCGCCTCTACTCTCGCGACCACGCCCTCGAACCCCGCTTTGCCGAACAGCTCGTGCTCCTTGTCCTCGAACTGCTCGCC
>FTDA01001139.1_pt1 | contig 19752 bp, 14 predicted proteins | sample 1639731 | NCBI WGS metagenome assembly FTDA01 (sample SAMEA3914869, study PRJEB12502) | metagenome | biome: forest; material: soil | place: USA | collected 2012-03-12 | depth 0.1 m
GAGCCGTACGTGCTCGATTTTCGCGAGACGGCGCCGGCCGGCATCGATGCGGCTGCGTTCGAGGCGCGGCCGTTCAAGGCCGAAGAGCGCGCGCGCGCCACCGGCGTGCCCGGCGAGCTCGCGGGCTTGTGGGAGCTGCAGCACAGCTTCGGCAAGCGCAAATGGGCGGACGTGGTGCTGCCCGCCGCGCGCATCGCGCAAAATGGTTTCCCGGTGAATCCGCATTTGGCGAACCTACTGCTGACGCCGAGCGCGAAAGTGTTCGCGTCCGATCGCGGCATCGCGTCGGTTTTTTTTCCGGGCGGCAAACCGCTCGCCGCGGGCAAACAAACCAAGAATCCGAAGCTCGCGCGCACGCTGACGCGCATCGCGGAGCAGGGCAAAACGCCGTTTTACGAGGGCGAAATCGGCAAGGACGTGATCGCGGCTTCGCACGCGAACGGCGGCGCGCTCACGGCGGACGATTTGAAGAGCTATGCGCCGAAAACGCGCACGCCGATTCACGTCACTTGGGAGGGTTACGACATCTACACGATGCCGCTGCCGTCCGCGGGCGGCTTGATGCTCGGCGAGACGCTCGGCACTTTTTCCAAAGCCGAGCTGTCGAAGCTCGGTTTGAACAGCGGCGCGTATCAACACTCGCTGGCCGAAGCGATGCGCGGCGCGCTGGCCGATCGCGCACGCTTCCTGGGCGATCCGGATTTCGAGAAGATCGATCCCGCGACGTTGCTCGACGCGAAGCGCCTCGCGGCGCGCAAACAGAAGATTTCGGTCGAGCGCACGCACGCGCTACCGCGCTTCGACGAAAATGAGCACGGCACGCACCACTTGTTGGTCGTAGACGCCGAAGGCAACGTCGCCTCGATCACGACTACGGTGAACACCGCGTTCGGAGCCAAAATCAGCGGCAGCGAGACGGGCATCGTGCTCAACGATCAGCTCGATGATTTCACGAAGCAGAAGGACGTCGCCGCGTTCGGCCTGACCCAGAGCCCGAATCGCCCGCGTGCCGGCGCGCGCCCGATTTCGAGCATGACGCCGACGCTGGTGGTGAAAGACGGCAAGGTCGTGCTCGCGATCGGCGGCTCGGGCGGTCAACTGATCGCGACGAACGTGACGCAGCTCTTGCTCGCGCGGCTCACGTTCGGCTTGTCGCCGGCGGAGCTCGTCGCGCTGCCGCGCTTTGCGGTGCCGATGGCGGGGCCGAGCCTGCTCGTGGAAGCCGGCGCCGCAAAGCCGCTGCTCGATGACCTCGCGTGGCGCGGTGAAGTCGTGCAGGAAATGAAGGAGAACCCGAGCGCGGTTCAGATCATCGCTTTCGACGACAAGGGACTCAGCGCTGCGGCGGATCCGCGCAAGCACGGCAGCGCGCTCGTGAAGTGACGCGGCTGTCCTGCGGCTCCGAGTGAGTGGCACAGTCGCGCGGCACAGCGCGCGCGAGAAAACGCGATTTTCTCGCCGATATGCACTGGCATCTCGATTGCACAGAGACCGGACCATGATCAGGCGTGGGTTCGGGTTGGTGTCGTTGGCGACGTGCTTGCTCGTGGGTTGCGGTGGAAGTGCTGCGACGCAGGACGAGGGAAAGAAGGGCCCGCCACCCATGCCGATGAACACTTCGCCGTGGCCGTTGAACGCGACGGAGCTGATCGCGATCGACAGCGGCGGTGGCTTTCAGCCTCCGGCGCCGGCTGGCTCGCAGTGCCAGCCGTCGGGCGCGATGACCTATCAGCTCGCCGTCGCGGGTCCGCTCCTCACTTGGGATGGCTGCGCGTCAGCGACCGATGGCGATGGCGGCAATCAGCTCGTGCACGGCGAACGCGATGTGAACCAGAGCGAGTACGACACCGTCACGAACGCGCTCGCCCAATTGCGGCTCTCGACGGCGACCGGTTGTGGCGCCGATAAATCCGAGGAAAAGCTGCAAATCCTCACGCCCGATGGCGAGCAGGATTACTTCGATAGCTTCTACGCGTGCGAGAACGAGGGCGCCTACGTCGACAACATCGACGGTGTGTTTGCGGCGCTGCGCGCTCTCGCGCAGTGAGACGCAGCGAGCTACCAGTGCGTGCCGCGCCGAGAAGCGCTGAACCCAAAAAAATCTCAGTCGAGGCTCAGCGAAACCGCGCGGCGATCCGGTTCTTTTGCCGGAGCAGTTTGGCGATCGCGTCGCCGGTCGCGCGCGTCGTGAGTGCGCGTTCGGGTGAAGGCGGGGCGGGCGGGCAAGCGGCGTTGTCGCGGAAGTACAGCGCTGTGGCGAGGCGGCCCTCTGCGGGATCGCCGAGCGCGTGCTCGAAATCGTCCTCGACGATGCAGCCGGCGTTTTTCTCGCCGGGCGTGAAGCCATCGGCGTAATCGCCGAACCCTTGAGCATTCGCGGCTTGGAATTGGATCGAGAAGTACGTGGTGCCGCAATTATCGGCCGGATAAAAACCGTACGGTTTGCCGCACGTGGTATCGCCGATCTGGATCACTCGGACGCCGACACCGGCAAGGCCATTCATCACGCTTTCACTCGCCGAACACGTGTCGGCGCCAGTGAGGACGAAGACGCGAGTCAGATCGAGATGCGGTAACGGCTGGCCGGCAGTCACCGAATAACCTTGGGTCGTGTCGTAGAACGGCGTGGGCGCCAGCGGCTCACCGGTGACTGGATCGGTCGTCGGGTGTTTGCTGTTGAACACTTCACGTTCGAAGATCTTGCCGCTGGTCTGAGCGGGGCCGGCGATCATGTAACCGAGCTCGGCGGCGAGATCGAGCAGGCCTCCGCCGTTGTAACGGAGATCGAGCACGAGATCGGTGATCTTGGCGCTCTCGAGCGTGGTGATCGCGTCGACCAGCCCTTTTTCTGCGCCGGCGATGTGATCGGTGAACAGCAGATACCCGACGTGGTCCGCGGGAGCGGGCAGCACTCGAGTGTCGCGCACTGGGGTAACGGCGATTTCGTCCGACGACGTCAGCGTGATTGTTTGCGTCTCGGCTTCACCCGGATTTTGAATCACGAACGTGTGCTGCTCGTTCGCGTTCACGGGCGAGATGCCGTTATTCAACGTGTCGGTGTCAGTGCCGTTTTGCACATCCACGCCGTCGATCGTCAAGACTTCGGTTCCACGCACGAGGCCCGCCAATTGCCCGGGCGAGCTCGGTTCGACATCCGCGACGACCAATTGACGCGGCGGCGTGGCGCTCAGAAGTGCCCAATTGATCCCGTAGCCCGTTTCGGTCCCCGAGCTCGCATCAGAGAGCGCCTCCCATTGCGCAGTTTCGTAGGTGAAGTGAAACGCATCTTTGGCTTTGCCTGACGCCGTGATCGCGGGAGTCTTCAGCACGTTGAAATAGTCGATCGCGGTCGCGAACGAGGTCGGATCGGCCGCTGGCACTTCGTCGAACCAGAGATAGGTGTCGTTGGTCCAAGCCTGTAGCCAGAGTTGCTCATCGAGCACGCTGCCCTGCACGTCGACGTATTTCGTGTTCGTGATCGGGTCGACTCCCGATCTCGGCGTAGCGCACTGACCGGCATGAGGTTCAGTCGGAGTGACGACGGGCGCGCCCGCTTCACCCGCCTCGCCGGAGCTGCCCGCCTCGCCCGCGCTCGCGCCCGCTGCACCCGCGTTGGTCCCGCCGCCGCCGGTCCCGGCGTTGCTCGAGCCGCCTTTCGCGTCGCCGCCGGCTCCTGCGCTACTCGATCCGCCTTGCGCGCTGCCGCCACCGTTTCCTGCGTTGGTCGTGCCAGCGCTGCCTGCAGTGTTCGTCGAGCTATTGCTCGCAGTGTCGTCGCTCGAACAACCTTCGGCCACGAACAAACCCACGCAGAGAGCGACACCGGCGAAGCGGAGGCAGCGATCCATGCGCCCCTGTACTCGAGCCGCGAACGCGGCGCGATAGTGATCACCGGGCGATGCCGATCACGACGCGTATGCAGGTACGGGCTCAGTACACCGCGGCGACGAGCTCGGCGCTCTCGTCGTCGTTCAAGTCCGTGGCGACGGCGTAGCCGACACCGCGATGTTCCGTCGCGGCAATCGAGACGCCACGGCGGCTGCCGACGTACACCGGCTCGTTGCGCACGGTGCGCGGCTTGAGCCGAGTTTCGATCGGCACGCGCGACGAGTTGTAGACGTACAGCGTGAGGCGGTGGCCGCCCATCATGTAGCGCAGCGAGGCCGCGTGCTGATTGCTGACGGGCACGACGCCCGCGCCTTCCCAGCGCGCGCCGTAATCCTTCAAGCTGGGCAAGCTGAGCGGTACGCCGACTTGCGGCTCGAGCTGGCTCAAGAGCGAAGGCTGCGTGACTTGCGCCGTCGCGGTAGTGCCGTTGATGTGATGATCGACCAGCTCTTCCAGCAGTTGGTCCGCGCTCTCCGCTTGCGCATACGGGCTGTTGCTCTGGAGCTGCGCTTGCTGTGTGCTCGTGGAAGCGGCCCAAACCAGCGTGACCGCCGCCGCCGCCGCGACCGGCACCACGCTGCGCCACGAGAGCATGTGGTGATGACGCGCCTCGCGCTCGACGGCGAGATCGACGACTTCTTCACGCTCGAGCTCAGCGCTCAAAGTGGCGCGAATGCGCTCTTCGAACGACGGGAGCACGGGCGCTGCGCTCCGCACTGCGCTCCGCATGCTGAGGTGCAGCGCTTGGTTCAAGCGCACGCGCTCGGTGCACGTGCTGCAATCCACGAGGTGTTGCTCGACCTCGAGCACTTTTTCCGGGGCGAGCTCCTCATCCCCGAAAGCCTCGAGCAACGGTACGATTTGGCGACAACTGGTGAGCGTCATGAGCGTGCCACTCGCTTTTGGCGGTACGAAGCCAGATCGATAGCCGGTTCCGGTTTCTCGGAAGTGTCGCCCACGAGTGCTTCGGGGCCCACGATGCCGAGGGCGCGCGCGTGCTCGTACAGGCGGCCCTTGAGCAGGCGCCGGCCACGGTGCAAGCGAGACATCACGGTGCCGATGGGGCAACCCATGATGTCCGCGATTTCCTTGTAGGAGAGCTCTTCAACGTCCGAGAGTACGACCGCCAAGCGGAACTCTTCCGGCAGCTCGTCCAAGATGCGCTTGATCTCTTGCTCCAGCATCGGGCGAAGCGCTTGCGACTCCGGGTCCCGCATCGACTCCATCGTCGAAGCGCTGATCCAACCGTCCGCCAGCGGATCGGCATCGGGGCCATCCAGCACGCTGCGTTCGAGCCCGCCGCGACGATACTTGTTGATGAACGTGTTGGTCAGGATGCGCAGGAGCCAGGCGCGCATGTTCGTGCCCGGCTCGAACTGCTCACGCGCGCGCATGGCTTTGAGCAGGCTGTCCTGCACCAAGTCCTGCGCGTCCGCCGTGTTTCGGGTCAGGCGCGAAGCGACGCCGAGCAGGGCACTGAGCTGGGCGATCGCCTCCTGCTCGAATTCCCGCGCCGAGATGCTGGCTTTGCGGCTCATGGTTTCACTGGAGCAACCGGGGCCCCGCGTAAGCTATTCCCGATTTTCGGGAGGCTTCGGCTGGTTCCGTTCGAGTTGGTCGAGGCGCTCGTGCAGGCGCTTCACCTCGAGCTCGAGATCGCGGAAGGCCGCAAAATTCGGCAAAACCGTGCGAATCCGCTCGTCGATGGTCGCCTGCCACTGTTCCAGCGTGGCGCGAAGCCCTTTGGTTTCCTTACTTTGCGACAAATCGTCCTCCTCTTTACCGGCCGCGGGCGGAATCGAAGAAGGGAACCCACCGGTGCCCAGCTCCTCGCCCTCTTTCACCGGCATCAGCTTGCCGATCGGCCCCTCTCGCAGCTGCGTGAGGATGCGCTCGCCCTTGTTGCGGATGAGCGCCTTGAGCGTGCTGAGCGGAATGCCGCGCGGCTTGGTGCGCAGCTCTTCCGAGATGATGAGCGCCAGCGTCACGTCGGTTTTGTCTTCCTTCGTGGCGTTGTCGATGATTTGCACGTCCTCGCCCTCGCGGATCATTTCCGCGATCTGCAGCAGCGTGACGTAGCTCGACCCCTTGGTGTCGTAGAGTTTCCGATTCGAATAGCGCTTGATGATCCTCCGCGGCGACGGAGGATTCGCGCTATCGGAGGTTTCGCCGCTGATCATCTTTGTGTGAGCCCTCAGGAGTTCAGAGTGGCTGCAATCGGTGCCAGCTGCCGCGCCTCATCAGTGAGACGTCGACCCAGCGGCCGAAATAAAGCGAACAGGCTTAAGCATGCCGCGGGGCGTCATGCTGGTCAAACGCGCCCAAAGTTAGACGGCGTTTTCGGGGTTTGATTTTTGATGGTCACGCGGCGTCCCGAATTGCGCCCCAGCCTTCGGCGTCGCGTTACGGCTTCCGCGCGTTCGGCCGGCGCGCGCGCGCGAATTTCTTTCGGGTCCGTGAGGACGTCGCGGTGGATGGCTTTTTTGACTCCGCCGCTTTGCCCCGCGGCGCTTGGCCGCACGCGCTACCTGCGAGGTAAACCGCCCTGTTCGGTCAGACTCGCGTTGGGGTGTGGCTACTCGCCTAATCCGTGATCAGCCGCGCGAATTTGAAGCTTTGTTTTATTTCCGTGCAGCCGGTCTGTGCGCTTGGCGCGCGCTGGGGCGCGACCCGGCAGCTGAGCCCATACGTTTCGCGGGCAGCGCTGAGTCGCGAGCATGTGCTTTTGCGACGATTGAGTAAGTCCCGATCGGGACTTACTCGCGTGGACGATGGGGGCGCTTCGCGCGGGCGGCCGAAGGCGCGGGAGCCGTGATGCGACGCCGAAGGCTGTGCCGCGATTCGGGACGCAGCGTGACCATCAAACCAAAAAATCAGGAGCGAGCTTTAGGCCGAGAGTCGCGCGCGTTGCGAAATCACGTAGCCGTCGAGCTCTGACTCGCACATCTCGACGACGAACTCGAGGAATTCGGTGAAGGTTTCGCGGCGGACGCCGATTTCGTTGACCCAGGCGACGACTTCGCACTCGCCGTCTTCGCGGACGACGGTCGGGTTGAAGGCGAAGATGGTGGTGCCTTGCAGATCGATGCCGAAGGGCACGATTGGTTTTTTCTCGGCACGCGAGGGCGGCGCGAGGTGCGGCACGGGCGTTTCGGCGGCTTCGAACGCGGCGCGCGCGAGGTCTTCGTACATGCGTTTGCCAAGGTTCGCCGTGCCGAGCAAGGTGGCGCCTTCGAAGAAGCGCGGCCAACCGTCGTGCTGGGCGAGGAACTCGCGGTAGCTCGGGGGCAAGCGGTGCCCGATTCGTTCTTCGACCGCGGCGATCGCGCGCTTCGATGCGCCGGGGTTCGGCACGAGCGCGATGTCGCGGTACGGCGCGACGCGCAGGATCTCGGTCTGGAGCTGTTTGATGCGCGTCAAAACACTAGAAAAGTGCGCCATTTTCCCTCGCGAATGGCCCCTCGAGCGAGCCTTCTTGGGTTTGGGGGCACCTAAGCACACGCGCTTCGGCCGACCCAAATTTCTGGCGATCGCGGAGGCTCGTTGGGCCAGACGGGCGCGCCCACGTTAGAGGTGAAGTGTGCGTTTCCCTGCGTCTCTCGTTCGTCATGCTGCGCTCGCGCTGACTCTGGCGCTGTTCGGCGCCGCAGGTTGCGAGCGCGATGCCTCGCCGAACTTGCTCGAGGTGACGGATCTGAATCCGCATTCGCTCGAGGTCGGCGATCGTTTGACGGTGAACGGCTCCGGATTTCCGGAAGGCCGCGCCGCGCGCATTCGCTTTCACGGCGACGTGTTTCGCGCCGGGCAAACGCCGCTCCACGACGTGAGCATCGTCGCGCCGGCCGCCGCGAGCGATCCACACTCGATCACCGTCACCTTGACGAACGAGCTCAGTCGCGAATTCTGCGGCACCGGCGACGCCGTACACGCGACGTTCCGCGGCGCGGTCACTGCCGCGTTTCAAGCCAAGGCGAGCGGCGCACCGCCCGTGCAAGGCAGCCTCGACGGCGTGGTTTTGGACGTAAATCCGGCCTCGATTTCGCATTTGGCGCAAGACGCGCACGAAGCCGAGGCCAAGCGCTTCGCGGATTTCGCGGGCATGGTCGTCGTGCACTCGGACGAGCGCGACGTGCTCTTGATCGACACGATCGATCCGGACGGACGCGCGGCGCGCGCCGGCTTGCTCCCTGGCGATGCGTTGCTCGATCTCGACGGCGTGCGCCTCGCCAGCCTCTCGGATTTGATTCCGCCGCCGCGCTCGCGGCTCTCGCGTTTGTCCGTTCGGCGTGGCGACGCGACGACCGCGAGCAGCTTTGCGCTCGACGTTTCGGGCTTCCAGCCCGGCTCGCCTTCGGAACTGGCGCCGGCGGCGACGCTGATCGGCTTCGCGGTCGCGCTGCTGCTGCTCTTCGCTTCGCCACTCGGGCGCGCGCTCGGTTGGCTCGAAACTCAACTCGCGACGAAGCTGCGCGGCCCGCGCATCGAGACCAGCGCCGCCGCGTTGTCGCGCCAAGAGGCGTGGACCTTTGCCAAGGTCGCGCTCTCGCAATTGCCGACTTCGCCGCTGCCGTACTTCGTGTTCATCATCGATAGCGCGTGGCTCACGCTGCTCGCGCTCAATCGCGTGATTTGGGCGCGCGAGCTGGATTTGCCGGTTTTGTTCCTCGGTTCCGTCACGGCGCTGTGCGCGACCGCGCTCGTGATCGGTGGCCGCGAGCCGGGTCGTCGCTTTTCGCTCTTCCGCGGGTTGCGCGCGGTGACCGTGACGCTCGCGTTCCAAGCGCCGGTGCTCGCGTCGATCGTGTGCGCGGTGCTGCTCACCGGCAGCTTGCGCTCCGACGACATCTTGGCCGCGCAAGGCGGCTGGCCGTGGCAGTGGTTCGCGTTCGAGAGTCCGATCGCGCTCGGCGTATTCGCGCTCTTGCTGATCGCGCTGGTGCCGGTGCTCTCGCGCTCGCCCGGCGCGGTGCAGGCGGCGCTCGAAGGCGCGAGCGCGGCTCCTTCGCGCAAGCGTGCGACCACGCTGCCCGAGTGGAGCCACCTGATTTTGGCGAGCGGCGTGGTCGCGCTCGTGTTTTTGGGTGGTCCACGCGTGCCGGGCGTGCGCGCGTTCGATCCCGGTGCGAGCGTTTGGCTGCAGGTGTTCGCTGCGCTCCTGTTCCAAGCGAAGGCGATCGTGGTGTTGCTCAGCGTGCTCGCTTTGCGCTTCGCCGCGAGCTACGTGTCGCTCGAAGAGGTGGCGCGGCTCGGCACGCGCTTCCTGCTCCCGAGCGCAATTTTGGCGGTGATCGCCACGTATTTCTGGGCCTTCGGCAGCCAAAGCCCGATTTTTGCGGCGGCCCGCGTACCGCTCAGCTGCGCGCTCTTCTTCTTCTGCGCGCTGTGCGCGTTGCACTTGGTGCTGCGCGTCGTGGGTCATCTGGCCGGCGAGCGCCAGCGCTCCACGGTAAATCCCTGGCTCTGAGCGGGCTTGTGTGACGACGTGTTCCCGGAGCTTAAGCTCTGGCGGAACTCGCCGTTGACTGGCTCAGGGCAAGAGCGGAGTTTTGCCGAACGCCATGAAGCAAGCGAAAGACTCGGCGCAAGAAGAGCCCGCGCGCACGACCAGCGCGACGCAACGGATCGAAAGCCGCGCGCCCGAGAGCATGCGCCGCGAGCACGTGCGCTTCTCGGTCGAGCTCGAGGTGAACCTCGGCAGTGAGCACAACTTCTACGCCGGGCTCGCCGAAAATCTCTCGGCGGGTGGCGTGTTCATCGCGACGCATCGGCTCGAGAAAGTGGGCTCGAAGATCGACGTGAGCCTCAAGCTCTCCGACAGTGAAGAAGTCTTCAAGCTCGTGGGCGAGGTGCGCTGGGTGCGCGTGTACAACGAGCTGAGCGATACGCCGCCCGGTCTCGGCATTCGCTTCATCGAGCTACCGGCGGCCGCGACCGCGGCGATCAATCGCTTTCTCGGCCAGCGCGAGCCGTTATTTTTCGACGACGACTGAGGCGCGGGCGAGCTTTTTTTGCTCGAGCGCCGCTCTGAGCGCGCGCTCTTCTTGACCGAGCTCCGCGACTGCTTGCATCGCGCGATCGGCGATCGCTTGGTGCACCTTCGGGCTCTTGCCTTGCTCGAGCAGATCCGAAAAATCGATCGGCGCGCCGAACACCACGAAAATATCGCGCCCGCTGCGATCGAAATTGCTCGAAACCTGCTTCGGCAAATCATTGATCAGCCCGTTGATGAAGACGGGGATTACCGGGACGCGCGCGTCCTGAATCACTTTGCCGACGCCGCGTTGCGCCGGCAGAAACGTGTACGGATCGTCGTCGCGCTTGCGCGTCCCTTCGGGATGGACGCCGGCGAACATGCCGCCGCGCCGCAGTAGGAACGCGAGCTCCTCGAGCGAGAGCGGGTTCAAGAACATCTTCTTGCGGTCGCGGAAGAGCGGCGGATACATCGCGAAAAAGCTCATCACGCCGTTCACGAATAACCCCAAAGGATTGTCGTAGAAGAAGCTCGACCGAACCGGGAACACGATGCGGTGCTTGAGCCCGCGATGCACCAAATCCCCGAACACGACGTACAAGTCGAAGAAGCTCCGGTGATTGGCGATCAGGATGTAGCTCTGCTTCGGATCGAGCGCGGGCAAGCGCTCGTAGCCGTGCACATGGCGCAGGTACTTCGTGCAGTGATGGATCCAGCCGCAGCCAATCGTGCGCTGTCCGAAGTGCACCGCGCGGCTCAAAAGGCCGGGCTCGAACGTGCTGCGCACGAACCCGATCAGCGTGCGCTCGAGCCAACCGAGGCGCTTCCTGCCGGCCTCCACCAAGTCCGGACGCGCGTCGCGCTCGGCCGCGCTCGGCGCGAGCACGGCGGTGTCGGAATCAGGCGTCGTCATCTTTGCGGTCGAACACGATGTCGATGTAGCCGGGCGGCGGCAAGTGCTCGCCGATCGAATCCACCAGCCGCTCCGCGATCTCCGAATGTTCGCTCTCGGGCGCGCTCGTCACGAGTCGCAGCGTGGGGTGCGGCTCGAGATCGCGTTCGGGGTTGAACGTGCGCGTGAGCGCATAACCGTGCACGCTCGGCAGCTCGGCGAGCGCGCTTTCGATCGCTTCGGTGAGCGCGGGGCTCGGCGGCTCGCCGCCCTCGGCTTCGAGCGTTTCTCCGCCGTCTTCCGGCGCGAGCGCCTCGACGTAGCCGACCAACGGAATGGCTTTGCCGTTCGTGATGCTCGAGAGCTCTTCGCGCCGGAGCAGCAGCTCGTAATCCGTGCCCGCGTTCAGCACCAAGCCGAGCACGTGCTCGTCGTCCACGACCTCGAGCGCCATGTCGAGCGCGAACATCGCCGGCACAGTGCAGAATTTGAGCTCTTCGCCGTCGGTCTTCCAGCCGAGCTCCTGCTCCATCGGCCCCATCAGCTCCGGATGCGTGAAGAGTGCCGCGTAGTGGTTGCCGTCTTCGTCCAGCAGCATGTGCGGCACGAGCTTCAGCTCGCGATCGTCGAGATCGAGGCGCTGACCGTCCGGCGCGCCTTCGATGTTGCGCGCGAGCGGGATGAACAGCTCACCCTTGGGTAATACGTCCAAGAGCGCTTGCACGTCGCGCCGAAGACCGCGCTGGGCGGCTTGTACGAGGGGGGTCAGGTCGGGCGCGTCGTCGAACGTGGTCTCCACGGCGGCAGGCACTAACACGTGCTGGGAGATGGAGCACGCGCGCTTCAGGGTCGTGTCGGGCATTCGTCGCATCTTGCTCGGTAGGTTTCGCCCCTGAGCGTGTTTTGGCGCCTGTCCGAGCAGACCAGTTTGTGAGAAGCGCGCTCCTCTCGTACGCTTCGCGGATGCAGCGGCGTGGCTTTTATCCGGAAATTCAGCCCTACCGAGCGGGCTATTTGGACGTCTCCCCGGAGCATTCGATCTACTTCGAGGAATCCGGCAATCCGCGCGGCAAGCCGGCAGTTTTTTTGCACGGCGGCCCGGGCGGCGGCACGAGCCCGAAGCAGCGCCGTTTCTTCGACCCGGAGAAGTACCGCATCGTGCTTTTCGATCAGCGCGGCTGCGGCAAGAGCAAGCCGCACGCTTCGCTCGTCGACAACACGACGTGGCATCTCGTGTCCGACATCGAAGCGCTACGCGTTCATCTCGGGATCGACAAGTGGCTCGTGTTCGGCGGTTCGTGGGGCAGCTCGCTCGCGCTGGCGTACGCGGAGACGCACCCGGCGCGCGTGACCGAGCTCGTGCTGCGCGGCATCTTCTTGCTTCGACGCTGGGAGCTCGAATGGTTTTATCAGCACGGCACGAGCCTGCTCTTCCCCGACGCCTGGCAAAAATATTTGGCCGTGATTCCAGTGGCCGAGCGCGGTGATTTGATCGCGGCGTATCATCGAAGGCTCACCTCCGAGAACGCATTCGTGCGCCAAGAAGCCGCGCGCGCTTGGAGCGTGTGGGAAGCGAGCACGAGCAACCTGATCCAAGACGACGACTACATTCGAAGCTGCGCCGGCGACGAGTTCAGCCTCGCGTTCGCGCGCATCGAATGTCACTACTTCGTGAATCGCGGTTTTCTGGCGCACGAAAATCAGCTGCTCGATGACGTGACTCGGCTGCGCCACATTCCGACCGCGATCATCCAAGGTCGGTACGATGTTGTGTGTCCGCTGCAGAGCGCGTGGGAGCTTTCGCGCGCGTTCCCCGAGGCCGATTTTCGCGTGGTTCCCGATTCCGGACATTCCGCGTACGAGGCTGGCACGGTGCACGAGTTGATCTCCGCCACGGATCGCTTCGCAGGAGAGTAGCGGAGCGCCGCGCGTTCGTGGCAAAACGGACGTGATGGACGTTTCTCGGCTGCTCGGCACTTTGCAGAAGCTCTTTGCCGAACGCGCGCGCCGTTCGTGGCTCGGCAAGACGCGCGCGCACCTCGAGTTCCGCGACCTCTCACCGGCCGAGCTGACGGCGTTCGCGCGCCAAGTCGAGCTCGGCTTCAAGGCGCTGTCGCGTGTCGAGTGGGTGGAAGTGAATCCGCACGCGCGCCGCGTGATCGTGTCGTTCGAAGAAGACGCGTACTCGCTCGAGGAGCTCACGCGCGTCGTCGCAGAAGCCGAGCGCGCGGTGGGCGTGCAAGATGCCGAATTTCGCGACGAGCTCTGGGAGCATCCGAGCGATGTCGAGACGGTCGAACGATTGTGGGTCGGCCTCGTCGCGGACGCGGTCGGCACCGTGACCGCGCTCGGGCTGAAGTTTTCGCCGATCCCGGCTTCACGTGTGGGCAGCACCGTCGCCGCCGCGGTCGCGGTCGTGCAATCGACGGATCGTTTGCGACGCGTGGCGGAAGATCGGCTTGGCCCGCTGCGCGCCGAGCTCGCGCTGCACGTCACCGCCGCGCTCGCGTACGGCGCCGCGCAGCGTCCGGGCAGCGCGTTCGTCGAAGCCGCGCACAAACTCTCGCAGCTCGGTGAAGCGCAAGCGCGCCTGCGCGTGTGGCAGCAGCGCGAAGCCGAGCTGTGCCAAAACCAAGGTACGCATCGTTTGGAAGAAGTCGCGCGCGAGCCGCGACCGCGCACGCTGCCGCGCGGACCGATCGAGGAATACGCGGACCGCGCTTGGGTCGTGTCGCTCGGCGGCTTCGCAGTCAGCTTCCTCACCACGCGCAGCGTGCAGCGCGCGGTCGCCGCGCTCTTCGGCGGTCTGCCCACGCCGGCGCGCTTGGGGCGTGATGCGTTCGCCGCCGATCTCGGGCGCGCGCTCGCCAAGCGTCAAACGCTGGTCGTCGATCCGGAGGTTTTGCGCAAGCTCGATCGCATCGATTGCCTGGTTTTACAGGCCGATTTAGTCGCGCGCGATCGTTTCGAGATCCGCAGCTTGGTGGTCGCGGCGAACGCGGAAGAGAGCGAAGCACGGCGCGTGATCCAGCAGCTCTTGGACGTCGAGCGCCCGATCGACATCAAGCGCAGCGGCGAGTTCACGCTCGCGCCGCTCGGCGTGCTCGACGTCGCGGTGCCGCCCGAGCTCGCGGTGCACACGCCGAGCCTCGGGGCGCGCGGTGGTTTGGTTTTTGGTTTGATGCAAGGCGGTGCGCTGGTCGCCGCTGCCGAAGTCGATTTGATCCCGCAGACCGGGATCGACGAGCTGATCGCCGCGGCGCACGAGGCGCAGATGCGCGTCGTGATCGCTTCGAACAACGAAGCGGTGTTGCAAGGCATCCCGGCCGACGACACCATCCCCGAGGGTGACGGCTTCGCGCGTGGCATCCGTCGCTTGCAGCGTGAAGGCCGCACTGTGTGCGCGGTCGTGACGGGCGCATCTTCCGGCATGTCCGCCGCGGATTGCGCGATCGGGCTGATGCGTGAAGGCGAACCGACGCCGTGGGGCGCGCACATCATTTGTCGCGATGATTTGTCGGACGTGCGCTTCTTGATTCATTCCTGCGTGGTCGCGCGCCAGGTCTCGAAGCAAAGCGTGAACATCGCGCTCGGCGCGGCCACGCTCGGTGCGCTCGTGTCCGCGGGCGGCGGCTTGCCGCTCACGGGTCGACGGGTAATCGCGGTCGTGAACGCGGCCTCCGTCGTCTCGATGCTCAACGGCGTGCGCGGTTCGCTCAAGCTCGCGCGCCGCGCGTTGCCGCCACCGCGCGATCGCACGCCGTGGCACGCGCTCGAAGCCGACGGCGTCTTGAAGAAGCTCGCGACTTCGCGTGAAGGCCTCGTGCGGCGCGATGCCCTTCGTCGCCGGCGGCAAAAACCCGCGGAGCGCTCTGCGTTCGCCGAGCTCGCCGAAAACGTGACGGACGAGCTGTTCAATCCGCTCGCGCCGCTGCTCGCCGCCGGTGCAGGTCTCTCTGCCGCGGTCGGCTCGTTCGGCGACGCGACGATGGTCGGCGGCGTGGTGATGCTCAACTCGGTGATCGGCGGCGTGCAACGCTTCCGCACCGAGCGCCGTATTCGCGAGCTCACGCGCACCGCACGGCGTCGCGCGCTCGTGCGCCGCGGTACGGAAATCAGCGAAATCGACGCCAATGAGCTGGTGCGCGGGGACGTGATTTTGCTCGAAGCGGGTGATGTCGTGCCTGCCGATTGCCGGATCGTCGATGCCGAATCGCTCGAGGTCGATGCGTCGAGTCTCACCGGCGAGTCGCTGCCCGTGCGGAAGAGCGCGGCGGCTTCGTTCGAGCCGCAGGTCGCCGATCGCAGCTCGATGTTGTTCGAAGGCACCGCGCTCGCCGCGGGCCGCGCCTCCGCCGTCGTGGTCGCGACCGGCGACGAAACCGAAGCGCGTCGCGGCGCCGTCGCCTCGAAGCGCGACGCGAGCCGCGGCGGCGTCGAGCGACGCATGAAGTCGCTCATCAACCTCACGGGTCCGATCGCGCTCGGCGCCGGCGTGAGCGTGATCGGCGCGGGCCTCTTGCGCGGGCGCAAGCTCGAGGATTTGGTGGGCGCGGGCGTGAGCCTCGCGGTCGCTTCCGTGCCCGAAGGCTTGCCGCTCTTGGCGACCGCCGCGCAGCTCGCGGCCGCAGATCGCTTGTCGAAGCAAGGCGCGCTCGTGCGCAACGCGCGCAGCATCGAAGCGCTCGGCCGCGTCGATCTGCTTTGTATCGACAAAACAGGCACTTTGACCGAGGGTCGCGTCGAGCTCGCGTTCGTCTCCGACGGCGAAGAAACGAGTCCGCTCGCGCAACTCACCGAGCTCGGTCAAGCGCTGCTCGCCGCCGCCTTGCGCGCGGCGCCCGATTTTCGCGCGGGCCCCTCGACGCAAGACCCGATGGACGCCGCGCTCGCTCGCGCCGGCAAATTGCGCGGGGTCACTCCCGAGCGTGATGCGCCGGGTCTCGCGCGCGAGAGTGAGCTCGCGTTCGAAGCGGGTCGCGGCTATCAAGCCGTGAGCTATCGCGCGGATGGCCGTCGACTGGTCGCGGTGAAGGGCTCGCCGGAAACGATTCTGCCGTTCGCCGAGCATTGGCAGCGCGGCGCAGAACGCGTGACGCTCGATCGCGCGCTCCGCGCCGAGCTCTTGGCCAAAGCGCGCGAGTTCGCGCGGCGCGGCCTGCGCGTGATCGCGATTTGCGAGCGCGCGCACGAGGCGACCGATGCGCTCGATCTCGCGAAGCTGGAAGGCTTGATTTTTAGGGGGTTCGTCGCATTCAGCGATCCGGTGCGACGCTCGTCAGCGCAAGCCGTCGCCGATTTGCGCGCGGCCGGCGTGGAGGTCGTGATGCTCACGGGCGATCACCCGAGCACGGCCGAAGCGGTCGCGCGCGAAACGGATTTGCTGCGCGGTCGCGCCGTGCTCACGGGCACCGAGCTGACCGATCTGAGCGACGCCGAGCTCGATCGCCGCATCGCCGGCATCGGCGTGTTCGCGCGCGTGACGCCCGCGCAAAAGGTGCGCGTCGTGCGCGCGCTGCAACGCGCGGGCCGCGTGGTCGCGATGGTCGGTGACGGCGCGAACGATGCGCCCGCGATTCGCCTCTCGAACGTCGGCATCGCGATTGGCGAGCAGAGCACTTCTGCAGCACGCGCGGCGGCGGACATCGTGCTCACGGACGAACGGATCGAAACGCTCGTGCTCGCGGTCGTCGAAGGCCGCGCGATGTGGGCCTCGGTTCGCGACGCCGTATCCATCCTGATCGGCGGAAATTTGGGCGAAATCGGCTTCACGCTCGGCGCCGGTTTGGTCGACGGTCGTCCGCCGCTGAACGCGCGCCAGCTCTTGCTCGTCAACTTGCTCACGGACGTGGCTCCCGCGATGGCGATCGCGCTCAGGCCCCCCACCCAAGCAACCATGCAATCGCTGGCAAACGAAGGTCCCGAGGCGTCACTCGGTCGCGCGCTGAATCGCGACATTGCTTCGCGCGCGGTCGTCACGACGCTCGGCGCGAGCTCGGCCTGGGTGCTCAGTCGCTTCACCGGTACGCGCGCGAGCGCGAACACCGTCGGGTTGCTCGCGCTGGTCGGCTCGCAGCTCGGACAAACGTTGGTCTCCGGTCGCTTCAGCCGTCCGGTGCTCGTCACGAGCATCACGTCGGCGGCGGTGCTCGCGGGCATCGTGCAGACGCCGGGGCTCAGTCACTTGTTCGGTTGTCGCCCGGTCGGGCCGATCGGTTGGGCGACGGCGATTGGCGCTTCCGCGGCTGCGACGTACGGCGCGGTTCGTTTCCCCGCGCTGGTGAACGAAATCATGCGCCGCACGAAGCTCGACACGCCCGTGCTCGTGGACGATCCGGAAGCGCTGCCCGAATAGCGAGCAGCGCAGCCGTTTTTGGCTTCAATTCGCCGGGATCGCCGTGATGTTCGACAAGCAAAAGTCGAACGGCACGTTCTCGGTCGTTTGCGATACGACCTGCACTTCGTAGTTCTCGATGTTCGTCACGTCGAGCGTGCTCGCGTTGTCCGGCGCCCAGCAGTTGTGCACGGCATCGCCCGTGTTGAGCGTGATCGTTTGTCCCGACGTCGCGCCCATCACTTCTTTGCAGTAGTTCTCGTTGCTGCCGAACATCTTGAACTTGAAGCGCATCTCGGCGGGGATCGTGGCGCCGGCGATCGTCACGCTGATGCCGCCGAGGCCGTTCGAGAGCGCGTCGTACGGCTCGGACGTTCCGCCGGCGACTTCGGTGTGCATCGCGAACGCGAGCCCGCCGCCCCAGTAACGACCGTAGTCCGGCGCGCCGTTGCTCGTCGCGGTCGCGATCACTTGCGCGATTTGGCCTTTGCCGCACACGTTCGAGCCCGTGAAATCGACGGTCATCAGCTGCGGGTCGGAGCTGTTCAGCTTCCAATCACCTTCGATGCCGAAGTCGTTCGTGGCGCAGGTGAGGCGGCCGTCCGTCGGCGTGAGACTCGTTTGCGTGCGCGCGCCGGTGTGCGTGCACATGTCGTCGACGGTGCCGCCGCCCACGCCGCTCGTGCCCGCGCTCGACGTCGCGCCGCTCGTGCCTGCGCTCGCGCCGCCAGCGCCGCCGCTCGTCGTTGCGCCGCTCGCGCCGCCGCCGGCCACGCTCGTGTCCGAGCCACCGGTGCCGCCCGTCGTGCTCGAGGTGTCACCGCCGGTCGCGCCACTCGACGTTTGATCGGTGCCGCCGCCGCTCGTGTCCGCGCTCGTGCCGCTGTTGCCCGCGTTCGTCGTCATGTTCGACGCGCCCGCGCTGCCGGCGGCAGCGGGCGGCCCGAGATCCGTGCACGCAGCCGCGCCAATGCCAGTCACGATGACCGCGCACACCATCCGAACCCGAAGCTTCTTCGATCCCATTTGTTTCAGCAGCCTTTCCCGCTCCAGCCAAAAGCAAGGACGGTGCCGCCGCGCGTGCGTTGCGAAATTCCGACGTCGCGCCGGCAACGCTCAGTGCGCGGTGCGCAAAATTCGTAGCTTCAGCGCGCGCGGGAGTGCGCTCACTATTTGCGCGAAAAGAGGTCTTCCGGTCGCCGCGCGGGCGCGCGCGGTGCGACTTTCTTCGGCGCGTGTTTGAGCGTCGGCGTGGCGGTGACCGCGGGCGATGCGCTCGCCGTCGGCGTTGCGCTCACTGGTTCGGTCGGTCCGGGTGCGGTGCTCGTCACCACAGTCGTCGCGGTCAGCGCGACTTGCGGCACCGCAGTCGGTGTCGCCACGCTGGCGACCGCGCTCGGCGCGACCGGCTCTGCGCTGCCCTCCCGAAACGCGAACGCTGCGCCCGCGCCTGCGAGCAAAATGCCCGCCCCGATCGCGAGCAGCAAGCCACGCCCGCGTTTGCGCGGTGCGATCACCTCGCTGATCGGTTCCTGGTTGGGGGCGCCGCTCGGATCGGGCTGCGCGGCCTCCGTCAACGCATCCTCGTGCGCCGGGTGAAACGAGTCGCGCTCGTGAAACGGCAAACGCGCGACGACCGCGGTCGTCTGCGTGAGCGGCGTGGCCTCGATCGCGCGCAGCCGCTCGAAGCGACGCGACAGCGCCTCACCACTCAAGCGACTCACCCAATCCCCAATTTGTCGCGAGGAGACGAGCTCCGTGCTGCGCTCGAGCGCATCCGCGAACTCGCGCGCGGTGGCAAAGCGTTCTTCGGGCTCGCGCGCCGTCGCGCGCTCGACCGCGCGCGACAATGCCGGCGTGACTTCCGTGATCGAGGACAGCGGCGGAATGTCCGTCTCCAGCACTTGGTACATGAGCTGGCCGGAGTTGTCCGCGTCGAACATTTTGCGACCGGAGATCGCTTCCCAGAGACAAATGCCGGCCGCGAAAATGTCGACGCGACGATCGAGCGGACGCCCGAGCAACTGCTCCGGCGCCATGTAGCCGAGCTTGCCTTTGAGCTGCCCGGTCTGCGTCTCTTGCAAGCGACCCGCGGCTTTGGCGATGCCGAAATCGAGCACGCGCGCGACGCCGTCCACACCGATCATGATGTTTTGCGGCGAGACGTCGCGGTGAATCAATTTGAGCGGCTCACCGTGCTCGTCGGTCGCCTCGTGCGCGGCGTGCAGGCCGGCGAGGACGTCGCACAGAACGTGCACCGCGAATGCCGGCGGCAGCTTCTCCCCGCGCACGCGCGCCGCGCGGAGCAGCGCGGACAGCGACTCGCCGTGCACGTACTCCATCACCAAGAACGCCTCGCCGTTGTTGGCGATGACGTCGAACGTCGCGACCACGTTCGGGTGCTGCACGCGCCCGCTCAGCCGCGCCTCGTCCAGAAACATCGCGACGAAGTCGGGATTGCGCGCGGCGCTCTCGTGCATCTGCTTGATCGCGACGATCTTCGAAAACCCGACCGGGCCGATCAGGCGTCCGAGGTGCACGGTCGCCATACCGCCTTGCGCGATCTGATCGAAGAGCGCGTAACGGCCGAGCTGCGTCGGCTGCTTACTTCGGCTCTCGAGCGCCGCGGCCATTCTCACTCACTCTACCATTCGGAATGTTGGATCC
>FTDA01001369.1_pt1 | contig 19726 bp, 13 predicted proteins | sample 1639731 | NCBI WGS metagenome assembly FTDA01 (sample SAMEA3914869, study PRJEB12502) | metagenome | biome: forest; material: soil | place: USA | collected 2012-03-12 | depth 0.1 m
CCCCCTGAGGCCGCCGCCTTGGGCGGCCGATTTGGGGGTGGTCGGCCGCGCGCAGCGGCCGAAGGCCGCGAGCACGGACGGGTCGGGGGCACCCCCAGATCTCTAGGCTCAGTTAATAACTCTAAAGAGTTATCAACTCACCAAGTCACGGTCATGCCGGCGTTGAACGAGTTGATGACTTGTTCTTGGCCGAGCCACCATTTGACGTCCGAGCGAAAGTAGTCGAGCGCGCCGTGGAGGTATTCCGTGAAGTGGTAGACGATCACGCCGGAGAGCCCGAATTGCTGCTTGAGGTAGCTGTATTTCGGCAGCAACGTCGTCGGATCGAAGTATTGCGGATCGATGTCGGCGGTGAGCTGATGCGCGCGCGTGATGCCCGCGCCGACGTTGAAATCGAACTTGTCGACGATGGTTTGCGTTTGGATGTAGCCGCCGTCGAACGTGCGAAGCTCGTTCGATTGGTGGTTCACGATGCTGTCGGTTTGGTTCAAGAAGTAGTTCACGCCCAGCCCTTTGCCGCTGTGCGCAGCCACCCCGACGTGAAAATTCCCGAGCTCGAGCCGCGCGCCCGCGCCGACGCCGTACACCGAAGTGCTGTCGTTGGTTTGCGTGCCGTAGAGTTTTTGATACGCGCCGTTGGCGAACACATGCACTTTCCCGATGTCGCCGAGCTTGGCGTCGTACGTCGCTTCGGCTTCGGGGCGGCCGAGCTTGGTGCGGCCATAATATTGCCCGACCAAGTTGCCGGGATCGTAGTAGCCCGCGGTGAGCTGGAAGCCGCCCACCATCGGCGTGGCGTACGCGACGCCGGCGACGAACACGCTCGCGAGCACGCCGTAACCGATGTGGCCGCCGGAAGGGCCGAAATCACTGAAGCCGTTCGGCGCGCCGACGCCGTATTGATGGCCGTACAGAAAATCGATCTCGGTCGCGCCGCGCGAAAACAAGGACAGCGTGCGTCCGACGACCAAGCTGCCGCCAGGGCCGTCGAGCTTCAAATAGGCTTCGCGCTCATCGGGCAGGTTCTTCAAGAACGTGCGCTCGGAGTCGGTTTCGGTCGTCGCCCAGATCGAGATGTGCGCGGTGAGCGTCGTATTCTCGGACATTTTGCGACGCACGCCGAGCGCGAGGATGTCGCCCATGAAGCCGCTGCGCACGCGCGAGGCGAACAGCTTGCCGGTGTTGGGTGTGCCGTCGGCGCCGGGGTTCGCGTTCACGGTCACGCCTTCGTTCGCGAGCGTGACGCCGGGCGGCACCGTGGGCAGGCCGTCACCCTGCAGCACTTCGACGAACGCGCCGACGCGGCCGGTGGTGTACACCTCCCAGCCGTTCGTCGGTTGAACGAGCGTGACTTCGGCGTGGGCTGAGGGAGCAAACGAGGCGAGCGAGGTGAGTGCCGCGAGCCCGAGATTCGCGGCGAAGAACGCGGATCTCCTCACTGCGCGACCGCGACGTTGGTGATGTCGAAGTACAGCCACTGGCCGTACCTGCCCGCGGGTTGTTGATACGGTTGCACGAACTGCGTCGGTGCAGCAGGTGTCGAGCCGGCGAGGCTGACCGTGCGCGGCGCCGCGCAGGTGTTGCCCGAAGTCGGGCCGCAGTTCTGCACTTCGGTGCAATTCGAATCCGTGACGGTGAGCTTCACGGTGCCGCCGCCGGGCACCTGGATCGTCTTGGTGTAGTCGATCGGGAAGGTGAGGTGAGTCGTCGGGCTGCTGTTCGCGTGCGGGTTTTCGTTTTGCGTGACCGAGTTCAAGAAGTACGTATTAGCCGCGCCACTGACCGCGGGCGTGACGTCGAGCTCGTACGTGTTGTAGTCGAAGCTCGGATCGCCGTTCACTTGCGGGGTGCCTCCTTGTTGGAACAAATCCCCGTTTTTCAGGATCGAAGTCGTGCCCTCGTCACGCGTGCCGCCTTTGTACCAATTCACTTCCACGACGCCGCGGATGTGCACCGTGACCGCGTAGATCGTGCCGGCCGTGCCGCCCATCGTCCAAGAGGTGGCCGCGCCGTTCGAAGGCTTGAGCACGCTCGGCGGTTTGTCCGTACCGATCACGCTTGTGCATTGCGCGGTCGTCGGTTGTTGGCAGTCGTAACCGCTGCCGGTGTTGCCACAGGCGTATTCGATCAACGCGCCGTCCCAAGTGCCCGCGAGCGTCGTGTCCACGACGGGCGCGCTGCCGCCGGCGCCGCCCGTCTCGCTCGTCGTTCCGCCCGTGCCGGCGCCGCTGCTCGTCGTCGCGCCCGCGCCACCGCTCTCATTCGTCGTCCCGCCCGACTCGCCGAGCGTGCCCGCGGTGCCGAGCGCGCCGCCTGCGGAAGTGCCGGCGGTGCTCGTGTTTCCGGCGGTATTTGCGGTGTTTCCGCTGCCGCCGGTCGCGCCTGGCGTGCTGCCGCCGTTCTCGTTCGCACCGCCCGAGCTCGTGCCCGCTGTTTCGTTCGCGGGCGGCGGATCGGCCGCAGTCGAACAGGCGAGCGACGCCAGGCATACCGTTGCGAGCGAGACGAGCGGAAGAACCTTCATTGCGTGTTTCCTTCGACGAGCGCAGACAAAGGCGCGCGTCAGCGACGTGGTCGGGGTTTCGATTCGAGCGGAGGCCGCGACTCAGAAAGAGGCGCGGACTGCTTCATTCGTGTCAGAAAAGAGCCGAGAGCCCGCGCGATGGCTCACGCATCACACACGCCATCTTTTTTTGCTGCGATGCGATTGGCGGCTCAGGCGAAGATGCCGTCGAGCGGCCCCGTGTATTGGGTGTGATCCCCGAGACTGTTCCACGTCACGCCGAACTGCGGCGCCAGCGCGAGCCACATGTCGTTGTAGGGACGATTGCCGGTGCCGCCGGTTTGAAGCGGCAGCGAACCGCCCGTGACCTTGAGGTACTTCCCGCCCTGAACGCCCGTGTTTTTCCCGCCGAAGATCAACAGCGGCATGTTCTGCTGATTGTGGTCCCACGCGCGCGCCACCTCGGTCACGTACACGATGATGGTGTTATCGAGCAGCATGTTGCCGTCGACGTCCGGCGTGCTCGCGAACTCTTGAATGATCTGCGATGTGATCGTGGAATAGAAGGTGTCGATTTGAGTGAGCCAGCCGCGAGTCGCGTCATCGTTCGTGTGGCTGGGCGGATGATGCGGCGTGGATTGGCCGTTGTTGCCGAGCGCGCCCGAGCCGATCGTCGCGCCCTGGAACGTGGATGGGAAGACGACCCAGTTCGTCCCGGCCGAGTACATGAACGTCGCGACGCGCACCAAGTCACAGGCGAACGCCGACTTGATCAAGCGCAGCTGATTCAGCGCGACGTCTTCGTGCGGGTGGCAGCTGGTGGCCGCGCTCGGCGTGCAGTTCGGTGTGGCGGGGTAGTAATCGACGCCGCTCAGATTGCTGGAAGAGCTGGAAATTCCGCCGAGTTTGCCGCCGCCCGTTTCGCCGACGGTCGCGTAGTTTGGTGGTTGGTCGGGTTTCACGCACGCGGAAGTGGTCGCGGCGTCGCCGTAGGTTTGGCGCAGACTCGCTTCCAGGCTTTGAATCGCCGTGGCATGCGCGGCCAGACGATCCTTCTCACTGCTCGGCACGATGTTATTCAGGCGCGCGAGATCGCTGCGCATGAAGTCGAGCACGCTCATCTTCTGAGCGAGCAGCGCGGACGTATCCATGCCTTGCGGCATCGACGCGCCGAAGATGCGCGTGAACGTATTGAGCGGCTGCGTCTCGGGGTAAATTGGCTGCCGCGCGAGGCTGATGTCGCTCGCATTGACGGGCGGATTGTACGAGAGCACGCGCGGCGCCACTTCATCTCGGTCCGAGCGAATGTCGGCGGCGAGCGCGAGGTGCCCGAACGGCGTGCGGTTCGCCGCGGCGGTGCCCGCGCCGCCGAGCGTCGGCGATTGCGCAAGCAACAATTGATCGATCGACGCGCCGCCCGCGCAATGATCTTGCTGGCCGTGCACGCCGAGCGTCGGCACGCCGGTCATCATCGCGACGATGCCGCCTTCGTGCGTGTTTTGCCCGCTATTCGTCGTCGTCTTCGAGGTCGTGGCGGTGACGAGGTTCAAGCCATCGACCATCACCATCTTCGATTGCAGCGGCGCGAAGGGCGCGCTCTCGAGCGGGAGCTTGAAGCTCGTGCTCGTTGCCCCGACTCCTTGCGGAATCCAATTCACGAGCCCGGGCGCGGTGCCGAGCGGATGATGAATCACGAGCAAGCGCAGCGGTGCTTTCGCGCCGTCCGCGCGCGCCTCGATGTTGCGGAGTAGCGGCCAGAGCAACGCCGCGGAGCCGCCGGCTGCGCGCAAGAGCGCGCGACGAGAGACTTTGTACGAACTCACTTCATACCTCCGGCGCGCGTGCGCACGAAATCAGCGAGAATGACGGTGCGGAAGAGCGAGGCCAAGCTGCCGTCGGTTTTGTCGAACGCTTGGCGCAGCGTTTCCACCTCACAGGTGGTGTATTCGTCGATCATCGAGCCAATCAGGTAGCTCGACATTTTCTGGACCGCGCAGCCCGTGACGTGACCGCTCGCCACGAGCCCTTGCGCGAATTCTCTCGGCCCAGGGATCGTTTGAGGCGCGAGTGGAGACGGGCTCGTGAACGTCTCTTTCGTATCGATCGCACGCCCGACTTCATCCACCGTTCGATATTCACCGATCGGGCCGAAGTGCTGGAACATGCGCGAATACGGGTCCATTTGCAGGTGGCAGCCGTTGCACGGCGGAGTCGACATGCGCGCGTCGGATTTCGTGACTTCGCTATCGCCCATGTTGATCACGGCCATCGCTTGCGGCGTGCTGAGATCGACCGGCGGCGGCAGCGGATCGGCGCAGATGATGTCATCGTGAATCGCTTTGCCGCGTTTCACGATCGAGTTGGCGGCGGGATCCGATTGCGCCCAGAAGTAGCTCGGGTCGCTGAGTAGCCCCACGCGATCTTCCGAGTCTGGCCAAGTCGCTTCCACGAAGGTGGTGAGCGAGGTCGGTGCGCCGTTCGTGAACGTGGCTTCGGGATAGAGCGCAGCGAGGCGCGTGTTGAGATAGGCCTTGTTCGTCGTCAGCAGATCACTGACTTTGCCCGTGCCGTTCCAGAGCGTGCTTTGAATCAGCTCTTGCGCCGACGTGTACAAATCCGCCTGAATTCCGCTCTGATCTTGCTGATCGGCGGCGGACACGCCCGACAAAAACGAAGTGTCGTGCGTCTTCAAGAAGAGCTGACCGATGTTGAACCAGCCGGCGACGATCGCGGTCAGGTTCTGTTGCACTTGCGGCAACGCGAGCAAGCGATCGACTTGCGCTTTCACGCCGTCGATCGTGCCGAGCCCTTTGTCCGAAGTGTCCGCCGCGGCGGCTTCGAGCGCTGCGTCCGGCACCGAGCCGAGGAAGGTGAAGCCGAGCTGCGCGGCCACTTCGTACGGCGTGAGTTGCGTGCTCGGGTAATTGCCGCTGGCATCCGCCGTGAGCGTGCTCGGCCCGAGCTCCGTGCGATACACGAACGAAGGCGAAAGCAAGATCGCTTCGAGCATCAGCTTGATGCCGGTCTGCGTGTCGGAGCCAGCGCTGACGAACGGCGCGGGCGAGACAGCAGCAGTCGTGCCCTGCGCGGGCGTGCCCGGATTCGTGACCAGCGCCGCGATCTCGTCTTGCGTGAGCGGACGACGGAACGCGCGCGCGCCGAAGCTCGTCGCGATGCGCGTGGCGCACGCCGTCGGCGCTTCGCCCGAATTGCAGGCCGTGATCGACGCGGGAATGCTCGGCAACACGCTCTCGACGACTTGATACAGCGCGTATTGAAACGAATCATCGACGCCAAGCGATACGTCGCTGAAGAACGCCCATTGCGCTTCGCCGCCGCGATTCGTCAGCTGCGGCGCGCTCGGCAGCTGCAGTAAATCCCGAAGCGAGTTTTGATATTGCTCGACGGACAAGCGCCACAAGCGGCGTTGGATCGGCGGCAGTGAAGCGCATGTGTCGCCATCGAGCGTAGAACCCGAAGCGCCGGAGCCGGAGCTAGCACCCGAGCCGGAGCTCGGACCCAGATTCGACCCTGTGCTCGTGCCCGGGGGCCCGCCCGAATGGTCGATCATCGCCGTGCACGCGCTGAGTCCTGCCGTGAGTAAGATCGCCGCGCTCCCCACGCTCACTCGGCTTCGGATCGTCGAATTGCCCGCCATGGCTTCTCCAATTAGTCTTTTCTTGGCTGATTCAACCGGTTGAATAATGTCGCTCTGAAAACGACCTGTCAAGCGCGTCAGCGGCGCAGCCGGCGACTATGAGTTGGCTCGAAGCGCCAAAGCCGTTTCTCGAAAGAGCGCGGGCGCCCGTGTCCGCGCGCATTTCCCAGCATCCCCGTACAGGGAAGGTCGACATCTGGCCTTGCTGGGTAGAAGGCGGAGAGCTTCGAATTTGGCTCGCCAAATCGCGAGCACAGCGGCGCTTTTCGGCCACTTGCACCGCGTCATCTAGATATTGTTGGAGGCTCCGACTAGCGCGATCACGGAAGCTATTGGGATTTTCCGCTCAGCCGCACAATTTCGCGCGCGGGTGCCGTTCGAACTGGCGAACGCCCGAAGAATCAGGTCTGCCTCGAGCGCGCCATCGACTCACTTAGGCACCTTGACGGGTCCACGCCGCGCGCGCAGCCTCTCCGCGGCAGATGGTCGATCCCCACCGGTTGAATCGCGCGTTTTTGTCACTTTATGGCGACACTCCTCGGCTCTTCTCCGCCCCGGGTCGCGTGAACTTGATCGGCGAGCATACGGATTACAATGACGGCTTCGTGCTGCCGTTCGCGATCGAGCGCCGCACGTTCGTCGCGGCATCGCCGCGGAGCGATCGGCGCATCGTTGCGCGCTCGTTGAACAATGATTCGAGCATCGAGCTCGAGCTGGATACACCGGGGCCGAAGCGCCGTGGAACGTGGGCGGACTACGTCGAGGGCACGGCTCAGGGGCTGCTCGCGAGTGGGTTTGCGTGCGGTGGCGCGAATCTGTTGATCGAGAGTGAAGTGCCGCAAGGTGCGGGGCTGTCCGCGTCCGCCGCACTCGAGTTGGCGACGGGATATGCGCTGGTGCGGCTCGCCGGGCTCGTGGAACCCGATCGCGTGAAGCTCGCGCTCGCGGGGCAAACGGCCGAGCACACCTACGTCGGGACGTTGTGTGGCATCATGGATCAGTACGTGGTCGCGTTGGGTGAGCCCGAGCACGCGCTCCTGATCGATTGCCGAACCCTGGGATTTAGGCTGATTCCGCTCGCGCTCGGCGGCGCCTGCATCTTGATCTGCGATACGAAGGTCAAGCACGAACTGGCGTCTTCCGCGTACAACGAGCGGCGCCGGCAATGTGAGGAAGGCGTGGCGTTGATCGCGCGCTCGCACCCGGAAGTGCGCGCCCTGCGCGACGTCACGGCGAGCATGTTCGAGAGCGAGGTGAAGCGATTGCCGCCGCTCGTCGCGATGCGCTGCAAGCACGTCATTGGCGAAAACGCGCGCACGCTCGCGGCCGCGGAGCTGCTCGAGCAAGGCAAGCTGCGCGAGCTCGGCGCGCTGATGTCGGCGTCGCACGCTTCGCTGCGCGACGATTACGAAGTGAGCTGCCCGGAGCTCGACGAAGCGGTCGCTGCGGCGGAGACCGAGGCCGGCGTGTACGGCGCGCGCATGACTGGCGGAGGCTTTGGTGGTTGCACCGTGACGCTGCTCGAACGGAGCGCGGTCGAGCGTGTCAGCGCGGCGATCGCCCGACGTTTACAGGCGCGCTTCGGCGTCACTCCCGCGTTCCTCGTCACCGGCGCTGCGGCGGGCGTGCGCGAAGAAACACCGTAAATTGCGCTCAATCAGCGAGTGGAATCGCATATTCGATCAGCGAATCCGGGCTCGTCGGGTGATACTTCGGGCCATAGATTTCGACGTCCGCGCCGCCCGCGTGGTGGAAGCCGGAGCCTGCGAGCCAAGTGGCGTAGATGTAGCTCACCGTACGATCGAGCTCGGGCGCCGGACCGCGATGGGCGAATCGCGCGTAGCGCCCAGCCGGTAACTCGACCGCGCACATGCCGACCGGTACGTCGCCGAGCGCGCTCACGGCGCAAGCCGCGTGGTATTCGAGCTCTTCGTCCTGCTCGCTGAGTTGACGAATGACGCCGTATCCGAAATCCGGCACGCGCGCCGGGATCTCGGCCATGCGCGGCGCGAACTCTGCCCACAGCGGCGGCAAGCGCGCGGAGAAATTGTTCTTCTCGGAGCCGGTGCCGAAGAAGGACGTACGCATCCCGACGAGCAACCGGCGTGGCTCGTCCACGAGCTCCGGCTCGAGCGAAGGATTTTTTTGCAGCTGCGCCAGGTACGCCGCGTCGAACTGGGGCTTACGTAGAAAAAGGCTCTTTTTCCCAAGCTTTCGGTATGAAAGCGGCGAGATCCCGAAATTGGCTTTGAACGCGCGCGCGAACGCTTCTTGCGATTCGAAGCCGGCGAGGAGCGCGACGTCGAGGACGCGCAGATCCGTCGTGAGCAAGCGGTCGAGCGAAGCGGCGAGCCGCCGCGAGCGGATGTACGTCTTCAAGGTCTCCCCGGTGAGCGCCTTGAAGATGCGCTGGAAGTGCCATTGACTGAGCCCGGCTTCGCGCGCGACCGCAGACAGCGCGACGTCATCATCGAGCTGTGACTCGATGAAGTCGACGCCGCGCTGAATGCGTTCGAGGTAATAACTCATGCGGCGGGTGCTTGAGTCTCGAAGAAGCCGGTCATGCCCGTGAGCTCGCCGTTCGCGCCATACTCGCCGAAGCTCGTGCCTTCACCGAGTTTGTTCCCGGCAGGGCCGAGCATGTGCCAATGCGCGACGCTGCGTGCGTGGTGCTCCATGAAGGCCTGAGTCACGAAATACGCGCCTGGAATCTGCTTTTGAAATGCCGCCATGTGCGCGATGAGCGCATCCCAACCCTTAGCCTCGGTGAGCGGGTCGCGATAGACGCACGCGGGCGACACCGTCTCCGCGAGCAGGCGCCGCTTTTCGGCTTCGGATTGCGCGCGCCAAGAGTCCACATAACGTTCCCAAACCGCTCTGAAATCTCGATTCATCTGGCCTCCATTTCTGACTCGAAGATAGGGAAGGCGAGCGAACGAGATCTGACATTTCGTGCGATTCTGCGGGCGCTCAGGGCACCAGCAGCACTTTGCCTTTGGCTTTGCGGTCGTGAATGTAGGCGTGCGCTGCGGGCGCCTCGTCGAAGCGAAACGTGCGGTCCACGTGCGGCGCGAGCGCGCCCGTTCGGTACAGCTCGAGCAAGTCCAAGAACTGCGGCTCCAGCAAATCAGGTCGATGAAAGAGCTTGAGCATGTTGGTGCCGCTGATGGTTTTGTTATCCGGCATCAGCTGCATCGGCCCCCACTTTTTCGACGAGTGGAAGAGCTGCGCGCCGGCGTGCAGCAAATTGCGCTTCTGTCCGGACACCGCCGCCGAGAGCCCGAAAAAAACCAAACGCCCGCACGGAGCCAAGAGCTCGTAGCCCACACTCCAGGATTTTCCGCCGACGGGATCCAAGATCAGATCCACGCCCTGGTCGCCGACGATGGCGCGCACTTCTTTGGCGTAGTCGCCCGCGGAATCGAGCGTGTAGTGGCAGCCGCGCTCCTTCAAGAAAGCGTGCTTCGAGGCCGAGGCGAGACCGATGATCGTGCACTCACGCGTCTGCGCGAGTTGAATCGCGGCGAGACCCACGCCGCCCGCAGCGGAGTGGATCAAAATGCTCGATTTACGGCGCAAATTCCCAGTGAACAGCATCATGTTGTAAGCCGTGCCGTAGACGACCGGAAACGCCGCGGCTTGTTCGAAGCTCATGCTTTCGGGCATGCGGAAGACTTGCCGGCGCGGCAGCACCACGGTGTCGCTGTAGCCGCCGAAGCGGCACAGCGCGAGCACGTGTTCACCTTCGCGTAAATCAGTCACGCCAGCGCCGACCTGATCGACTACGCCGGAGACTTCGTAGCCGATCACGCACGGGAGCGGTGGCGCGTCCGGGTAGAGCCCGATGCGCGCCATCAAGTCCGCGAAGTTGATGCCACTCGCGCGCACGCGCACGCGCACTTCGCCGGTGCCCGTTTCCGGATCGGGCGCCTCTTTCACGACCAGCACTTCGGGCGGGCCCGCTTTCGTGATCCACACTTGTCGCATGTGGGCGAGTATAGGGCTGAAATCAAGGCAATGTCGCGGGGCAGCACGCGGCGCAGTCGTACACTTTCACCGTGGGTAAGCCCAAAGTCGCGCAATCCGCGGCGCTGCAATGCGTGCCGCCGAGCGCGCCGCAGCTCGGCTGACAACCGCCGTCGACGTCGATCGAGTTTGGCGGCCGGCACTTGGTCGTATTGCCGACCGGCTCGCTGCCGTCCGATGCGTAGTAAAGCTCGTCGATTGCGGCGCCGTCGACGTCATCGGCGATCACGAGCTGATGCGGACCCGCGCTCAGCGTTTGGCTGAGCGGCGTGCCGTAGTCGATGTTGTCGTGGCAATAGTTCCAGAACCAAATGTTGCCGGTCGTGATGCGCCACTTGATCCAAGTTCCGCCGTCGACTTGGAACCAAAAGCGATTCACGGACAAATCCGGCGCTTGGATGCGTACCCAGATCAAGTAGGTGCCTTCGCTCTCGGCGTTGATGGCGTACGTCGCGCGCGCGGGGCCGGGCTCCGTGCCGTCGTAAGACATGCCTACTTGCGGCGTGATGAACTGACCGCCGGATGCCGTCGCATCGTCTTGAATCAGAAATCCGCCGCTCAGCGCGCCACTTTCGGCCTCGAGGTAGTGACCGCTGCCGGCGTCGGTATCTCCGCTGGCGCCCGCGGCGGCCGCGTCGGAAATCGCGCCCGCTCGTGTGAGCGCGCCGATTTTCGTGATCTTCGGCGCGCACGCGGTCGCGCAAGAGAACGCGAGCAAAGCCAGTGTGCGAGCGCGAGGCATCGCTTTGAGCCTAACCGAAGCGCGCGGCGTGCACGAGCGTGTGCCGGTAAACTTTGGCCCGCGTGGCAGCGAGCTCGGAGCGCACACTCGAGCGCTTGGGCTAAGGATCGGCGTCGTCGAACAGTTTATCGACTCGAGGGTGGTGCTCGACGGCGCCGGCCGGCCTGAGCCAGGCGATGCCGAGCACGAACGCGACGTCGAGCCCGGCGAGGAGCGCGAACAGCGCAACCCAGAACGAGCTCGTGAGAAATGCGGTTTCGGCCGCGAGCGCGATCACGGCGAAGAGCTCGACGAGGGCTTTGGCGTGGCGCAGCATCGGGGCTCCGCTCAGCTCCGCTCGTCCGCGTTCGCGCCGACGCGGAGCACGATTTTTCCGGGCGCGCGCGGACGCGTGCCTTCGAGCATTTCGTGCGCGACGCGCGCTTCGGCGAGCGCGAGCACCGGTCCGAGGTGCGGGCGCAATTGACTGGCAGCCATCAGCGCCGCGATGCGCTCGAGCGCCGAAGTGGTCACGTCCACCAAAATGAATTGGGCTCGCACGCCGCGCTCCGCGGCGCGCGCCATGCTCGGGCGACTCGCGGACGAGATCAGCACGCCGCCCGGCTTGAGCACGCCGAACGATCGCTCGAGCACCTCGCCGCCGACGGCGTCGATCACGACGTCCACCGGCGCGAGCGCGCGCTCGAACGACTCGGTCGACGCGTTCACGACCTCTTCGGCGCCGAGCGAGCGCACGTACGGGATCGCGGCTGCGACGTCCGTGCCGATCACGTGCGCGCCCGCGTTGCGGGCCAATTGCACGGCGAACGCGCCGACGCTGCCGCCCGCGCCGTGGATCAACACGCGCTGTCCGGCCACGACCTTCGCGTGATCGAACAACATCTGCAGTGCGGTGACAGCCACCACCGGCACCGAAGCCGCCTCGATGTGCGTCGTGTGCGCGGGCTTCGCGGCGAGCATGCCCGCGTTGGCGATCGCGTATTCGGCATAAGCGCCGGTGAAGCGCGGATTGGTCACGCCGAACACCGCTTCCCCGACGTGGAACGAACTCACGCCGCGCCCGACGGCGGCGACGTGACCCGAGAGATCGGAGCCGAGCGTGAGCGGCAGCGGCTGCTCGATCACGCTTTTTCCGGCTCGCACCCAGGCGTCCCACGGCCCGACGCCGCACGCCTCCACTTGCACCAAGACCTCGTGCTCGGCGGGCTCGGGGTGCTCGATCTCTTCGAGCATGATCTGCTCGGTGCCACCGAATTGATGGACGCGTGCGGCTTTCATTTCACTTTTCCTTTCGGCTCAAGCGAGCGATGCGTGTGCTTCGGAGGCGGCGGTGTGAATGGGGAGCTCGACGGGCTGGATTGCCCAATCGAGCGCGAAGTCCGCGACCTCTTCCCAACCCGGTTGTCCCAAGATGAAGTGACTCTTGCCCGGGAACTCCTTGTACGCGGTGATTGCCTTCGAGTGATGCTGGAGCTTGGCGTTCGCGCGGGTCACCGCCGGAGGCGCGACGTGATCGAGCTCGCCCGCGATCAGGAGCAGCGGGGCCCGGCGATCGTTGTGATAGTTCACGGTCGTGGCCGCGTGCGGCGTCATGTTGGCGAGCGCAGCTTGGAACAGTACTCGTCCCGGGCCAGGCACGGCGTAGCGTCGATAGGCGGCGAGCGAGTCGGCGTCGGAGAGCGTGTTGCCGAACGCATAGTGAAACTCCTCCGCGGTGAGCGGCACCGAACGGTGGTGATTGGCCGGGTTTTTCAGCACCGGAAACGCCGACTTCAGCGACGCCCAGGGCAATCGAAAGATGCCCTTGAGCGGCGCCGAATCGATCGCCACGCCGACGGCGCCGAGTCCGCGGTCGAGCAAGATTTGCGTGATCGCTCCGCCGAAAGAGTGGCCGATGATGATGGGCGGTTCGCTGAGTGAATTGATGATGCCTTCGTAGTAGTCGGTGACTTCGACGACGCCGAGGCTCGCCGTGCTCGACGGATCGCGCCGCAGTTGCTCGATGTCGCCGTCCATGCCCGGCCAGCTCTTCGCGATCACTTCATAGCCGCGCGCGCGATAGCGCTCGACCCAATGCTCCCAGCTGAGCGCGGTCATCCACAAGCCGTTGATCAAAACGATGGTCTTAGTTCGAGTCATGTGTTCGCTCCTGGCGCGTTCGATGCGCTGAACGCATGCTTCAGCAGGAAACGTGCCGCTTCGGGAATGCTGCGGTGTGCGGCGTTTTTCGCGCGCAGATCACGTGCGAGCCCCGCGCGCGGCTTAGTGTTTGGCCACGCTGGTCAATCGCTCGCGCTCACGAGGTCGGGCGAATCGTCGTCGGGCGAGCGGCGGACGCACGCGGCTCGTCTTCGTTGCTCTCGATCGCGTGCGTTACTTGCAAACCGAGCGCGCGCATCTTCACGCGCATGGTCTGGCGCGAGATGCCGAGCACTCGGGCCGCGTCGCGTTGATTGCCGCGCGTGTGGTCGAGCGCCATCGCGAAGAGCAAGCGGTCGACCTCATCGTGAACCTCGGCGTATACGTTCTCGCTGCCGCTACCGAGCCGCGGACGAATGAACGCCGGCAAGTCCAACCCGGCCGGTGAAGCGTCCGGCTGAGCCGGCCGAGCTTCGCTCAGATCCGGCAGAAAAGACGACAAAAGCAGGCTGCCGCTCGCGTGCAGCAGGGCTTGCTTGAGCACGCTCTGGAGCTCGCGGATGTTGCCGGGGAAGGGGTAGGCGCGCAGCTTGGTCAACGCATCGGGTGAGATTTCGGTGACCGTGCGCCCGAGCTGCCGGCTGAACAAAGCGAGGTAGTGGCGCACGAGCATCGCCAAATCATCCCCGCGCTCACGCAAGGAAGGCAGGTGAATGGTGAAGACGCTCAAGCGGTAATACAAGTCAGCGCGGAACCGCTCTTCGGCGACGCGAGCTTTCAGATCGCGGTGCGTCGCTGCGAGTATGCGCACGTCCGTGTGGATCGTTTCACTGCCGCCCACGCGCTCGAAGGTTTGTTCTTGGAGCAAGCGCAAGATCTTCGGCTGTAGCGCGATCGGCATGTCACCGATCTCGTCGAGTAAGATCGTGCCGCCGTTGCATTGCTCGAAGCGTCCGATGCGCCTGCGATCCGCGCCGGTGAACGCGCCTTTTTCGTGGCCGAAGAGCTCACTTTCCAGCAAATTCTCGGGGATCGCGGCGCAGTTGAGCGCGAAGAACGGCGACTTGGCGCGCGCGCCGTGTTGGTAGATCGCGCGCGCGACGAGCTCTTTGCCCGTGCCGCTCTCGCCGGTGATGAGCACGGTCACGTCCTGCGCCGCGACACGGCCGATCGCTTTGTATGTCTCAAGCATCGCCGGGCAGCTGCCGAAGATCGCGCCGTCACCGGCCGCGCCGACGGGTACTTCGGCCATGACTACGGGCGAGCGCATGCGCGTCGCGACTTCGAGCGCTTGGTCGACCACGCTGCGCAAGCGTTCGAGCACGAGCGGCTTCGCCAGGTAGTCGAAGGCGCCTTGCTTCATCGCCTCGATCGCGGAATCAGCTGTTTTTGCGCTGGTAATGAAGATGACCGGGATGCGCGCGTCGAGCGCGCGGATGGCTTCATGCACCGCCAAGCCGGATTGGTCGGGCAAACGCAGATCGAGCAAGATCGCGTCGGGCGCTTGCTCGCGCACTCGCGCGATGCCATCGGCGCCGCTTTCGGCGACCGTCACTCGGTGCTCGGGCGCGGGGAACGCGAGTTGAACCTGTTCACGGATCAGCGCGGGGTCGTCGTCGATGAGGAGGAGATGAGCCATCTTCGAAGGTAGGGACGGAGCGAGTGCAACGAGCGGCCACAAGCACAATACCTGCCAACACCAACACACACCAGATGCGCGCGGAATCGTGACGCGGGGTCGTCGTTTGGATTCGGTGTTACGGCGCGTTTGCCGCGCCCGGCGCCTGCTCGCTTCGCGGACGGAGCGCGCGGTGTCTGACTGAGAATCGGCAGCATGGTCGAGGCTCGTTTTCTGAGCCGGTTGACCAAAAATTGGTCCGAGTGCCGCCTGCGATGCCGCGCGGAGCCCGAATTTGTCGGGGATTTTGCGTACGTCGCGCGCCTTTTCGGCAGCGCAGCTCGAACGCAGATCCTGGCACGCAACTGGCCTAACGGAAGTCGCGAAAACTCAGTCATCCGCGAAAAGAGAGACCAAGATCGAAACAATTTGGGAAGACGGCGAATTCACGCTCTCTCGCCGCGCGGCGGAGGGCGGCTCTCGCGCGGAGCTGATCCTGGAGCCCGCCGCGCCGCAGGCCTCGCCGGCCACGATCGCTCAACTCGAGCGCGCGTTCGCGCTGCGAGCCGAGCTCGATTCCGCGTGGGCGACGCGGCCGCGCGAGCTGCTCCGGCGCGACGGTCGCGCGGCGTTGGTGCTCGACGATCCCGGTGGAGAGCTGGTCGTCGCGAGCGTCGGGAAGCCGTGGGCACTCGCGCCGTTCTTGCGCGTCGCGATCGGGCTCGCGAGCGCGCTGCAGAAGCTGCACGCGCGCGGCATCGTGCACAAACACATCAAGCCGAGTCACTTGTTCTCGGATCGCGCGACTGGCGAAGTCTGGCTCACTGGCTTCGGCATCGCGGCGCGTATCTCGCCCGGGCAGTCGCGCGAACCGCCGCGCGAAGAGCTCGAGGGCTCGCTCGCTTACATGGCGCCGGAGCAGACGGGGCGCGTGAATCGCCCAGTGGACGCGCGCTGCGACCTCTATGCCGCCGGGGTGACTTTGTACGAGCTCCTCGCGGCGCGTTTGCCGTTCGTCGCGAGCTCCGCGGGCGAATGGGTGCACAGCCACGTCGCTCGTCTGGCCGCGCCTTTGCCGGAAACAGTGCCGAGCCAAGTCGCCGCGATCGTGTCGAAGCTGCTCGCGAAAGAGCCGGCCGATCGTTATCAGTCGGCGGCCGGCTTGGCAGCAGATCTGCGGCAATGCCTCGAGGATCAGCTCGAGCGCGGTCAGATCTCGCTCCGCCCGCTGGGCGCGCATGATTCGAATAGCGAGCTCGTGATCCCGGCGCAGCTCTACGGTCGGCAGGCCGCGAGCGATCAGCTGCGCGCAGCGTACGATCGCGCCTCGCGTGGCGCGACGGAGCTGGTGCTCGTGTCGGGCTATTCGGGCATCGGAAAATCCGCGTTGGTCGATGAGTTGGATCGCGCGCTCGCGGCGCAGCCGCTAAGGCTCGCGCGCGGTAAGTTCGACCAATACAAGCGCGACATCCCGTACGCGACGCTGGCGGAGGCGCTGCAGAGCCTCTTGCGCCAAGTGCTGAGCAACTCCGACGCGGAAGTGAGCCGCTTTCGCGCGGCGCTGCTCGATGCGGTGGGAAGCAACGGTGAGCTCATCGCCAGCCTGGCGCCCGAGATCGAGCTGCTGATCGGGCGCCAAGCGCCGTGCGCCGACGTTTCTGCAGAAGAATCGAAGCACCGCTTCCAGCTGCTCGTGCAGCGCGTGCTCTCCGTTTTTGCGGGACCCGAGCACCCGCTCGTGATCTTTTTGGATGACTTGCAGTGGGCGGACCGGGCAACGCTCGAGCTCTTGCGCTACCTGCTGAACCGCGGCGTGCGCCATTTTCTCTTGCTCGGCGCCTATCGCGACAACGAGGTGGACGCGCTGCACCCGCTTTCGCTCGCGCTCGACGACATTCGCAAGGCCGGCGCGACGATGAGCTCGATCGCGCTCGGCCCACTTTCACCGGCGCACGTCGGTCGCTTTTTGGCCGATACGTTGCGTGACGACGCGGATCGGCTCGAGCCGCTGTCGCGGTTGGTGCACGAGAAGACGGGCGGCAATCCGTTCTTCGTGATCCAATTCGTGCGCGGTCTGCGCGACGACGGCTTGCTCGGTTTCGAGGCGCAGAGCTCGCGCTGGAGCTGGGATCTGGAGCGCATCGTTGCGCGTGGATTCACCGATAATTTGGCCGATTTCATGGTCGGCAAGATCGCGCGCTTGCCCGAGCAGACGCGCGCGGTGTTGCGCCAGCTCGCGTGCATCGGGCGCAGCGCACAGGTCTCGTTGCTCGCGGAGCTGACCGAGCTCGACGAAGCGGATGTGCGCGCCGCGCTCGCGGAAGCCGTGCAGGCGGGGCTCTTGGTCGCCGGTGAGGCAAGCTTCCGCTTTCCGCACGATCGCGTGCAGGAGGCGAGCTATGCGCTGGGCAGCGAGGCAGAGCGGCTCACGGCGCACCTGCGACTCGGTCGCATTTTGACGGGCTTCGAGCCGGCGCGGCGTGAAGAGCTGATTTTCGAGACCGTCAATCACTTCAATCGCGCGGCCAGTCTGCTGCGCGATGAAGAAGAGCGCCGCTTCGTGGCGGGCGCGAATTTGCTCGCGGCAAAGCGCGCGAAGGCATCGATCGCGTTCGAGTCCGCTGCCAAGTATCTAGCGGCGGGGCTCGGCATCCTCGGCGAAGACGCCTGGCGCAGCGATTCCGCGCTGATGTTCGCGCTCACGCTCCAGCGCGCCGACTGCGAATACCTCACGGGTGAGCTCGCGGCCGCCGACCAGCGCCTGAAATCACTCGCGGGGCGTGCGCAAAATCGCTTCGATCGTTGCACGGTCGCGTGTTTGCACGCTGCGGTCTACCTCACCTTGAATCAGCCCGCGGAGTCGATCGCGGTTTGCCTCGAGCAGCTCCGCCAGTTCGGCATCGATTGGCAACCGAAGCCTTCGCACGAACGAGTCGAGGCCGAGTACGAGCTGCTGTTGAGCCGGCTTCCGGGGGGCACACCGGACGGACTCCTGCACTTACCGCTGATGCAAGATCCGGATTGGCGAGCGTGCATGGACGTGCTCCTGGCGATGGAGCCCGCGGCGATTTTCTCGGACAAAAATCTGCACGATTTGGCCGTCATGCACATGGCCAACATCAGCATCGATCACGGCAACTGCGAGGCTTCGCCGCTCGGCTACGCGGAGCTGAGCATGGCCTTGCCCCCGATCTCGCGCGACCGCGCCTTGAGCTACCGCTTCGGTCAACTGAGTCGAGATTTGGTCGATCAGAAAGGGCTTTTGCGCTTCGGTGGCCGCGTGTTCAACGTGGTCGCGTATCACGTGATGCCGTTTTGCGAGTCGATTTCCGCGGCGCAAGCCCTGATGCGGCGCTCGCTCGCGATCGCGACCGAAGGCGGCGATCTCACCTTTCGATCTTATGCCGTGGTGCACTTGGTCGCGCTCGGACTGGCCGCGGGCGACCCACTGGACCAAGTGCAGCGCGACGCGGAGGCCGCGCTCGAGTTCGCGCGCAAGGTGAACTTCGATCTGATCGTTCAGTGCTTGCTCAGCCAGCTGACGCTGATCGAGGCGCTGCGCGGCGTGCCGGCCACGGCTTCGAACGACGAAGAACACCTGCGGCGGCCAGGTCTCGACATCGCGGCTTGTTGGCACTGGATCCGGCAGCTCGAGCGCTGCGTGATCGAGGGAGACGCGGCCGCTGCGCGCGAAATGCTCGGCCGCGCCGAGCCGTACTTGTGGACCAGTACGTCGTTCTTCGAGGAAGCGGAATACCATTATTACGCCGCGCTCGCCCACGCGCTCTGCGAGGAGCCCGCTGGAATTCGCGCGCACCAACCCTTGATCGACGAATGGGAAAAAACCAGCCCGAGCACGTTCTCTGCGCGGGCGCGCCTAATTCGCGCCGAGCTGGCGCGCCTCGAGCAGCGGCCGCTCGAAGCCGAGCAGCTCTACGAGCAAGCGATCGAAGCTGCGCGCGCGAACGGCTTCGTGCACGAGGAAGCGTTGGTGCACGAGTTTGCCGCGCGTTTCTACGCGAGCCGCGAGCTCGGTACGAGCGCACGCGCCTTTTTGGCGAACGCGCGCGATTGCTACGAGCGCTGGGGCGCGTACGGCAAAGTCCGGCAGCTCGAGCGCGCGCATCGCGGCTTGTCCTCCGGCACGAGCGCGACGCGCCCGACTCCCGCGCGCCAGCTCGATTTGAACACCGTGCTCGAGATGTCGAAGGCGGTTTCCAGCGAAATCGTGCTGGATCGGTTGGTCGAACGGTTGATGGCGCTCGCCATCGAGCACGCCGGCGCGGTGCGTGGGCTCTTGATTTTTCCGCGGCGGGACGACGGTCATCGCATCGAGGCGGAAGCCAGCGCGGGGGCGCACGGCGTGGCCGTGCGCTTCGTGCGCAGCGCCGCCAGCGCGAGTGATTTGCCCGAGTCCATCCTGCACTACGTCGTGCGGACGCAACAGATCGTGAATCTCGACGACGCTTCGCGCCCGAACCCGTTCAGCGGAGATGATTACCTGACGCAGAGTCGAGCGCGCTCGCTGCTCTGTTTCCCGCTCGTGCGTCAGGCCGAGCTCGCGGGGGTGCTCTACCTCGAGAATCACCTCACTTCGCACGCGTTCACGCCAGACCGCATCGCGGTTTTGCGCGTGCTCGCGTCGCAAGCGGCGATCTCGCTGGAAAACGCCCGGCTCTACGGCGAGCTGCGCCGCGCGGACATGTATCTCTCGGAGGCGCAGCGGCTCAGCCTGACCGGATCCTTCGGCTGGCCGCTGCGGCGCGGACACATCGTGTGGTCCGACGAGGCGCGTCGCATCTACGACTTCGACCCGGGCACGAAGCAGTACGCGCTCGACGTCTTCAACCTGATCCACCCCGATGATCGTGAAGCGATCGGCGCGCAGCTCGGGGTCGTGCAGGAAAAGCACGAGGAGTATTCCGCGGAATTTCGGATCGTGACGCGGCACGGGGTGCAGAAGCACATCCGCGTCGTCGGCCACCCGGTGCACGACGAAAATGGCGAGCCGGAGTACGTCGGTGTGGTGATGGACATCAC
>FTDA01001188.1_pt1 | contig 19686 bp, 20 predicted proteins | sample 1639731 | NCBI WGS metagenome assembly FTDA01 (sample SAMEA3914869, study PRJEB12502) | metagenome | biome: forest; material: soil | place: USA | collected 2012-03-12 | depth 0.1 m
CACGCGGGCTCTGCGTTGCACAAGAACTGCGTTTGTGCGGCGTTGATTTCGTCGCTGTCGAGCGCGCCATTTCCGTTTTGATCGAGCCCCGGTTCGACGCGCACCCCGCCGAACGCGCAGTTGTCACCCGCGAGCTCGTGCACGGTGGCGATCAGCGAATTTTTTCCGTCGGCGCCGTTCGTGCCGTCGGTTCCATTCGTGCCGTTCGTCCCATCTTTGCCGTCGACACCGTTGGTCCCGTTCGTGCCGTCTTTGCCGTCGACACCGTCCTTGCCGTCCGTTCCGTCCTTGCCGTCCGTGCCGTTCGTTCCGTCTTTGCCGTTGATCACGGTGACGGGCGCACCGGCTTCACCCAGCTCGCCGCCGGAAGACGTTTGCCCCGCTTGCCCGGCTTGCCCCGAATCGCTCGGAGCCGGGTCACTGCCGCCGCACGCACTCAGCGCGAACCCCCAAATACAACCCAAAACACTGCACCATCGTCCCAATTGACGCATCGCGAACCTCGACGTGATCGAGCCAGCGAGTCACGCGATCGCCTTCGGGCGCGCGCGCTCGTGCCTCGTGCTCGCGCTCGCTTCCCTCGAAGCGCACGCAACCGCGAGCCTCTACTGAGGCTCGACCAACGCCAGGTCTTCGGACTTCGGGCGACCTACTTGCCACCGCTTCCCAGCTGCATGTGCGGCCAGTGCTTCGAGGTGGGGTTCGTTCCCGTTACCGCTGCGGGGCAGCTCCGGATTTTCACCGGATTCCCTTTGAAGTCAGCTCACCGGAGCTGACGGCAATTGGCCGCGGCGGAATACGTCCCCTCGCTCGCCGTGTCAAGCCGTAGGGGTGATGTCCGCGCCGGCGACCGGCCTCACGCCGAGACGACCTGCAGCGGTGCTGCGGTGCCCAGCTGCGGCTTGCAACCCGTACGCACGTCCGAGCCCGAACTCCGGCATGTTCACGTACACCGTTTCGTACTCGCCGGCGCGCGCGCGATACGTCTCGTGCCAGATCCCGACGTCTCCGTTCGTGCCGATCAAACGATTGAACGCGCGCCACGCCGGCAAGTGCTCCGCGTTCCGCATCTTCGCGTACGCGAGCAAGTGCTCGGTCGATTGCCAGTAGCTCACCATCAGCGTGGTGCGCCCGAAATACGCTTCGTTCCCCAAGAAGCCGAGCTCCGGATGCGCGGCGAGCTCGCGCATCATGCGCGGCATCGCGAACGCAACGCGCAGCCACTGCCACGGCTTCCACCAGCGGTTCACGCGCATCCCGATCAAAAACACGACTACGTCACCCGCCGCCGCGCTCGTCATTCGTTCGTTGTGGTTGGTCATGGTTCGGTTTTCTTTTTTGGGGTTTGCCTTGTGAACACCGTTAACAACGCAGACAAAAAAAATCAGCGTCCGAGCGCGCGCAACAGATGCGCGACGGATTCCCGGTAAAAACCGGCAAAATCGTCGCTCTCGCCGAACTCACCGAGGTGCCCGGCGATGCGCAGCGAGACGATGCCGTGCACGTGGCACCAAATCACGACCGCAATCCGCTCCGCTTCGCCCGGCGCGAGCACACCCGCGGCGATGCACTCGCGCACGCGGTCGACCAAGAAACGAAACGTCGTGTCTTGCGGCAATGCGCCGCGCTCGCGCGCGCTCGCGTGCGCCTCGGTCGGGTTCACCTCGGCCGCGGTGCTCATGAAGATGAAGCGATAATCCAGCGCGTTTTCCAGTGCGAACGCGAGATACGCCTCGCTCGCATCGAGTAGCCGCTCGCGCGGTGACGGCGCCGCGAGCGCACGCACGAGGTAGCCGGAAAAGATCTGAAACCCTTGCGTGCACGCCGCAAACAAGAGCGCCTCTTTGCCGTCGAAGTGGCGATACACCGCGGCGGCCGAGACGCCCACTCGCCGCGCGACCTCGCGCAGCGAGAACCCGCTTTGCCCGGTCTCGAGAAATACATCCCGCGCGGCCGCGACCAAGAGGGCGCGCGTGTCGTCATTCGCCTTGGAAAAAGCCTGAACATGGCGTGATGGGCTCGTTCTGGCGGCGGTCTTGCGGGCACGGCGGGGCAGCACGTGAACAGTGTTAACCGCGCCCGCGCGCACGGTCAAGTGGCCCAGTAGCGAGCTCCGCGTGTTGCAGTTTTGCCCAGCGAATCTCGCCGGGTCGCGCGCAAACACGCGCTCGCGCACGGCGAAAACCCTCGACGCTGACGCGGCGACCGAAGATGATGAAACGAGGGAAAAGCGCGCCTGCTCGGCGAGCCGAACACGCGCGTGCACGATCATGAGCTCACCCGCTCCGAAGCCCGTCGACCGCGAGCGCCGCGCATTCGTCGTGACCGGCTTGGTGCAGGGCGTGGGCTTTCGCCCGTTCGTGCACCGGTTGGCGAGCGAGCTCGGGCTGAGCGGATTCGTGCGCAACCGCGCCGGTGAAGTCGAGGTCGAGGCCGAGGGGAGCGCGCTCGCGCTCGCGGATTTCGAGCTCGCGTTGCGCGCGCGCCATCCACCGCTCGCCGACGTGCACGACGTGCACAGCGCGCGCCTGATTCCGCGGCACACGAGCGGCTTCGCGATCGAGCCGAGCGAACGCGGCAGCGAGCGCTCGCCGCACATCGCGCCGGACGCCGCGACCTGCGCCGCGTGCGTGCGTGAGCTGTTCGATCCCGAAGATCGCCGTTTTCGGTATCCGTTCGTGAATTGTACGGATTGCGGGCCGCGCCTGACGATCGTGCTCGGCGCGCCGTACGACCGCGCGCGCACGACGATGCGTGATTTCGAGCAGTGCCCGCGCTGCCTCGCCGAATACCGCGATCCGCGCTCGCGGCGATTTCACGCCGAGCCCAACGCCTGCCCCGAGTGCGGCCCGCGCCTCGAGCTGATCGATTCCCAGAGCCGACCACTCACGAGCGCGGATCCGCTGGCTGCGGTCGTGGGCGCGCTGCTCGCCGAGAAAATCGTGGCGCTGAAGGGCATCGGTGGGTTTCACCTCGCCTGTCTGGCCGAGAGCGAGCGCGCAACGAGCGAGCTGCGACGGCGAAAAAGTCGCGACGAAAAGCCGTTCGCGCTGCTCGTCGAAAACGTCGCCGCGGCACGCGAGCTGTGCACTCTGGGAGAAGGCGAAGAGCGCTTGCTCGAGAGCGTCGCGCGTCCGATCGTGCTCGCGCGGCGCCGGACGGACGCAAAGGTGGCGCGCGCAGTCGCGGGCGACAGCCCGTTCCTCGGTCTGATGCTCGCGTACACGCCGCTGCAGCATTTGCTGTGTCGTGATTTGGGCGGCGCGCCGCTCGTGATGACCAGCGGCAATGCGAGCCACGAGCCCATCGTCTACGAGGAAGCGGACGCGCGCGCTCGGCTCGGTCCGCTCGCCGATCTGATGCTGACGCACAATCGCGCTATTTTTGTGCGCATTGATGACTCCGTCGTGCGCTCGCTGCATGGCAAAACCAGCACGCTCCGCCGCGCGCGCGGCTTATCGCCGCGAGCGACGCCGCTCGGCCACACGCTCCGCCGTCCGCTGCTCGCGCTCGGCGGTCACGACAACGCGACGTTCGCGCTCGGTCGCACGGATCACGCGCTCGTCAGCCATCACCTCGGTGATCTCGATTCTGCGCGCACGCTCGCCGACTATCTTGCCTGCATTGCCCATCACGAGCGCTCGTTCGAAATCTCGCCCGAGCTCATCGTGCATGACTTGCATCCAGACTATGCCTCGAGCAGCGTGGCACGCGAGCTCGCGCAAACGCGCGGCGTTCCTCTGCTCGCGGTGAAACATCATCACGCACACGTGGTCGCGACGATGGTCGAGCATGGTCTCGACGAGCGCGTGCTGGGCGTCGCGTGGGACGGCAGCGGCTACGGCGACGACGGCACGATTTGGGGCGGCGAATTCTTGCTCTGCGACCGCGCCGCGTCGCGCCGCGTCGCGCATTTGCGCGCGGTCCCGATGCCCGGCGGCGAGCGCGCGATCCATGAGCCGTGGCGCATGGCGCTCGCCCATTTGCGCGATGCCGGCATCGACGCGTCAGCCTGCGAGCTCGCGCCGGATGCCCGGGCCGCGCGCGTCGTCGAGCAGATGCTGGAAAAACGGCTGCATTGTCCGTTGACGAGCAGCGCAGGGCGGCTGTTCGATGCGGTCTCGGCGTTGTGCGGCGTGCGCCGGAGCACGAGCTACGAAGGACAAGCGGCGATCGAGCTCGAATGGGCGGCCCTGCGCGCGTCCGCCGACGACGCGAGCTACGACTTCGACCTCGTCGACGAAGCAGCGGGCACGGTCGTGGACACGCGCCCGCTGCTGCGCGCGGTCGTGCGCGAGCTCCGCGCGGGCGTCGACACTGCGCGCGTCGCGCGTCGCTTTCACGCCACGCTCGGGCGCTTGCTCGCCGAGCTCTGCCTCCGGCTCGCGCGCGAGCACGAGGTCGACCGCGTCGTGCTCGGCGGCGGCGTGTTCGCGAACGCGCTCTTGGTCGAAGCCGCGGAGCGGCGGCTCGAGCGAAGCGGGCTCAGCGTGTATCGCCCCGAGCTATACCCTGCGGGTGATGGCGGGCTCAGCTTGGGTCAGCTGGGCATCGCTGCGGCCCTCGATCGAGGAGCCGGCTGATGTGCCTCGGCGTACCGGGGCGCGTGCTCTCGCGTGAGGTCGAAGATGGTCTCTTGATGGGGCGCGTGGATTTCGGAGGTGTCGTGCGCAAGGTTTGCCTCGCGCACGTCGACGCGGTGGAGCTCGGTGAATACGTGCTCGTGCACGTCGGATTTGCCCTCTCGCGCATCGATCCCGAAGAAGCCGCAAAGATCTTCGAGCTGCTGCGCGAGCTCGACCAGCTGCACGAGCTCGAGTCGAGCGGAGGTGACGCGTGAAACGCCCCAGCATGGCAGAGACGCGACGCTTGGCCGAGCATTGGGCTCGCAAAATCGCGACGAGCACCACACGACCCTGGAAAATCATGGAGGTCTGCGGCGGGCAGACCCAGGCGATCGTCAAATTCGGGATCGATCAGTTGTTGCCGCCCGAGCTCGAGCTACTGCACGGGCCCGGATGTCCGGTGTGCGTCACGCCACTCGAGATGATCGACCGCGCGCTCGCCATCGCCGCGCGTCCCGACGTCATTTTCTGCTCATTCGGCGACATGCTGCGCGTGCCCGGCAGCCATGGCGATCTGCTCACGGTCAAAGCGCGCGGCGCGGACGTGCGCGTGCTCTATTCACCGCTCGATGCGCTCGCAATCGCGCAGAAGCATCCGAAAAAGCGCGTGGTCTTCTTCGCGATCGGCTTCGAGACGACCGCGCCGGCCAACGCCATGACCGTCGACCGCGCGCGCACGCTCGGGCTCTCGAATTTCAGCGCGCTCGTGTCGCACGTGCTCGCGCCTCCAGCGCTGACTGCACTGCTCGACGATCCAGAGCAGCGCATTCAGGCGTTCCTCGGCCCCGGTCACGTGTGCAGCGTGATGGGCACCGAAGAATATGCGGCGATCTCCGCGAAATATCGCGTTCCGATCGTGATCACCGGCTTCGAGCCTCTGGATTTGTTGGCCGGGATTTGGCGTGCGGTCGTGCAGCTCGAGAGCGGCCGCGCCGAGGTCGAAAATTGCTACGCGCGCGTCGTTCGGGATGCGGGAAATCGAGCTTCGCAGGCGCTCATGAGCCAAGTCTTCGAACGCTGTGACCGCGCTTGGCGTGGCCTCGGAGAGTTGCCAGAAAGCGGCTTGCGTCTGCGCGAAGAGTATCGCGCGCACGACGCCCTGCGCGTCTTCGAGCTCGAAGAATTCACAGCGCCCGAAACGGGTGAATGCATCAGCGGGCAGATCCTGCGCGGACTGAAGAAGCCGGTCGATTGTCCAGCGTTCGGCACGCGCTGCACGCCCGAAGCTCCGCTCGGCGCGACGATGGTCTCGAGCGAGGGCGCCTGCGCGGCGTATCACGCATTCGGACGAGTGCCGCTATCACGCCTCGCGCTTGGCAAGATGCCGCACGCAGGAGCTGGCCCATGAACGCAGCTTGTCCGGTTCCGGCCCAACGCTACGAGCAAATCGTGCTCGGCCACGGCAGCGGTGGACGACTCAGCCAAGCTCTGCTCGAACAAGTATTTTTGCCGCGTTTTTCCGGCAAAACCTTGGCGCGGCTCGAGGACCACGCCGCGCTCAGCCTACCGCTCGGTCCAGCTGATCGGCTCGCGTTCACGACCGATTCGTTCGTCGTGAGCCCGCTCTTCTTTCCGGGCGGCGACATCGGCCGACTCGCGGTCTGCGGCACCGTGAACGATCTGTGCGTCGGCGGCGCGATTCCGAAAGCGCTGTCCGCCGCTTTCGTACTCGAAGAAGGGTTCGCGCTCGACGCGCTGTGCCGCATCGTCGATTCGATGGCCGTGACATGTCGCGAAGTCGGCGTCGAGATCGTGACGGGCGATACCAAAGTCGTCGAACGCGGCAAGGCAGACGGCGTGTTCATCACCACCTCCGGCGTCGGCGTGGTCCCGGCGAACCGCGCGCCATCGATCGCAGCGGTGCGCCCCGGCGATGCGCTGCTCGTCTCCGGTCCGCTCGGTGATCACGGCATCGCGATCTTGAGCGCGCGTGCAGGCATCGAACTCGAAACAGAGCTCGCGAGCGACGTCGCTCCGCTCGCGAGCTTGACCCAGGCGCTCTACGAAATCGGGCTAAATATCCGAGTGATGCGCGATCCGACGCGCGGCGGGCTCTCGAGCGTGCTGCACGACATCGCGCGTCACTCCGACGTCGGCGTGAGCATCGAAGAAGCTTGGATTCCCGTGCGCGACGAAGTGCGAGCAGCATGCGAGTTGCTCGGGCTCGATCCGCTCTATGTCGCCTGTGAAGGACGCCTAGTGCTCGCCGTGCCCGAAGCGGACGCCGCGCGCGCGCTCGACGCGCTGCGCTCACACCCCCAAGGCCGAGACGCAGCGATCATCGGCCACGCGGTCACGGACCGTCCTGGTTTGGTTCGAATGCGTTCGCGCGTGGGCGGCGAGCGCATCGTTTCGTTGCTCTCGGGCGAGCAGTTGCCCCGAATTTGTTGAACGCGCCAAGCGAGGAATTGATGACGACCACGGCACCTTACGGCAGATCGACGCAGCGCGAACCCGCGCTCCCCGAGCTCAACGTGCTCTGGATCACGCAAGCCCTCGGCTGCGACGGGGACTCCGTCGCCATCACCGCGGCCACGCAACCAAGCCTCGAAGATCTGGTTTTGGGCGCAATTCCCGGCCTGCCGAAGCTGAATTTGTTTCACCCGCTGCTCGCGTACGAACAAGGCGGCGAGAGCTTCTTGAGCGCGTTCCGCGCCGCCATTCGCGGCGAGCTCGGCCCGTACATCGTCGTCGTCGAAGGCTCGATTCCGAACGAAAAGATCAAGAGCGAGGGTTACTGGGCCGCCTTCGGCCAAGGCGATGATGGGCAACCGATCCCGACGTGCCAGTGGATCGACCAGCTTGCGCCCGGCGCTCACGCGCTGATCGCGATCGGCACGTGCGCGGCGTACGGCGGCATCCACGCGATGTCCGGCAATCCGACCGGCGCGATGGGGCTACGCGATTACCTCGGGCACGAATATAGAAGCAAGCTCGATGTTCCGATCGTGAACATGCCCGGTTGCCCCGTCCAACCCGACAACTTCATGGAGACCTTGCTCTACCTCCTCTATCAATTCGCCGGCCGCGCGCCGATGATCCCGCTCGACGCAGAAGGCCGCCCCGAGTGGCTGTTCAACGCCACCGTGCACGAGGGCTGTGACCGCGGCGGCTACTACGAGCAAGCGGATTTTGCCGAGGAATATGGCTCTCCGAAGTGCATCGTGAAGCTCGGCTGCTGGGGCCCGGTGGTGCAATGCAATGTCGGCAAGCGCGGCGCCATGGCGGGCATCGGCGGCTGCCCGAACGTGGGCGGCGTGTGCATCGGCTGCACCATGCCCGGCTTCCCCGACAAGTTCATGCCCTTCATGAACGAGCCTCCCGGCGCGATCATGTCTTCGGCCGCCGTCGGCATGTACGGGCGCACGGTGCGCGCGCTGCGCTCGTTCACGCGCATGTCGCTCAACAAAGAGCCGGCGTGGCGCGCGCCAAGCACCGAGCTCACCAGCGGCTACGACCCGACGAGCTACGGCAACGAGGAACCGAAATCATGAGCAACGCGAACGGCAAAGAGCTCGTCGAGATGTCCTGGGATCCGATCACGCGGATCGTCGGCAGCCTCGGGATCTACACCAAGATCGATTTCAGCGAACGCCGCGTCGTCGAGTGCCACGCGACCTCGTCGATCTTTCGCGGCTACAGCATTTTCATGAAAGGCAAGGATCCTCGAGACGCGCACTTCATCACCAGTCGGATTTGCGGCATCTGCGGCGATAACCACGCAACCTGCGCCAATTACGCACAAAACATGGCCTTCGGTGTGAAGCCGCCGGCGATGGCCGAGTGGATCACGAACCTCGGTGAAGCCGCGGAGTACATGTTCGATCACAACATTTTTCAAGACAACCTGGTCGGCGTCGACTTCTGCGAGAAGATGGTGCGCGAAACGAATCCCGGCGTGCTCGAGCTCGCTGAGCGCACCGAAGCGCGTGGCCAGGCGCTGCACGGCTTTCGCACCATCGCCGAAATCATGCGCTCGCTGAACCCGTTCGAAGGCAGCTTCTACAAAGAGGCTTTGCAGATGAGCCGTGTCGCGCGTGAGATGTTTTGTTTGATGGAGGGTCGCCATGTGCACCCTTCGACGCTCTACCCTGGCGGAGTCGGCACGGTGCCTACGCAACAGCTGTTCACGGACTACACCGTGCGGCTGATGAAGTACGTCGAATTCATGAAGCGCGTCGTGCCACTCCACGACGACCTGTTCGACTTCTTCTACGAAGCGCTGCCCGGCTACGAAGAAGTCGGGCGACGACGCATCCTCTTGGCTTGCTGGGGCGCGTTCCAAGATCCCGGCGCGTGCGATTTTCGTTACGAAAACATGCGCTATTTCGGCCGCAAAATGTTCGTCACGCCGGGCGTCGTGGTCGACGGCGAGCTCGTCACGACGGATTTGGTCGAGATCAATTTGGGTCTGCGCATCCTGCTCGGCAGCTCCTTCTACGATGACTGGGTCGGCGGCGAGCAGTTCGTGAAGCAGGATCCCCTCGGCAACTCGATCGACCCGCGCCACCCCTGGAATCAAACCACGACGCCTCGCCCACAGAAGCGGGACTTCTCGAACAAGTACACGTGGGTGATGGCGCCGCGCTGGTTCGATCGACGCACGGGGGATCACCTCGCGCTCGACTCGGGTGGCGGCGCGCTCGCGCGTTGTTGGGTCACCGCGCTCGCCGGCTTGGTCGACTTTGGTTATGTCAAAGCCACGGGCGAAAGCTTGAAGATCTATTTGCCCAAGACGGCGAACTTGCCCGAGACCGAGCTCGAGTGGAAGATCCCGAAGTGGAGCAACGCGCTCGAAAGAAACCGCGCGCGCACCTATTTTCAAGCCTACGCAGCGGCTGCAGCGCTCTACTTCACCGAGCGCGCGTTCGAAGAGCTGCACGCCGGCCGCACCACGACTTGGCATGATTTCAAGGTCCCGGACGAAGGCATCGGCTGCGGTTTCCACGAGGCCGTGCGCGGCATGCTCTCGCATCACCTGGTGATTCGCGGCGGCAAGATCGCCAATTATCACCCCTACCCGCCGACGCCGTGGAACGCGAGCCCGCGTGACTCTTACGGCACGCCCGGGCCGTACGAAGACGCGGTGCAGAACATGCCGCTGTTCGAAGAAAATCCGCGCGAAAAATTCAAGGGCGTCGACATCATGCGCGCCGTGCGCAGCTTCGACCCTTGCTTGCCGTGCGGCGTGCACATGTATCTCGGCGGCGGCAAAGAGCTCGTCGTGCAGCATGCGCCGCGCTTCGGAGCGCACACGTGAACGCGCCCGAAGCACGCTTCGCGCACGTGGAGCAGCTCCTCCTGGAGCTCTCGCACTTGAACCAGCCCGAAGCCGAGCGCATCACGCGTGAAGTATTGAGCGCCGTGCTCGAGCTGCACGAACGCGGGCTCACACGTCTGCTCGCGCTCGCCACGAACGAGCAGCGCGCGGCGTTCGCGAGCGATCCCGGCGTCGCTGCGCTGCTTCTCTTGCACGGCCTTCATCCGGTGCCCGCCGAAACGCGCGCGCGGGCCGCGCTGAGCGCGCTGCGAACCCGTTTTCCGGGAGAAATTTTGGGGTTCGAGCTACTCCGACGCGAGCAGGCGCTGGAGCTGCAGTTGACGACCAAAACGGGGACCTGCGCTTCGACGCTCGCGCCGCTGAAGCAAGCCTGCGAGAGCGCCTTGCTCGAGGCAGCGCCCGACCTCGACGTGATCCGCGTCACGTTCGCCGAGCCGGAGCCCGCGCTGGTGCAACTGCGACTCGGAGCGACGCGATGAACGAACAGCTCGCTTCGAAGCTCGCGGACGCTCTGCCCATCGCGAACGCCATCGCCTACGAGGGGTACACGCTCTATCCATATCGGCCCAGCTCGCTCAAGAGTCGCGTGCGCTGGAACTTCGGCGGAGTCTACCCGCGCGCCTATGCCGAAGCGCAGACGGGCGCAGACAGCAGCCGGCTCGGTTGCGAATGCCTCGTGCGCGGCGCTGACTCACAGCTCATGGTCGAAGCCCGTTTTCTCGAGTCGCTCGCAAGCGAAGACCAAGCGCGGCCGCAGAGCGTGCGCGCCGAGCTCGGGTCGGTCGCGGAGCTCGTCGACTCGCGTTTCGAACACGCATTTCGGCGCGGCCGCCTCGAAGGTGTGCTCGCGGTGTCCGTCGAGGCGCTCGAGAACGACGCTTTTCGGCTCGAATTCAGCATCCAAAACGAAAGCGCGTGCCCGGAGCTCGAGCGGGTGCGAGCCCTGCCGCACACGCTACTCGCCGCTCACGCACTCATCGCTTGCGAGCGCGGCGAGCTCGTCTCGCTCTTGGATCCGCCGCCAGAGCTAGCGACTGCCGCAGCGAGCTGCACTCAAAATGGCCTTTGGCCCGTGCTGACTGGCGCCGCGGGCAGTCGCAGCGTGATGCTCGCCAGCGCGATCATCTTGTACGACTACCCACAACTCGCGCCCGAAAGCAGCGGTGATTCCTGCGACGGCACCGAGATCGACGAGATCCTGCTCTTGCGTGTGCTCACGTTGAGTGAGGACGAAAAACGCGAGCTGCGCGCGAGCGATGCACGCGCCCGCAGCGTGCTCGAACGCGCCGAAGCGCTCTCCGCCGAAGAACAACTGCGGCTGCACGGGCGCCTGCGTGACACCGCGCGCACGGTCGACCAGCTGCGCGTCGGGGCGCGCGTGCGTTTGCGGCCGAAATCACGGGCAGATATCTTCGACCTCTCACTCGCCGGCCGCGTCGCCACGGTGCGCGCGATCGAGAAGGATTTCGAGGATCGCGTGCATCTGAGCGTGACCGTCGATGACGATCCGGGTGCGGATTTGGGCGCGCTCGGCTTGCCGGGACATCGCTTTTTTTTCTTCGTCGATGAAGTCGAGCCGCTCACCCGAGGAGGTGGCACGTGAGCTGCCGCGTGCTCGTCGCAGGCGTGGGCAACATCTTCCTGGGGGATGATGCATTCGGCGTCGAAGTGGCGCGCGCGCTCGTCGCCGGCGCGCCCTTGCCAGGAGTCGCGGTGCGTGATTTCGGAACGAGAGGCGTGGATCTCGCGTACACGCTGGCGGGCGGCTTCGACGCGCTGGTCCTCGTGGACTGCATGCAGCGCGGCAAGGCGCCCGGCACGCTCAGCGTGATCGAGCCGGATTTCCGCAGTTTGGAGCTCAATCACGAGTTCGTTGGGCCGGCGCACGGCGTCGATCCTTGCCGTGTGTTTTCGCTGCTCGAAGCGCTGGGCGGTTCGCTCCGCGCAACGCTGCTCGTCGCGTGTGAGCCGCTCGCGTTCGGCTCAGACGACGAGCCCATGATCGCGCTCAGCGCGCCCGTCCTCGACGCCGTCGCGCGGGCCGTACCGCTCGTCGCAGCGCTCGCGCTCGAGCTCGCGAACACCGTTGCCTCCGACGCGCGCGAGGCACGTCATGCATGAGCTTGCGTTGACTCAAGACTTGGTCGACTTGATCGCCGAGAGCTGCGCTGGCCGGCGCGTCACGCGCGTCGTGCTCGAAGTCGGCAAATTGGCGGCCGTGGTGCCCGATGCATTCCGCTTTTGTTTCGAGCTGTGCGCCGAAGGCACCCCCGCGGAAGGCGCCGCGCTCGAAATAATCGAGCTGGACGGGTGCGGGAAATGTCGCGATTGCGGCCAAGAAAGCCGGCTTTCATCGATTTTCGACGGCTGCGCGTGCGGCTCGCTCGCGCTCCAGCTGTTGAGCGGACAAGAACTCAAGCTGCGCGAACTGGAGGTGACGTGATGTGCGCGACTTGCGGCTGTACCGGGGAAGATGAGACGCATCACGCCCGTGCTCGCGGCTTTGCCCGCGCGCCGGCTGGCTTGCACGGGCGGCGCCAGCTGCAGAGCACGGCGCCGCGCACCACGCTCCAGCTCGAGCGGTCCATCCTGCAAAAGAGCCAACGCCTGGCCGACCGCAATCGCGCTTGGCTCGCCGCGCGCGCGTGCGTCGCGTTCAACTTGATGGGCTCGCCGGGCGCGGGCAAGACCGCGCTGCTCGAAGCGCTCACGCAAACGATGCCGCAGTTTCCGCTCGCCGTCGTAGAAGGAGATCAAGCGACCGAGCGCGACGCAGAGCGCATTCGGCGCGCAGGCTGCCCCGCGGTGCAGCTCAACACCGGCACGGGCTGCCACTTGGATCCGAGCTCCGTGCTGCGCGGACTCGAGGCCCTCGCCCCGCCCCCGAGCTCGCGCATTTTCTTCGAAAACGTGGGCAATTTGGTGTGTCCCGCGCTGTTCGATCTAGGAGAGATGGCGCGCGTAGTCGTGCTCTCGGTCACCGAAGGCGACGACAAACCGCTCAAGTACCCGCACATGTTCCGCGCATGTGATGCCGTGGTGCTGAGTAAAATCGATCTCCTGGCGCACGTCGAATTCGACGTCGCCCACGCGAGCGAACACCTGCTCGCGCTCAATCCGGACGTGCGCATCTTCCAAGTCGCGGCGACCCGCGCGCTCGGGCTCGCGCCGCTCAGCGATTGGTTGCTCTCGTTCGAGCCCGGCTCGGTCGTCGTCGATGAGCTCTCGCCCGAGATCTCCGAGTCATGATCCCCGAGCTGTACGCCGCGAGCCTCCGCTCACAAACGGTCGCGCCCGAAGGCTTCGACGAACATTGGAGCTCGCACGAAGCCGAGGCCATCCTGCACCAACTCGCCAGCGCGTTCGTCGCCTCGAGCCCAGCGTCCAGCGATGGTCCAGAACGGCGCCGCGCGCCGCGAAAAAGCGCTCAGCGCGGCGAGCCGGAGTTCGAGACCGCGCTGCCCTTGCGCGAAGCGGGGCTGATCATGAGCGACGATCTGGGCGTGATCGCCAGCGCTGGCGGCGCGGTGAATGCGCTGTTCGGCTTCAGCGCCGAGGAGCTCAATGGCACGCAGCTCGCGAGTTACTTCCTCGGCGGTGTGCCCACCGAATCGCGGCGCGTGCTGGGTTTGCGCCGCGATGGCACGCCGTTCACGGCGGGTGTCACCGTCGCGCCGATCCTGGGCTCGCGCTTGACGCAATTCGCGATCGTGGATTTGAACGAGGAGCGCGCGCGCACGCTCGCCGCCGAGCGCGCGGAAGCGCGCTATCGCGCGCTGGTCGAACAAATTCCGGCCGTGACGTTCATGGCTTCGCTCGAAGAAGGCGATAACGAGATCTACATCGGTCCGCAAATCGAAGCGCTGCTCGGCTACACCCAAAAAGAATGGCTCGAAGATCCGGTGCTTTGGTTCCAACGCATGCACCCCGATGATCAAGCAGGCTGGAACGCGGAGTTTTCGCGCGGCTGCGCCGTGGGTGGGCCGTTTCGCGCCGATTGCCGCTTTCTCGCAAAGAACGGGCGGACCGTCTGGGTTCACGGCGAAGCGCGCGTCGTGCGCGATCACGAAGGTCACCCGCTCTTCATTCAAGGCGTCGCGTTCGACATCACCGACATCAAGGCAGCCGAAGAACGCATGCGCGAAGCGCAGGAGACTTTGGTTCGAACCGAAAAGCTCGCCGCCATCGGCGGGCTCGCCGCGAGCATCGGGCACGAGCTCCGAAATCCGCTCGCGGCCATCCGCAATGCGTGGTTCTACCTCGACCGCCGTTTGGTGCAGCAGGCCGCAGCTCCGCCCGACCAGCGCGTGCTCCAGTTTTCGCGCGTGATCACCAGCGAGATCGATCGCTGCGCCAAAATCATCGGCGAGCTCCTGGATTTCTCGCGCGAACGAGCGATTTATCGCGTGCCGACGCCGGCGCACGAGCTGGTGCAGAGCGCGCTCGCCGTGGTGGTGAAGCCTGCGGAGACGATCACGCTCGTCAACTCGGTGTCGCAGGATTTACCGGTGCCGAACTTGGACGCGGATCAATTTCGGCAAGTGCTGGTGAATTTACTGCAAAACGCGGCCGAAGCGGTCAGCGTGGAAAATGGCCGCGTGGAGGTGAGCGCGAGCGAAGCCGGCGGAGAGCTGTCGCTCGTCGTCGCGGACAACGGGCGCGGCATGACCGAGGAAGTGCGCGCGCGCATCTTCGAGCCACTGTATACGACCAAGCTGCGCGGCACGGGCCTCGGGCTCGCGATCGTCGAAGGCATCATCAAGCGCCACGGCGGCCACATTCGAGTCGCGAGCTCGCTCGGCCGCGGCACGAAATTTCAGATCACCGTTCCGCTCGGCGAAGCTTCCACCGAAGCGCCACCCGATCTCGGCGGTGCCGCCGATTTGCGCGGCAAGCCGTTCAACATTCGCTGAGCCCGAAAGCGCGCCGCGCTTCAGTGCGCGCCTTCGAGGAGCGCGAGCAAGCGCGTCAAAAAATCCGGAAAATGCAGGCCTTTGGGCAGCTGCGCATCGACTTCCTGGCGCGGGCCGTCCGGGCCCAGGCTAGCGCTCATGGCGACGATCTTCGTGCGCGGCAACGTGTGCCGAATCAGCGGGATCAAATCCGAGCCGAAGCCGTCCCCGAGCGAGTGATCGAGGAGCACCGCGTCGTACGCGCGCGGCGGCCGTTCCAAGATGCGCGTCGCGTCCGCGAACGAGGCCGCGAGATCGACCGTGAAACCGTCGTCTTCCAGGAGCGTGGACAAGGTGAGCCGGTTGGCTTCGTCATCGTCCACCAACAAGAGCTGTTTCATGCCGTGCCTCCGAGCGCGCTCGGCTCGCCGGCGAGCGGGATGCGCAAGCTCACCTCTGCTCCGTGCGTCGGGGTACCGATGATCAAATCGCCACCCGAGCGCGCGGCGACGCGCCGAGCGATGCACAGGCCGAGCCCCAAATGATTGGGTTTGCTGCTCTCGAAGCGCTCGAGGCATTTTTGCGGGTCCTTGATGCCAGGACCCGAGTCGATCACGCTGATGACGCAGTTGTCGAGCTCGCGACTCAAGCTGAGCCGAACTTCGCCCGTGCCCACCGCTTCAGCGGCGTTCTCGAGCAAACAGCGAACGGCCAGCGCGAGCGTCTGTTCGTCCCCCTCGATCAGCAGAGTTTCGTCCACGATGCTCGAGCTGAGCGTGACCGCGGTCGGCACGCGCGCGCACTCCACGGCGAGCCGCACGCCGTTCGCGGCGCGCACCACGTCGAGTCCAGGCGGACGCACGCCGCGCACGCGCCCGGTCCATTCTTCGATCACTTCATCCGTGCGCTGGACCTCGCTCTCGATCTTGAGCAAGAACTCGTTCACGCGCGGATCGCGCTCGGGGTTCTCTTCACCGCTCAGCTTGCGCCGCACGAAAAAAGCCAAATTTCGCACCGAGGCGATGCGATTTCTGATGTCGTGCCGTACGGGCGTGGCGGCCTCTTCGATGATGGCCAAGAGCTCCGTGGTGCGTAGGGGATCCGACTGCATCATTTCTTCACCGGCGTCGCGGCCCGCACGCGTGCGATGGCCGTCAAGAGGTCCCGAACTTCGAACGGTTTGCGTAGACAAGTGGCGACTCCGCGCCGCGTGATGCTGCGCACTTGCTCGACGCTCGCGTTGCCCGTGACCGCGATGATGTCCATGCGCGAGTCCAGGCTTTGCAGCGCCTCGCAAGTTTGTAAGCCATCGAGCGGTTGCATCACGAGATCGAGCACGCACACATCGACACCGTGCTGACGCACGTAGTCGACGGCGCTCGCGCCGTCCGGGCGCGTCTCCACACGCATGCCGACCGCGCGCAAAGCAGCCGCCAGCGACGCAGAAAATGACTCGATATCATCCACGATCAACACGGCCTTCTGCCTCATCGCCCGCGCAACCACATCAATGATGCGGTCCATGGCGAACGGTTTGTACAGCATCGCGAACAAGCCTTCATTGAGCGCGCGCGTGACCAAATCTTCCGAGACGAAAGCCGAAATCAAGATGAATGGCGTATCGAGCTTGCGCTTCCGGACTGCCGCGAGCACGTCCACGCCGGTCGCCAGCGGCATCACGACGTCGGACACGATCAGATCGAAGCGCTCGCGATCGAGCAGGACGATCGCCTCCGCGCCGTCACGCGCTTCGACGATCTCGTAGCCCTCGAGCTCGAGATTCGCGACCAAGCCCGCGCGCACTCCTTCGTCGTCGTCGGCGACCAGAATGCGCTTCGGCGCGGGGCGCGGCTCCAGCGACATGCCGTCGGGCGTCACGCGTTGGCCATTTCTGTCGAGGTCACTTGCGTTCACCCAAGGCGGCCGTGAGCGCCGCGCTCGAGCGCTTCAAGTGCGCGACGCCGGCGAACTGATTCACGCGTTCGATCAACTGGGCTGGGCTGAACGGCTTCCGCAGCATGCCGAGCATCTTGCGGTCATCGTACGGCACGCGATCGAGCAACTCGGTCGCGTGCGCGGTGACCAAGATGAAGCACGGCTTTTGAGCCAAATTCAGGGCTTCGACCTGCTGAAAAAACTCCACACCATCCATGCCCGGCATCTGCCAATCCGCGCACACGACGTGATAGTTCTCGCGCTTCATCAAGTGAAGTGCCTGCGCGCCGGCGGTAGCGGAGTGCACCACGAATTGATCGGACAGCACCGCAGCCATGCTTTCCAGCAGCTGGAGATCGTCGTCGACCAAAAGAACTCGAAAAGAGTCGTATCGAGCCATGGCTCGGCTCCGTGATGTTGCGCGCGCGCGTCCCCAAACGCCATTCACCATACTCGGAGCACGAGCGCACGTCGACGCACGACGGCTCTCGGGCGTGAACGCGCGAGCGGTTTCGGGCAGAACCATGCGGCAGATCGCAACAAGTCTGGCGGAAACCGCCCCGCGAGCGACGAGCCTCCAAGCATCATCCAGAAGGCTGCAATCGGCGGCGCTCCAGCTCGCGCTTGCTCGGCAAAAAGATTCTCGCGGCTCTCGCTTCGAGATTTGCGCCCGAAGAACGCGAGTCCGCGACGTTCGAAGCCGTCAATCGCGAGCCCCACGCGCGCCCGCTTCTGATATCGAATCGCGGCCTTGCAATCGACTACTGAATTTGGCAACCGGCGCTTGCGACACGAACGCTGTTGCAATGTTCCCCCGGGAAATCAGGCACTCTCGCAACATCGCGCGGACGCGACTCGAAGGCGCGCGGCAAACCAGAAGCTCGATATTAACTCGCTTGGCCGAGAGTCCGTAGCGGTGTCAACAATCGAACGCAGCGCGGTGCTCACTCTCGGGTGTGATGCAGGTGCGCTCGGCGCACACGAACTCGAAAAGAAGGAGCCTTCGAAAGATGAATAAGCTGGTCAAAATGGGGCGTGCGGTCTTGGTACTCGGTTTTCTCGGAGTGCTGGTCTCGAGCACCGCGAACGCGACGACGGCGACTGCCAACTTGAGCGTGACCGCGACGGTCGCGGCCACTTGCTCCATCTCGACCACGGCTCTCGGGTTCGGCGCGTACGATCCGGTCAACGCGAACGCGAGCTCACCGCTCGACGGCACGGGCACCGTCGTCGTGACGTGCACGAGCGGCGCGCCCGCGGCCGTCACCCTCGGCCAAGGCGCGAACGCCAACACGGGTTCGACCGACGCGTTGCCGCTCCGCCGCATGAAGGACGCCGCCGGCGCATTCCTCAACTACACGCTCTATCAAGACACCGGCCACACCACGATCTGGGGGAATACTGCGCTCACGAGCGTGGCGCAGACGGGCTCGGGCACGGCTTCGAGCGTGACGGTGTACGGGCGGATCCCGGCCGGCCAAAACGTGGGCAGCGGCTCATACGCCGACACCGTCGTCGCGACGGTCACCTTCTGACGCGGGATGTCTGCTCGATCGGCATTCATTGCGGCGTTCGCCGCGACGTTCGCACTGGCGGTGGTTGCGCAAGCGACCGCCGTCGCGGTCGATCCGACGCGTTTGCATCTTTCGGACAAGGCGCACTCGCAAAGTCTCTCGCTGCGCAACAGCGGCACCGAGAAGGCACGCTTTCAAGTGAGCGCCTTCTCCTGGGCGCAATCGCTGACCGGCGAGATGCAGCTCACGCCGACGCAAGACATTCTCTTCTTCCCTTCGCTACTCGAGATTGCTCCCGGCGAGACGCGCAAGATCCGCGTCACGAGCGACGTCCCGGCCGACGCGATCGAGAAGAGCTATCGGCTGTTCGTGGATGAGCTGCCGCCGCCGAACGCAAACACCGCGGGCTCCATCCGCGTGCTCACGCGCCTCGGCGTGCCGGTGTTCTTGCAACCCGGAACGCCCGCGGCGCGACCGGCGTTGAACCTCGCGCTGCAGCGCTCGCATTTGTTGGTTTCGCTGGAAAATCACGGCAATTCCTACGTCATGGCGCAGTCCGTGCGCGTCGTCGGCAAAACCAAGACGGGCGAAGTGCAGTTCGAGCGCGATCTGCAAGCTTGGTACGTGCTCGCGCACGGCCGCCGACAGTACGACGTGGCGCTGACGGATGCAGACTGCGCGGCGCTCGCCGAGCTCTATGCCACCAGCAAGACGGAACGTGGCGTCGTGCGCGCGGAGCTGACCGTGCCTGCCGGCTCGTGCGCGAGCCCGTGAGAGAGCTTTGTGCGGTTTTGGTGGCTCCTCGTCGCTGCGCTGCTCGGCACGAGCTCGCTGAGCGTGTCTGCGCGAGCTGAGCCCGAGCAAGTCGCCAAGCGCGCGATTCTCCAGCTCGACGTGAACGGGACGACCGTCGACGACGTCGTCGTGCTGCTCGTGCCGGGCGACGTGCTCGTACCGCTCGATGCGCTCCGGCGCGGCGGCGTGGTGCGGCTGAAATCAGCCCCAATCCAGATCGGCGCGAAGGAGTACGCCTCGCTCGCCGCGAGCGATCCGAAGCTCAAGTATTCGATCAACGAGAACGACCTCACGCTGGACGTGAACGCGCCGCCCGCCGCGCTGGCCGAGACCACCGTCGACGTCTCCGATCACGCGCCGGTGGGCGCTTGGTACTCCGAAGAGACGAGCGCGTACCTAACGTACGCGCCGAGCCTGATCGACCTCACGAGCTTCCGTGCATTCGCCGAAACCGGCATCAACTCCGGCGCGCTGCGCGTGAGCACCAACGCGAGCTACGATCCGCAAAACGGCGCGGTTCGCTTGATGAGCCAGTGGGTACAGAGCGATCGCCAGAACGTACGCGAGCTCGTGATCGGCGATGCCTACGCGAGCACCGGCGCCCTCGGTGGCTCGGCGCTGATCGGAGGCGTCACTTTTCAGCG
>FTDA01001174.1_pt1 | contig 19679 bp, 12 predicted proteins | sample 1639731 | NCBI WGS metagenome assembly FTDA01 (sample SAMEA3914869, study PRJEB12502) | metagenome | biome: forest; material: soil | place: USA | collected 2012-03-12 | depth 0.1 m
ACGCCAAACCACGACGCATCACATACCTCAAGGGTGACCAATCACTCGAGCTCGGCTCGCTGACCGTAGCCGCGTTCGCTCGAATCGGTGAGCGGATTCAAGAGCAAGTGGTGAGCGACATCGAGCGCCCAGGGCGTGTTCGGATACGCCTCGACCACGATGCGCGCTTCGGCCACCGCCTCGTCGAAACGCCGTAAATTCGCGAGCGATTTGCAGATGATCCAGCCGCGCTCGGCCGCGCCCGGGCTGGCTGGAAAGCGCGTGTTGCCGGCAACGGCGAGCTCGAGAGAAGCGGTTGGATCGCGCTCCCCGAGCTCGTGCAGTCGCTGCATCAACGAGTCTTCCACGCTCGCGGTGTCGGCGAGCGGCGGTGAAACGACGGGCGTAGTTTCGCCAGTGGGTTCCGTTGCCACGGCCGGCGCGGTCGCCCGCCGCGAGCTCGGTTCGTGCCGAACGAAGACGAGCGCGCACACGCCGGCGAGCGCGAGCGGCGCGACGGCCCAATATTTTCGCGTTTTCATCGCTCGTCACTCCGCGGTGTTATTTGAGGCTCGGAATTTCGTCGCGCGTCACGGTGTAGCTGCTCGCGTACGCGCTCTGGATCTTGGCCACGGTGTTGATCGACGTGTTCGTTTCGTACGTGGCCCACACGTTCCAGAGCAGCCACGGCGCAGTCGACGGGAACATGGTCGACGGTTGCGGAATCGTCCCCGTTTCGTGGAGCGGGATCGGCATCGTGGAACCGATGAAGCTCGCGCTGCTGCTATACAAACTGCCGAACGGCGGACTCGTGTCGTACGTATCCGGACCGGAAATATCGACCAAATCTTTGCCGGGGAAGTAGCTCGCGCTGGGCGAGCCGCTGAACGGCATCAAGCGCACGATGTTGTGCACGCCTTTGGTGTTCACCAGATAATCGTAAGTGAGCTTGTACAGCGCGATGAACTGCGAGCTCGAGCATTTGCTCCACCAAAACCAGCCGTTCGGCTGCGTTTCGTGAAACAGCGCGAGGATCGCCGCTGCGCCCGCGCTTTGCAAAGTGAGCAGGTTGCCCGCGACGTAATCCATCTTCGAAAGATAGGATTTGTTCTCAGTGGTCCCGCTCGTGAGCACGTTGTTACATTGCGTGCTCGAGTACGGCAGCATCGAGTTTTCGTAGGTGTCCGAATTGGGCGGCGCGCCCATGTGATAACGGAACATCGGAATGCCGCCCGCAGCCCAATACGCCTGCGCGCGCGAAGTCGTCGTGCCTTCGCTCGTCGGGTTCGTGCCGGTGTACAGGAAATCACCGCCGAGGATCGCGGGATATTTCTTGGTGTTCGTGACGTAAAACGAGATATCGCTCTCGGGATCTTGCCAGCTCGTCTCTTGCTGGCCGGAGAGCACGTGGTTCTTGTATTGGCTGTACAAGAAGCAGAGCAGGTTCTTCGCTTGCTGCGTCGCTTTGGGATCGACTGGCACGACGCCGCAACCACTCGAGCCACCGGATCCGCCGCTGCCGCTCGCGCCACCGTTGCCGTTGCCTGCGTTGCCGCTCGCGCCGCCTGAAGTCGCTCCCGCGGAGCTCGAGCCGGCATGTCCCGTCGAGCCGGAAAGCCCCTGATTTCCGCCGAAATCTGCGTCACCCGCGGAGCCGCCTCTGCCGCCGACGCTGCTCGTCCCCGCCGTTTCGGCGGCGCCACCGAAGCCACTACCGCCAGCGATGCTCGCGCCACCACCGCCACCAGATGTCGCCGAGGTGCCGCCGCTCGTCGACTTGCCGCCGCTCGCGGGCGCGCCGCCTTCTGTGGATGCGCTGCCGCCGCTCGCGGTGTCGTCAGTGCTCGCATCGCTGCTGCAGCCGATCAATGCGAACGCCGCGAGCACGAACGCGAACGGCTGGTTTTGCGAAGTAAACTTTAGGAATGTGCGGGCGTTCGACATGCTCAGCTCTGTCCAAGGGCAGCTCGCCGCGCGAAACTTTCCGCGCCTCGCATCTTGGGGTGCGAGCGCACAATTCCAGCGCCGCGCGGCGAGCTACCGGTGCTTGCTGTGACGTCAGCGCTGAGCTGATGAGAAAATCAGGGCTGTGGGATCGTCGGGGCTTTGAGATTTTTGGGGCCCTGCGCGGCTCAATGCGTTTGGCCGCTCGCGTGTTTCGTTGCGCGACGGGCGCCTGTTCGGTCAGACTCGCGTTGGCTCGACGCCTCCGTTTAAAACCGCGATCAGCCCGGCGAATCTGCAGCTTTGTTTTATTTCCGTGCAGCCGGCCCATGACCTTCGCGCGCGCTCGGGCGCGAAAAGAAAGAGCTGTTGGGCCGTGCGTTTCGCACGCGCTGGGGCGCGAAAGAGGAAAACCGAGGGCGCCTTTCGACGCCCCTCGGTCTGCATCATGCGTTCACGCGGCTCACGATGCCTGCGCCGACGGTGCGGCCGCCTTCGCGCATCGCGAAGCGCATGCCGCTCTCGAGCGCGATTTCGTGACCGAGCTCGAAGTCGACTTCTGCGCGTTCGCCGGGCGCGAGCGTGCGCTCCGCGAGGAGCAGCTTGCCCGGCACGTCGCTCGCACCGAAGTAGAATTGCGGCGTGTAGCCGTGCGCGCAGGGCGTCTTCCGACCGCCTTCGTCCGAAGTGAGCAGGAAGATTTCCGCGCGCCCGCCGCGATGCGCTGCGACGGAGCCGCGCGCGATCAAGGTTTGACCACGCACGACTTCATCGCGCCCGACGCCGCGCAGCAAGAGGCCCACGTTGTGACCAGCGACGGCTTCCGGGACGTCCTTGTGAAACTCCTGGATGCCGGTGACGATCACCTCGCGCGCCGTTGCGCTGCGACCGACGAGCTCGACCTCTTGTTGCAGGCGAAGCACGCCGCGTTCGACACGACCAGTGACGACAGTGCCGCGCCCCGGAATCGTGCACACGCCCTCGATCGGCATCAAAAACGGTGCCGCGAGGTCGCGCGCCGGAACCGGGACGTGCTCGTCGAGCGCGCGCACGAGTGCGGCCACGCTCTGCACGAACGGATCTTCGCGCTCGCCGCGTTCGGCGGCGCGCAGCGCTTGCAGCGCCGAGCCGCGCACGAACGGCGCGTTCGCGTAGCCGTAACGCGCGAGCATTTCACGCACCTCGAGCTCGACCAATTCGAGCAACTCGGGGTCCGCGAGGTCGACCTTGTTCACGAACACGACCAAATGCGACACGCCGACTTGGCGCGCCAAGACGACGTGCTCGCGCGTCTGCGGCTGCAAGCCTTGCGAGCCGTCGACGAGCAAGATCGCGCCGTCCATTTGGGAGGCGCCGGTGATCATGTTCTTCACGTAGTCGGCGTGGCCGGGACAATCGATGTGCGCGTAGTGGCGCGATTCCGATTCGTACTCCACGTGCGAAGCGTTGATCGTGATGCCGCGCGCGCGCTCTTCTGGGGCATTGTCAATCTCGTCGAAGCGACGCGCACGACCGCCGTACAAGAGCGAGGTCACGGCCGTGAGGGCTGCCGTGAGCGTGGTCTTGCCGTGATCCACGTGACCGATGGTGCCGACATTGATGTGCTGTTTGGTGAACATGACTGCTTCTCTTCTCTTTTCCTCCTGTGCGACTCGGACCTGTCCCGAGTCGCCGGAATTCGGTCGCCGAAAAGCGCGCTACAAACGAAAAAGCCCCCTCGGGCATGGGCCGGAGGGGGCGCTCAGCGTCGCGTTTTCAGCGAATTATCTGGGCGATTTCTCCGGGCCGCGGCCACACGAGTCCGACGACGCTGCCGATAGCAGCGACTGGGACGAGGTCAGCGAAACGGAGCACAGGAAACGCACGATGGAGCTCAAGATACGCATTTCAGAGCCACGCGCAAGCGGCGAGCACACGAATTGCTAAAGGCGACTCGGAGGCTGCGAGTTCCAATCAGTCGCAGTACAGAGTCACGTCGTCGAACAGGGCTTCTTGCCATTCGCCATTTCCGTTCAAGGTCAAGCGAACCGAGACCGTGCTCGAAGTGAAGGCTTGCTCGGGCTTGACGCGCGCGTTGTCGAAACGCTGCCAGACCGGCGCGCCGGTGAAGAAGCCCGGAGCGAAATTCGCGGAACGCACGACCTTGCGCGTCGCAGTATCGAACGTGTCGATCGTGACGGTGTCGACGGGGCTCAGCGCATCCAGGTAGGCGCTCGCGATGCAATCAGTGGGCGTGTGATCGAGGGTGAAGGCTTTGCCGAGCCCTTCGCTATCGCCGACCGGATTTCGACCGTACTCATCGCCCACGCGGGTCGCGCTTTGTGCCTCCGGCCGGGACGAGACGTAGCCGTTACCGACGTGGCTCGTGGCGAACCACCAACCGGCCGCGCTGAAGCTGTCACTCACGACGAGCTGAAACGGCGCCGACGGCGGGAACAGCGGCGTGCTCGCGGCCCCCGCGCTGCCGAGCGTTTCGCCGAGCTGCGGCGCGCTCGCCTCTTCCATGCTGGCCGAGCAAGCGCTGAGCGAAAGCGCGAGCAGCAGCGGAGCGAGTGCGCTGATTCCCGAGATACGACCGAATGCCCACGTCATCGCTCGCGAGAAGTTAGCATGCGACAGTCTCGCCGCAAAGTGACGCTACTGCGAGCGCGCTTCACTCTTCGCGTTCCACCCACACCGACACGTCACCAGGTTCTTCACCCGGCTCGACGTGAATGATGCGCGGACGGCAGCACACTGCGCAATCTTCCGTGTACGTCTGGCGCCGCCCGCCACCGAGATCGATTGCGAGCTCATCCGACTGCCCACAAAACGGGCACGTCACGATCGCGGTGCTCTGAATTCGCTCGCGCTTGGCCACGAGCTCATGATGACACGCGAGGCGAGCGCGCGAAATGCCGAGCGATGGTTTTGGCCGCGAGCCTCGTTCAGCAGCCGAGCATGGGCGTGAAGGCGCGCACCGCGACCGCATCGCGTCGTCCGGGTTCGAGCCGTATGCGCGGGTGCTCGTCAATCGCCTGCTCGCACGCGGCTCGCGACTTGTACCAACGCAGCACGTCGTTCGGATCATAAGCGAACAGCGGATCTGCGATGAAGAGCTCGATCGCGTTCGCGGTCTCGCGCACGAGCTGCGCCGGCTTGCCGCACATCATGGCTCTGCTGGACAGGAGCTTACCGCGTTCGTCGAAGCGGCGAGTGCTCGGCCCGAGGAGCATGCTCCTCCCCGCTTCATCGAAGCCAGCATCGTAGTGCTTTTCGAAGCGAGATTTTCCGTGCCCCGAGTGAATGATTGCGAGATCGTGGTTGCGATACGTCACGCGCGAGCAGCGAAGCCCGCTGTCATTGTCGAGCTCGACTTGGTAGAGCGGCGTGCCGCGTTCGAGGTATTTCACCGCGCGCCGCGTCTCTCGAAGATCGACGCGCACCAAACCGGGCGGCAGCGAATCCCCATGTGGCTCGCGCTCGCGGATCTCGCGTCGTTGACAGATGTGATCGCCCCAGCTCCAAACCAGTGGCACACGCGTGAAGCCGCGCACCTCGAAGCCTTGATAGACTTGCCGGAGCAGCTGCACGTTCCCATGCAAATCTGCCTCGATTTCGATCGGTCCGCAGCCGAGCGAGAGGCCGCTACCGAGCTCGTCCGGCGCGCCGTAAAGCCGACGCGCGAAATCGACCGCGTCGGCACGGACGCTCGGTGCGTCGAGCGCCACGGGCTCGGCCGACAGTGAGTCCGCCGGCAGGCTCACCACGATGTTTCGACTGCTCTCGAGATCGGTGCGCCAGTCATTGAAGGGATCGTCCACATCGAGCTCGCCATCGAAGAGAAACGCTGTCACGAGCGCGCGGTCCGTGTGGCCATCATTTTGGAGCAGCAAGACGCGCGCGCCGGGATGCGCCGTGAGCTCGAGCGTGCTGTCGCCCTCGATTTCCAGCCGCTCTGCGCGTGTCACCCAACGATCGCCGAAATCCGCAGCGGGCACCCGCGGCGCACCCTCGCTCATCCAATGCTCGAGCGACTGGCAGTCACGGACATCGCCGAGCGCGCACAGCCGGCGATAGCGCTCGAACGTGGCGACCGGATCCTCGGCGGGCACTCCATAAATACAGGCCGGGCGATAGCCTGCCGCGCACGCGCGCCGAAAAATTGGCTCGCGCTCGTCCTCGGTTTGCCGCATCGCCGCGCGCAAGCATTCGTAACCGCGCTGCGGATCGTCGCAGGCTTCACGCGGACGCTGCGGGGCGGCGCTCGTCACGGGCCGAGCAGCTGCTGGTGCAACGACGACCCGCGCCGGCGCGACCACGGTGCACGCGCCAGCAACGAAAATAACGAGTGCCCCTAAAATCGACGTGCTGCGAGCAAGTGCCAACATCCCGCGGCAGACAACGCGCGCCGCGGGATGTTCCTGGCTGCTTGCTATTTCGCCGTCATCGTCGCAGCGCTGTAGTCGATGCTGCCTTGGCCGCCGCCGACTTCGAGCAAGAGCTTGGCTTCGTACATCTTGCCCAGCGTCATGCCGAGCGTGCCCCACTCTTTGAAGTGCTCGGAGATCGAGATGTGCCCGCACTGACGCGCGGTTTTGCGCACGCTGAAGAACTGCGGGAACGTCGCCGTGCCGTGAATGGAGGGCTGATTGGTTTGGGTGTGTTGGTAGACGTCGTATTCGGAGCCGTCGATCGTGAACGACCCCTTTTTCGTGCCGCCGCCGGTGGGCGGCCCGCTGCCGTACCAATCATCGACGATGTAATATTCGACGAGCGGGTTGTTCGACCAACCGTAGATACCGATGTACGAGTAGCCTCCGCCGCTGCCAGTCTTCGAGTACGAATAATCAGCGGAGATGGTGCCGAGCTGATCGTAGGTCTTGGTCTCGTCCCACTGAAAGCCTTCGCGCGCGAGGAAGTCACCCGAGTTGTTCCAGGTGGCTTTGAAGGCAGAGCCGGTGTTGTACGTCGTCATGCAGCCGCCGCTGCCGCTCGACCAGATCGTCCAGGTGAAGCCGTTCGCGGTGCCCGTGCCGTTCGAGGAGCAGTGCTGCGTTCCGCCGCTCAACGCGGGCCCGTTGCACGCGACCGTAGAGCCGCTGCCACCCGCGCCCGCGCCAGCTTGCCCCGCGCCAGCTTGGCCTGCGCCGCCGGCGCTCGAGCCGCCGTGCGCCGTGCTGCCGCCCGCACCGAGCGTTCCGCCGGAACCCGTGCCCCCGTGCGCCGTGCTGCCGCCCGTGCCCGTCGCGCCGCCCGTCGGGAAGCCGGAACCGCCCGTGCCGAAGCCCGTTCCGGCGCTGCCGATGCTGCCACCCGTGCCGAAGCCGGTGCCACCCGCGCCGAAACCCGTGCCCGCCGTCCCGAAGCCGGTGCCACCCGCGCCGAAGCCCGTGCCCGCGATGCCGGTGCTGCCTCCGGTCGTCGTCCCGATCGTGCCGCCGGTGCCGAAGCCGGTACCTGCGGTGCCGGGATGGCCTGCGGTCGAGCTGCTACTCGCGCCTGCGCTCGCGCCACCACCCGCGCCCGTGGCGCCACTGCCCGTGGCGCTGTCATCGGACGAGCTCGAGCTGCAAGCAGCAATCGTAAACACGACACCAAGGGCAAATGATTCTAGTAGTTTCGTACGCACAGGGAACTCCGGGCTGGAACTGATTCCTGAATTCCCGGAGGCCCATGCGTTTGATCACTGCGCGCCGCAGGTCGTCGCGATTTTCGAAACGCGCCCGATGAAAGCTTCTTTTCGAATCAACGGGACGTCGCCCGCGATCAGGGGCGCGGCTCCGTCAGCGTGCGCCGCACCGTATCGAGCAATAACGCAGGCGAAAACGGCTTCTCCACGTACGGAGTACCCGGCTCGAGCGCACCGGCGCGCTTGGCCGCTCCGCCGGGATAGCCGCTCATGTAGAGCACGCGCAGGTTCGGGTATTCGAGCGTGAGCTCGCGCGCGAGCTGAGGCCCGGTGCAGTCGGGCATGATGATGTCGGTCAAGAGCAAGTCCACTGCCTGACCGTGTTCGGCGCATAGCGCGCGCGCCTCACCCGCGTGACGCGCTTCCAACACGGTGTACCCGCGCGACCGCAAAATGCGAGCGGCGACTTGGCGCACCGAAGCATCGTCTTCCACGACGAGCACGGTGCCTCCGTGATGCGCCGCTTTCGCGGCGTCGATGGGCGTCGCGCGATCGCCGGCATCGCCGTCCAGACGCGGGAAATAGATCTTGAACGACGTGCCACGGCCGACCTCGCTGTACACGCGGATGTGCGCGCCGCTCTGCTGCACGATGCCGTACACCGTCGAGAGCCCGAGCCCGGTGCCCTTGCCGACCTCTTTCGTCGTGAAAAAAGGCTCGAAAATGCGCGCCTGCGTCTCGCGATCCATGCCCGTGCCCGTGTCCGTGATCGCGAGCATCACGTAATCCCCGGCAGTGAAGCTCGTATGCGAGTCCGTGAACTCGAGGTCCAACTTCACGTTTTGGGTTTCGACCGAGAGCTGCCCGCCATCGGGCATCGCGTCCCGCGCGTTGATGGACAAATTCAAAATCACCTGATCGACTTGGCCTTGATCGGCGCGCACGAGCCCGAGCGAAGGCTCGAGATCCGCGATCAATTGAATGTCTTCGCCGATGATGCGCCGGAGCATCTTCTCGATGCCCATGACGGCGTCGTTCAAGCTGAGTGGCTTCGGCTGCACCGTCTCCTTGCGGCTGAACGCGAGCAGTTGCTTCGTCAGCGCCGAGGCGCGGCGCGACGCGCCCAAGATCTCGTCCAGGTCCGCGCGCTTCGGATCTTGCGCCGGCAAATCCTCGCGAATCAGCTCGGAATAGCTCTGGATCACGACGAGCAAGTTGTTGAAGTCGTGGGCCACGCCGCCCGCGAGCCGACCGATCGCTTCCATCTTTTGCGCCTGAGCGAGCTGCCCTTCGAGCGCGCGCTGCTCGGTGATGTCACGAAACACGGCCACGCCACCGAGCACGTCGTGCGCGCCGCTGCCAGCGAGCGGCGTGCCGGTCATCGCGATCGTCGCGCGCGCGTGGTCGTTCCGCACCACGACCTCGGCGTGCGGAACCTCTTCGCCCGCCATCGCGCGCAGCAGCGGATTTTCGGAGGGCGCGAGCAAGCCCTCACCGGAAGCAGAGTACACGCCGTAGTCTTCGGCCCAAGTCGTCGGATCGACGTCGAGCGGCCCGCGGCCGAGAATTTTTTCCGCGCGCGGGTTGAACAAGAGCAGCTTGCCTTCGCGATCCGCGACCACGATGCCGTCGTTCATGCTGCTCAAGATCGAATTGAGCAAGCGCCGCTCTTGGGCCAGCTCCTTCGCGAGCCGAAAATGTTCCGCGGCTTGCTGCACTTTGAGCCTCAGATCGGTGCTGTCCCAAGGTTTCGTGACGTAGGCGAAGATCTTGCCGTTGTTCACCGCGCGGATCACGGCCGTCAGATCCGCGAACGCCGTGACGAGAATGCGCCGCGCCTCGAGCGAAGCGCCGAGCTGCGCCAAGAGCTCGTCGCCGGTCATGCGCGGCATGCGTTGATCGCTCACCACGACCGCGATGTCCGGGTGCTCGCGCGCGAGCTCGAGCGCGTGCTCGGGTGAGGCGCTCTTCATCACCAAGAACTCGTCGCACAAGAGGTCCTCGAGCGCGATGAGCACCTGCGGCTCGTCGTCGACCAACAAAATACGCTCTTTGATTGCGTTCATGCTCACCTCGCTTGCCTCTGGCTCAACGGAAACCGGATCGCGACCTCCGCACCGCCCCCGGGCGCGTCGCGAAATTCGAGCGCTCCTCCGCGCTTCTGCGCGATGGAGTACGAAATCGAAAGCCCCAAGCCCGTGCCTTCTCCGACGGGTTTGGTCGTGAAAAATGGCTCGATCACGCGCGCGCGCAGCTCCGCCGGGATGCCCGGACCCGAGTCGCGCACGACGATCGCGTACGTTTCACCCGCTGCGCCGGTCGTGATCGAAATCTTGCCTTGGCCAGCCATGGCGTCGATCGCGTTCGCGACCAAATTCATGATCGCTTGATTGAGCAGGCCCGGGTAACAGTCGACGAGGTCGGGTTCGCCGTAGTGCGTTTCCACCGTGACGCCCGCGCGCAAGCGATAACCCAAGATGGTGAGCACGGATTCGACGCACTCGCGGATGCTCACTTGCTTGCGCTCGCCTTCATCCAATCTAGAAAACGCGCGCAACTTCACGACCAGCTCGCGGATGCGTTCGAGCCCGGGCCCGACCTCACGCAGGCGATCTTCGGCGCGCTGCCAGTGCTTCTGGGCCGCCTCCGAAAGCACCCCGGCGAGCTCCGGCTCCACCGCGCCGAGACTCCGCCGCACCGTGTCGAGGTGGCTGAGCACGAACGCGAGCGGATTATTGATCTCGTGCGCGACGCCCGCGACGAGCTCACCGAGCGACGCCATCTTCGCAGATTGCACGAGCTGCGCGTGCGTGGTCTTCAGCTCTTCGTACGCGGACTTCAGCTGTTGATTGGTGCGTTCGAGACTGACTCGAGCGTCTTCCTCTTTGCGGTGAGCCGCGTGCAGCTCGAGAAAAACCCGCACTTTACTGCGCAAAATCGAGGAATTCAGCGGCTTGAACAGAAAATCCACGGCGCCGGAGCCGTACCCGCGCAGCACCATCCCCTCACTGTTGTTGGCGGCCGTCAGGAAGATGATCGGCACATCCCGCGTGGATGGATTGCGGCGCGCGTGATGCGCGACCTCGTAGCCGTCCATCTCGGGCATCTGCACGTCGAGCAGCATCACGGCGAATTCGCGGCGGAGCAGGTAGCGCAGGGCATCGTTCCCAGATCGCGCGAAGACGACATCGCAGTCCATGTCTTCGAGCACGGCGCCGAGCGCGACCAAATTCGCCTCCACGTCGTCGACCGCTAGCACGGCGGGGCGCACGAATACGCCCGGCTCGAACGAGTGGCTCGGTCTCACGCCGCCCTCCTGCGGTAAATGCGCTCGCCCGGCAAAAGCTCGCTGAAGCGCGCGGCCCCCTCGAGCGAGAGCCCCTCGTTTTTGCCCAAACAGAGGAAGCCGCCGTGATCCAAACACTGATGGAATAGCGAGAGCGCGCGCTCGCGCAGCTCGCTGCCGAAGTAGATCATCACGTTGCGGCAGAACACGACGTGCATCTCGCCGAGGCTGTGATCGGAGGCGAGGTCGTGCTGAAAAAACACGATGTTCTTGCGCAGGCTCTCGCGCACCACGACCTTGCCGTATGCGTTCGAGCAGTAGTCTTCGAAGCGCTGTTTACCGCCACTTTCTCGGTAATTTTGGGCAAACTTCGCGACCTCGGCTTCGTCGTAGACGCCGGCACGCGCGAGCTCCAGCGCCTTGGGGCTCATGTCGGTCGCGTAGATCTGCGCGCGGTCGTACAGATTTTCTTCGAGCAGCAAGATGGCGGTCGAATACACCTCTTCCCCGGAGGCGCAGCCCGCGTGCCAAATCTTGAGCAGCGGATACGTGTGCAAGAGGGGCACGACCTTCTCGCGAAAGGCGCGATAAAATCCGGGATCGCGAAAGGCCTCGCTCACGCGCACGGTCAGGTCGTCCAAGATCGAAGCGAAAAACAGCGGGCTCGTGAGCACGCGGTGTTGCAGCTCCCCCAAATGCGAGAGCCCCGAACGCCCCAGCGCGACGCGCACACGCCGCCGCATCGAGCTCTGCGCGTAGTCCTGGAAGCGATAGCCGTAACGAGCGTGGATCGCTTCGAGCAAGAGCCGGATTTCGAGCTCTTCGATCTCAGACTCGGACTGCATCGCGACCTCCCGGCAGAAAGCGCGTCAGCGTGGCGAGCAAGTTGTCGGTGTCGATCGGCTTCGTCAGGTAGTCACTCGCGCCCGCTTCGAGGCAGCGCTCGCGCTCGCCCTTCATCGCCTTGGCCGTGAGGGCGATCACCGGCAGCGCGCGGAAGCGCGGACTTTGCCGGATCTTTCGCGTGGCTTCGTAGCCGTCCATCACCGGCATCATGATGTCCATCAGCACCGCGTCCACGTTCGGGTGCCGCGCGAGCAGCTCCAGCGCCTCTTGGCCCGTGTCCGCGACCAACACGTCCGCACCCTTGCTCGTGAGCATCGCCGAGAGCGCGTACACCGTGCGCATGTCGTCCTCAGCGACGAGCAGCGTCACTCCCGAGAGTGAGACATCGACGGGCGGAGCCGGCGGGATCTGAGATTTCACCCGCGGCGGCAGCGTGTCTTTCACGTGGCTCACGAACAAGCGAATCTCTTCCAAAAGCCGCGCCGCGGAGTCGCCTTCCTTGAGCACGACCGCTTCGGCGTAGGCTTCGAGCTGCTGCGTTTCACGTTTGTTGAGCGCGCGCCCGGTGTGCACGATCACGCGCGGCGCGTCGCTCGGGCCGCGCGCGCGCAGCGTCTCGAGTACGGCCAAGCCGTCCATGTCCGGCAAGCCCAAATCCAGAATCATGCAATCGAAGCGGCGCTTCTCGAGCAGCTCGAGCGCCGCCCGCGCGCTGCCGACGCGCTCGGCTACGAACGACTCGCGCTCGAGCAGCTCGCACAAAGATTCGCCCTCGGCCACGCTGTCTTCCACGATCAAGATACGCCCGCCCTCGCGCCCGGCCGTCGGCGTGAGTGAGCGCACTGCGCGCGCGAGCTCCGCGTGCGTCGCCGGCTTCATCAAATAGCCGACTGCGCCGAGCGCGAGCCCGCGCTCTTTGGAGTCCACACCGGACACGAAATGCACCGGAATTTCCCGGGTAATCGCGTCATTTCTGAGGCGCTCCATCACGGACCAGCCGTCCACGTCCGGCAGGTTCACGTCCAGGATGATGCCTTGCGGACGGTTTCGGCGCGCGAGCGCGAGCCCTTCTTCGCCGTTCTGCGCAACCACCGCTTTGAGCCGACGCGCGCGGATGATGTCGACGAGCTGCTCGGCCAGCACCGCGTCGTCTTCGATCACGAGCAAATGCGGCACGTCCGCACCGAGCTCGGCGCGATCGTCGGCCACGACGTCACTCGCGGGCGTGGACGGCCGGCGCGCAGGCTCCGGCGCAGCATGCAGCGGCAGGAAACAGCTGAACGTGCTGCCCTCGCCCGGCTTGCTTTCGAGCTGCAGCTCGCCCCCGAGCAACGCGACCGATTCACGCGAGATCGCGAGCCCCAACCCCGTGCCCGCGTAGCGCCGATTCGAGTGCGATTCGATCTGCTCGAACGGCGAGAACACGCGCTCGTGCGCTTCCGCGGGAATCCCGATGCCCGTGTCGGCGACGACCAGCGCGAAGCAGCTCGTCAAATCCAAGCCCGGACGTCGCGCCTTCGCGCCGTTCGGCGGCCGTTGAATGGTGAGGCTCACCGAGCCGCGATCGGTGAATTTGATCGCGTTGCCGAGCAGGTTCACGAGGATGCGCTCGACGCGCTGCGGGTCGGTCGTCACCGTTTCAGGCAAATCCGGCTCGAGCGTGAGGTGGAGCTCCAGCTGTTTTTCGTGCGCCAGCGGCTCGAACACGCGTCGCGCGTGTTCGGCAAAGCGCGTGAGCGGCACGGCTTCGAGCCGCAGCTCCTGGCGCCCCGCCTCGATCTTCGCCAGATCCAAGACTTGGTTGATGAGGCTCAGCAGATCGCCGCCGGCCGAGTGAATCGTCTTCGCGTACTCGACCTGCTTCGCGCTCAAGTTGTGCGCTTCGTTTTGAGAGAGCAAGTGAGACAGCAAGAGCATGCTGTTGAGCGGCGTGCGCAGCTCGTGCGACATGTTGGCCAAGAATTGCGACTTGTACGCGCTCATCTTGGTGAGCTCCTCGGCCTTCTGCAGCAGGCGTCGGCGCGCTTCTTCGAGCTCTTCGTTTTGGGTGCTGAGCTGTTGCCGCTGCTCCTCGAGCTCCGAGTTCGCCACGCGCAGCTCTTCGTGTTGGCTCTGGAGCTCTTGATTGTTCGCGCGCAGCTCTTCTTCTTGGGCCGCGAGGCGCTCGGCTTGTTGCTGCGAACGCATGAGCGCTTGGCGTAGCGCGCCGCGCGACAACGCCGCCTGCAAGCCCACCACGAGCATCTGCTGGAGCGCGCCGAGCAGCTCGCGCACTTCACTCGAGCACTCGCGAAAATAGGCCAGCTCGAGCACGCCGATCGTCTCGTTTGCCCACGAAAGCGGCAAAAACGCGAGCGCGCGCGGCGCACCTTCGCCCGTACCCGAGCCGACCTTCAGGTAGCCATCGGGCACGTCCTCCACCACGCGCAGCTCGGTCGTGCGCGCGGCCTCGAGCAGCAACCCTCGCCCGGCCGCGGCAGGCTCGGTCGGATCGAGTGGTGCGAACGCGGGCGCATCCGGCAGCGCGTATTGACCGCGCAGCCACAGCCCGCCGTCTTCGAGCAAGTACAGCGCGCCCGCCGCTGCGTGAGTGCGCTCGGCGATGCAGCGCAGCGCTCGCTCCGCGATCGCCGAGGGCTCGGCGCTGCCTCGCATTTCGTGCGACACGAGCGCCTCGCTCTCTTTCAACCAATCATGGCGGTCGCGCTGCGCGCCGAGCTCGCGCAAGCTCGCCGCCATCGCGTTGGCTTCACGCGCGACCTGCCCGAGCTCGGACAGCCCCACATCCGCGATCGGCTCGCGAAAATTGCCCGTCGAAAAACGCGAGAAACCCCGCGATACGTGGCTGAGCGAGCGCAGCACGCTGCGGCTCACGGACGAAGAAAAAGCGAGCACCAGCGCGAGCCCGAGCAGCCCAATCCCCAAGCGAAAGCGATCCGCGCGTCGGTTCGCGTTCGCGACCGAGCCGAAGCCCGCGCGCAGCTCGTTCTTGCTGAGCCCCGTCGTGCGCTTGATCAGCGCGACGGATTTGGCTTGTTGCGCCTGCATCCGCGCCATCTCGTCGACGAGATCTTCACCGGTTTCTCCGGCGATGAGCCGGCGCGAAACGTCGTGCGAGACGTCGTAATAGTCGTGGATCGTCCAACGCAAGAGCGCGGCGTCGTTCGCGTCGATCACGCCATGCGTCTCGGCGATGACGTCGAACAGGTGATTACGTAGCTCGAGCGTCGCCTCGAGCGCGGGCGTATCCTGCGCGGAAACCGCATCCTGCATGGCTTGGCGCATGTGCTCGAACTCCGCCTCGAGCTTGGGTCCGAGCTCGAGCTTCGGCACGATCCGCTCTTCCACGTCGCGCAAATCACGCGTCTGCTCGGCGCCGATCCAGGCGCTGCCGCCGAGCATGACCAAGAGCGCCAGCGCCGTAACGCCGAAGATCAGGAACAAGCGGCCGCGGAGCGAGGCGCTCATTGGATCTGGACCGCTTTCACGTGCTCGAGCTTGGCTGCGCCCGACACGTAGCCGACCGCGCCGCGGTGCTTCAGGACGTAGGCGACGACCGCTTCGTCCGACTCGAGCTCGGGCGGCGGCAGCTCGCGCCCCGAAAAAATTCGCTGCTGCCAGTAGCTCTTCACGGCGGCGACCGAGCGCTGCAACACCGTCTCGGAAAACCGCTTTCGCACGTACGAGCTCGCCTTTTGGTCCACTGGATGGATCGACTCACCGTCACTCCAGCGGGTGACGCGCTTCAAGAACACGTCGACCAAAAAATCACGTTCGAGCGCGTTGCTCGGGTTGTCCGGGTGCACGATCACACGAAAATCCGGCGCACTTTCGGCGTCGGCGCGCCGAACGAGCGAACCGAGCAAGGCGAGCGAGATACCCAGGCCGAGCGCGGCCACGGCGACCGTGTGTCGCCGCGAAACTCGCTTGCTCTCGTGCGAACCCAGGCGCTTCATGGGAGCCTCAGAAGTACGCCGTCGTCTTGAGCAACAAGACGCCCCAATCTTTGGTCAAGCTGGAGAGAGATTGGCCGCCGTTCAAGCTCGGATCGAGGCCGGCGGTGCCGTGCATGTAATGACCTTCGACTTTGAACAGCCAATACGCGTTCAAGTCGTAGCGCAGCGTGAGCGCGACGTCGTGCTGATACGCGCCGCGCCCGAGCGGCGGTGTGCCCGGCGGCGAGCCGTACGCCGGCTTATTTCCTGCGCGATCGTCCGTGTTCGCGAACAGCACGGAGTAATACAAGCCGGGCGTGAACCAGGAATTGACGTGATACGCGCCGAGCACGTAGAAGCGCTCGCTCTCGCTCGGCGGTTGCTCGAACGTGGGAATCGCGCTGTTCAAGCTCACGCGCCAGCGGCTGTACTCCGCTGCGAGCAAGAGATCGTGCGCGCTGTATTCTGCCGAAGCGACGCCGAATAGCGCAGGCAATTGAATCGGCACCGGGTTGGTAAATGTCGCGGGCAGGAGCCCTGCCATTTGCAGCGGCACGATCTGCGCATCCGGCACCACGTAGTCGGCGTCGAGCCGAAGCTTCTGTCCGCTCGCGCCGACTTGCAGCCCTTCGATTGGCGTCTGCCACATCACGCGGCCGCCGAAGATGTACGGCACGCTCGGGTTGCTCGCGGCGAGCGTCGCGTCGGCCGTGTCGAAGAAGACGGTGCCGCCGAAGAGTCGGTACTCGAGGCTGCCGCCCGCGCCGAGCGGCACGTTGCCGTACACTTCACCGCCCGTTTGCGCCAAGAAATACTCGCGGTTCGAGACCGGATACACCGACTGCGGCAGCAAGATCGGCACGCGCGCCGAGTCGATGTCGTTCGCCTCGTTGTAGAGCCCGAACGGCAGCTTCGTGCGCCCCGCGCGCACGCCGAGCCAATCGAAAAAACGATAGTCGAGATAGAACCAGTCGAAGCGCGTGCGGTAATTGCCGAGCGGGCCGAGATCGTGCGTGAAGAGCTGGAGGCCCATCCGCATTTGATCCGTGAGATTCTTCGTGAAGTTGAGCCCGACCTCGCTGAACTCGAAGCTGCCGCGCTTCGAATCCGCGAGGTAGTTGTTGGCCGTCGACTTGATGAAGCCCTGACTCACGAACGCGTGCACCTCGATCGGCAAGAGGCTCGGCGTCGTCTCGTCGTCGTCCGCGCGAGCTATTGCAGGATGGCCCGCGAGCTCGGCGCACAGCGCGAGACAAAGCGCGGCGCGCGCTCCAGACGATCGCATTCGAAACGGCGGACGCCGCGCACGAAATCCCACGCTGCCGAGTCTCGGCGTTTGCGCCCAGGCTCGTCAAGCACAGTTGCCACAAGCAATGCGTGAGTGCGGAGGCGCGGAATCACTCACAACCACACACGCCAGCTCGGATTTTTAGGCATGCGCGGCGCGGCGATTTCCGCCGTCCGCTAAAGCGCGGACAACCCCTATTTTCCCGCGAAGTTAGCAGCGCGCTGCGTTTTCCGTGAAATGACCCTCGAGGGTGATTTCGCGCGCAAAGCGCAAAGATGGACATCGCAAACATCGATTCACGTCGAACATTTTAGTCACACTCGGTCACAAGTTTCATTCTGCGAATTGAGGTGTGACCAACTGCATCGGAGCTGGCGAGCGTGTTACGTTGGGTGATTGGCTTGGGGAGAGCACGATGCAACAAGTTGCTGCGAAAGAGAGCTGGCCTCAGCGAGAGACCATTCTCGTGGTCGACGACGAGCCGCAAGTGCTGGTCGCGCTGGAAGACTTACTGTCCGACGAGTTCGTGGTCCTGAAATCCGACTCGGCCGAGAAAGCCCTGCACGTCGTGGAGCAGCAACCCGACATCGCGGTGGTGGTTTCCGATCAACGGATGCCGCGCATGCACGGCGACGAGCTGTTCAAGAACTTGCGCGGGCGCTTCGACGCGGAGCGCATTCTGGCCACGGGGTTTGCGGATCTCACCGCCGTGATCCGCGCCGTGAATGACGGTCAGATTTTCGCCTACGTGACCAAGCCCTGGGATCCGGGCGATCTGCGCGTCAAGATCCAGCGCGCGGCCGAGCATTTCCGGCTCTCGCGCGAGCTCGCGCACGAGCGGCGTTTGCTGGTCGATTTGATGCACTCGATCCCGGACGTGATCTATTTCAAGGACGCCGAGCTCAACTTCCAGCGCTTCAACGGTGCGCTACTGCGCATCTTCGGCCTCACCGATCCTAGCCAAATCGCCGGGCACAAGCTGTCCGAGATCTTCCAAGACCGCGAATCTTCCGCGCGGCTCGAGCTGGAAGAACGCGAAATCTTGCGCACCAAGACCGCGATCACCGATCGCGTGACGAGCGTGTCCATCGCCGGGGGCCGCTACTGGTACTCGACCACGAAAGCGCCGATCGTGAACGAAGAGGGTGATGCGATCGGGCTCGTCGGCGTCGCGCGCGACGTGACGAGCCGCATTCAAACCGAAGAGCGCCTGCGAAGTCGCGAAGAGCAACTGAGGCTCACGTTCTTGGCTTCGAGCGCGGGCATGTTCGACTGGGATTTGCGCACGAAGCGCGTCGAATATTCGCCGAGCATGACCGCGCTGCTCGCGGGCAACGTCCCGAGTGACGTCGAAGTCGATCCGAAGGCGCAGCTGCACCCGGATGATCTCGACCGAGTGCGTCGCTTGCTCGCAGCGCACCTCGAACAGCGCACGCCGCTGCGCGGGCATCAGCTGCGCGTGCGTGTGGACGGCAAGTATCGTTGGCTCGAAATCAACGCCCAAGCCGTGTGGGACAGCGCGGGCCGGCCGACGCGCGTGGTGGGTTCCGCAATCGACATCACCGAACGCAAAGAGCAGGAAGCTCGCATTCAGCGGCTGACGCGCATCCACGCGGTGCTCAGCAGCATCAATTCCGCAATTCTGCGCGTGCACGAGCGGCGCGCGCTCTTGACCGAATCCTGTTCGATCGCGGTCCGCGCCGGCGCATTGGCGCTCGCCGTCGCGTCTTCCGCGCGCGGCCCCGGCGCGCGCACCGTGGCTTGGGCCGGCTCGAACGCGAGCCTCGCCGACGCCGTCAGCGACTGGCTCGTCACCGAAAGCACGCGCGCGGGCAGTCCGGTCGAGCTCGCGGTCACGTCGCGCCGCCCAGTGGTCGTCCACGACGTCGCGGAAGAGCGCGAGCGCGTGGGCGCGATCGCGGAGTCACTGACGAGCGCCGGCCACGTCGCGCTGGCGGTGCTGCCCGTGCTCGTTTCGGGACAGGTCGACTGCGTGCTCGGCTTGTTCGCGAACACGGCCGGCTTCTTCGACGACGAGCAAGTCAAACTGCTCGCCGAGCTAGCCGACAACATCGGCTTCGCGCTCGAGCACGGCGCGCAAGCCGAGCAGCTGCAATTCCTCGCCTATCACGACGAGCTCACCGGCTTGCCGAACCGGCGCTTGCTCAGCGAGCGCCTGACGCACCAGCTCGGCGTGTGCCGCGAAAATCAGCTAAAATTGGCGCTGGTCCTGATCGACATCGAACGCTTTCGGCACGTCAACGAGACGCTCGGCCGGCGCGCGGGCGATGAAGTGCTGACCGAAGCCGCTCGGCGCATGCTCGGCGCGGGTGAAGGCAAATGGAGCCTCTCGCGCTTTGCCAACAACACCTTCGGCGCGATCGTCGGGCCGCTCGATGACGAATCACACGTCGCGCAGTGGCTCGAGCAAGCGTTGCTCGCACTGGGGCACGCGGCCGTCGTCGCCGGCACGGAGCTGCGACTCTCGGCGCGCGCGGGCATCGCGCTATTTCCGAGCGACGGCCAAGACGCCGAAGGGCTCATCGCCAACGCGGAAGCGGCGCTGAAAAAAGCCAAAGCCAGCGCGCAGCGCTATTTGTTTTACGCGCCCGGCATGAACGGCCGCGTCGCCGAGCGGCTCACGCTCGAGACCAAGCTGCGCAAAGCCTTGGAGCAAGACGAATTTTTGCTCCACTATCAGCCGAAGGTCGAGCTGAAGACGGGCCGCGTGGTGGGGCTCGAGGCGCTGATTCGTTGGCAAGGCAGCGACGGCAAGCTGATCCCGCCGGG
>FTDA01001796.1_pt1 | contig 19566 bp, 15 predicted proteins | sample 1639731 | NCBI WGS metagenome assembly FTDA01 (sample SAMEA3914869, study PRJEB12502) | metagenome | biome: forest; material: soil | place: USA | collected 2012-03-12 | depth 0.1 m
GAACAGATTGTCCAAAGGCACGTCTCCACCGTGCTCTTCCAAAAAGAGTGAGGCGTCGCTTTGATTGCGATTGTCGCCGAGCGCCAGCACTTCACCGGGCGCGACGTAGCGCGGCTGCGCGCCGAGCGCGTGGAGCTGCTCATTGTGGTAGACGAGGTACGTCGAGTCGCCCAAAAATTCGAGCTCGAGTGAGCCGTGGCTGACCATGACCAGGCCGTCCTTGTCGCCTTCGAGCAGGTCGATGCGTTCGGCCACCCTGCACGTCGGCACCGGCCAGCCGTTGATCGTGAGCGTGCGATCGCCGAGCTCCACGTTGTCGCCCGGCAGGCCCAAAATCCGGCGTTCAGCGAATATTTCAGGCTCTTTTCGATCGCGCAGCAGCGCGAGTTGTCCATGCTTCGGGGCGTGGCCGCGAAACGCATCCATCGACACGAGGACGTGGGCGAAGCCGAGCGTCGGCTCCATGGCGAACGCGCGAACGCGATACGCACGCGCGACGTTTTCGGCGACGTACTCGAACGCGCCGAACGTGCAAGCGTTGGCCAGCAAGGCGAACGCCAACACCCACACGAGTGACACTCGCCGAAGCTCGGCCGTCGACAGACGATATACCTCGACGAGCGAGAGCAAGCGCGCCAGCGCGATCAGCGCGACACCGGGCGCGAGCAACACGTAGAAAGCGCGCGCGTTCATGATCCCGACGCACAGCGCGAGAAACGCGAGCGGAGGCGCAATCATCCAAACCCAAGCTCGCCGAACGGCGCCGAGAAATAAGTGTCCAACGCCGGGGCCGAAAAACAGCGTCAGGCGCAGCGCGGTGCGACGATGCCGTCGCGCGGTGTCGGGATCCGGCGTGCGGGTTGGGCTTGAATCGAGCTCGATCGTCACTGAGGCGAAGTTAGCCCAATCAGCGCGTACCTCCCCCTGAGGCGGCGTTTACGCCGCCGATTTGGGGGAGGTCGGCCGCCCGCAGCGCGGAGCGCGAGGACGGACGGGTGGGGGCAACCCCGTCTCAAAAATGATTTCGTTTACGCGGTGAGCCCGGCGAGCGGCCCGCCCGAGTTGAGCAACGGATCGCCGAAGGTCGTCACGTCCGAATAGCCCATGTACTGGAAGCACGAGACGAGCATGTCGGCGAACGAGGCTTGGTTTTGGAAATCGATCAAGCGACCCATCTTGAAGTAGCCGCCCGCGCCGCCCGCGAACACGACGAGCGCATCGTTCTCCGAGTGCACGTCACCTTGACCGAGCTCGTTCCAGTGCACGACGAGCGTGTTGTCCCACAGGGTTTGGCCCATGCCATCCGGCGTGGCTTTGAGCAGATCGTGGAGCTTCACGCTTTCTTCCCACAAATGCTTGTGAATTTGGCGGATTTGCGCGAACGCGTCGTCCGTCGAGATGTGTGAGATGTCGTGATGACCTTGGGTCATGCCGAGGTTCGTGTACACGCGATTGCTGGTGTTGCCGCTCCAGTTGAAGTTGATCGAGCGCGTGTGATCGCAGGCGAATGCCCAAGCGCTGATCTGGAAGAACAACGAGCCGAGCGCGACGTGATTCGTGTCGTCGTAGAGATCGAGCTGAGGCAGCGCGAGCGGAGTCGGGTTGCACGCCGCGCTCGTCGTCGACTGCAGCGTGCGCTCGATATCGCGCAGCGCTTGCGTGTGTTGATCGAGTCGCTGTTGGTCGTCCGTGCCGAGCTTCGCGCGCAGTGACGCGATTTCACCGATCGCGTTGTCGAGCGCGGATTGCTTCATCGCCATGCGCTTTGCCAGCGCTTGGACCACGGAGGGATCCTTCGAGTCTCCCGCGAAAAGCGTGGCGTACGCGTTGTACGGGTCGGTCTCGGGATCGACTGCGTTTTGCGTGCCGACCGGGCCCGCGTGCGAGCTCACGCTCCAGATGTTGTTCTCTTTGGTGTTCACTCGGAACACGAGGTTGCGCGTCGTGACGCCCGGATTGTCCTTCAAGACGCGATCTCCGATTTCGTGGTCCGCGCTCGGACCGAGCACGTAGCCGACAGTCGTGCCGTTGCCGCCGCCAATCGGGAACGCGCCCGTGCCCGACTTCCACGGCGCGAGCGACGCGCCGCCTTGCTCGTGGCCGTCCGCGCGATCGCCCGCCATGAATTTGTAGTAACGGCGATCCAATCGATTGAGCAGCAAGAGATCCTGGCGATACGGCTCGAGCGGCGCGAGGAATTCGTCGAACACGAAGTTGTTTTCGTCTTGGTTCGTGAACCGGCGCAGCGTTTGATCGCCGTTCGATTGAAAGACGAACATGATGCGTTTCGGTGCCGTTTGAGTCGCGCCGCGCGCGCTGCGCGGGAGCATTGCCTCGAGCAACGGCAGGCCGATGCCCACGCCGGCCGCACCGCGCAGCAAGGTTCGACGGCTGAGTCGCTTGATCATTGCTGAGCCTCCGTGGACAGAACCGGGCGATACAAGAACGCGTCCGTTTGAGTCAGCGCGACGAGCAACTCCGACAAGCTGTACGCCTTGCCTTTGAAAGACGTGAGCAGCTGCGCCATCGAGCACGCATCCGGCGCTGCCACATCGCGCCCGTAGAAGAAGCGGAAGGATTTGGTGACGTAGCAGGTCCGCACTTCTTCGCTGTTCGCGAGCAGTCGACCGAGATCGGTCGGGCTATTCATCGGGCCGTTCGCATCTTCGCTGTCCGAGAGCGAGCTCGAGGTGTCCACGGGCTGGCCCTGTTCATCGACCGTGCGCGCCCGACCGACAGCATCGAAACCTTCGAACACGACGCCGATCGGGTCCATCAAATCATGACAGCCGGCGCAGGTCGGATTCTGACGATGCACCTCGAGCCGTTGCCGCTGAGTTTGGCCCGTCGCGTCCGAGGTATCGAGGTTGACGTTCACGTTGGGCGGCGGCGCGTTCACTTGCTCGCACAGCACGTCGAGCCGGATCTTTAGGCCGCGGCGCACGATCGACGTGCGCGTCGCCTTGTCGCGCGCGAGCAGCATGCCTTGCGTCAGCACACCTGCGCGACCGGGCGTGTCCACGCGCACGAAGTCCGAGCCCGTCGGTCCGGTGACCCCGTAGTGCTGCGCGAGCTCCGCGTTCGCGAAGGTGTACGGCGCGGTGAGCAGATCGGTGAGATTGCCGTCGGGCCGCGAAAGCAAATCACTCACGAACGCCCTTGTTTCTTGCTGCAGCAGCGGCACGAGGTTCGGATCCAGGTTGGGGTAAATCGTAGGATCGCGCACGAACGTCGTGTTCAGCGTGTCCGTACCGAGCCATTGATCGAAGTACTCGAGCAAGCGCGCCGACTTCGGATCGGCGAGCATGCGCTGAGCTTGTGCTTTGACTTGGTCCGGAGTCGCGAGCTGTCCAGCCGCGGCTGCGTCGAACAGCGTTTGGTCGGGCATCGATTGCCAGAACAAATAGCTCAAGCGATTCGCCATCTCGTATTGTGAGGGCTGGGTGTACGCGCCCGTGGTGTCCGCGCCGTACTCGACGCGATACAGGAAATTCGGCGATTGCAGCATGGCGAACGCGGTCGAGCGCACCGCGGTGTCGAAATCGAAGCTCGCGAAGGACTTCGAGAAAATCCCCGCATATTGCGTCACTTCCGCGTCCGCGAGCGGCCGCCGGAACGCACGCGTGCCGAAGTTTTGAATGAAGGTCTTGCCGCAATCGAGCTCGGTGCCCGGCGTCGGTGTGCACGAGAGGAATGTTTGGTTCGTCGCGATCGAGTCGAGGAATTGCTCGGCTGCGTCCAGATACCCTTGCGCGACGAGGTCGGAGACACCGAGATAGTCCGCGTTGTTGCGGAAGCCGAGCGACTCGGTCTCGGAGGGAAAAGTTTGCGTCGCGGTCGCGATCAGCGCTTCCGTCGCGGCACTGTCGCCGAGCAGATCCGCCATCGTGTTGCGGTATTCGGCGTTGCTCAGCCGGCGCAGCGGCGCGCGACCCGGCGCGGGTGATTTGCACATGTCCGAAGCGAGCACTTGCTCGGGCGTCTGCCCGCCGAGCGGCGAATCGGAACCGCTGCCCGTCGCGGGCTTTGTGATGCTCGATAGCTCAGTGCCCTTGATTTCTGCGGTGCACGCTGCTGCCCCCGCGATCGCTACGGCGACCGCGATGACTCGCGCCGAGCCGTATCCGGAACCGATCCCGATCCTGCGCGCAGCGCGAGCGGTGAGTGCGCGCGGCGCGCGGTCACGAAGCGAGTCGTGCATGCGTCATCTCCTGGGCGAGAGAGACGCCTAATCACGCCTCTCGACCAAATCACCGAACGACACTCACGCCGTCCAAAGCACGAGAGTAGCGCGCGTGCAGCGCGCACGCGAAAGTTATCGACACACCCACACTCGGAAAAATTTCGCGCACTCACGCGGACTTTCACACTCTCTGCAGAAAGCATCGAGAGAAGACCTTTTGCGAAACCCACTCTCCGCAACCGATCCCCACATCGCGATTTTCGGGGCGAAGCCCCGCGGGCGGCGGGCCCCGTCACTCCGCGGAGTGATGCGAAGCGCGCGCTGACACAGTGTGCGCGAGTGAACGCGAGCAACGACGAGCGCGCGAAAGAGAGCGCCCGGCGCGTTCGACCCGCGTTGAGTCAGCGCGCGTTTTGCGGGAGATTCTCTCGATTGCTGGCGGAAATCTTCCGGCGCTGCGCGATTCGCGTTAGGACCCGCCGCGTGACTCGCGCGTGGCCGTGGTTGATGCTTACGGGTCTGCTCAGTTTGGGCTGCGGTCCCGACAGTCGCGACTGCACGCAGCAAGGGCCTGACTTTAACGTCACGCTCGAGTTGATGAACGGGCGCTCGCTCTCCGCCGACACGGTCGTACATGTGACGTACGGCGGCTCCGGTATGGAAGACTACAGCCCGAGCGAGCACGGCGTGACTCACGAGGTCGTGTTCTGCACGCCGGAGCACGCGGACGGTGGGCTCGATCTGCTCGACGCATCCGCCGAAGGCGGCGCGGCGGGCGCTTCCGGCGCGGACGAATCAGGAATCGAGCGCATCGCGTGTCAGCTTTGGACTGGCGGCTCCGCGACGCTCGAGGTGACCACGAACGGGCTCGACGTCACGTATGCGCTCACACCGCGCGAGCACGCTTGCACCGTGACGCAGACCTTCGTCGTCGATAGCGCCGACGCGGGCAGCTGAGCCGCGCCATCGCGGCGATTACATTATTGCCCGGTGAAGCGCGGCCCGAACGACTTGAGCCGCAGCGCTTGCAGCACGCTCGTGCCCTCTTGCTCGCCTTCGATTTGCAGCGTGACGATCCCGACACCCGGGCAGAATTCGGTCGTGGTCGTGCGCGTGGCGGCGCCGAGTTTCGCTTCTTCCACCGTCTTGAGACAGCCCTCGAACTTGCCAGCAGGGAGCGCCAAGCTCTCGTTCACGGCGACGATGCGCACCGGACCATCATCACCCTGCCAAGTTGCGTTCGGGTCGAGCGGCGCTTTGAGTAAGTAGCCACCTTGGCTGCTCCGAATGCCGCCCGGCTCGAAATAGTAACGCTTTCGCACTTGCCCCGCGACGCTCAGCTCAGCGAGCTCGGGTCGCGGCCGCTGGATCTCGAACACCAAGATCCCGCGCTCGTTCGTGTCCTCGATGTACGTCTCGTACGAAAACACAGTGTTGTTCTCGAACGGCGCGAAGCGACTCAGCTCCGTGACCGGCGCGCTCGGCGCCTCGGTCTTGATCGGCGGCGGCGCCGCGCAGGCAACGAGCGCACACGGCAAAAACAGCTGTGAAATGCGCATGGTCATCAGTGCGCGTGGTTTTGGTAGGTGTACCAAACGACGAAGACGAACAGCGCGATCGCCACCGCGAGCAAGAACTTCATGAGCGGATCGGGATCGATGCGACGACGTAGCTCGCGGGCGGCCGCGCGCACCGCGGCGCTCTCGGTGTTCTCGGCGAGCCGCGGCGCGCCCACGCGCACGGCCTCGTAGTTGCCCGTTTCGAACGCCCGCACGAGTCGCTCGAGCTCCGGGTCCGCCGGGAACTCGAGCAGAAAACCTGGACGCTCGCGGCCCTCGCCGTTCAGCGGGCGATCTTCCTTCTCGTCTTCAGAGCTCGCAGCGCCGTTCATGGCTTCGCCAACTGCGGCCGCGGGCGATTCTGTTTCAGACGCAGGGGCCTCGCTGACGGAGGATTCTTGAGCGGGCTCGGGGGCTTCGTCGACTTCGGTCATCTCTCTCGGCTCGTCTCAGAATTGAAAGTATACGAACGGCACGGCTTCCGCGCTCGCCAGTCGACGCACGAACAAAAGCAGCGCAAATAGCGCGATTCCCTGCGCGACGCCCGGCAGCGCGCAGAAACGGTCGCGCGCCCAGTCCTCGAGTTTTCGCGGCACGAAGTGCAACACCAAGCCGAGCGCGAGCACCGCAAGCACGCGCGGATCCAGGTTCGGGTGGTAATGCGTCAACGTCGCCAGCTCGCCGAACACGGCGCGCGCTTCGCGAAAACTGTTCGCGCGAAAAAAGACCCACGCGACGAGCACGAAGTGAAACGTGAGCAGAGTGGAGACCACACGTCCGAAGCGCGTGCGCGGCTCGGTGCGCCCGACGCGCTCGCGGTACATGCGATTCAACGCCAACGCGACGCCGTGCAGTGCGCCCCAAATCACGTACGTCCACTTCGCGCCGTGCCACAAGCCGCCGAGCAGCATGGTCGCGATCAAGTTGAAGTACGTGCGCGCGCGGCCGCGCCGGTTGCCGCCGAGCGGGATGTACAAATAATCGCGCAGCCAAGTCGAGAGCGAGATGTGCCAGCGACGCCAAAAATCCACGATGTCGTGCGCTTGATACGGCGCGGCGAAGTTCGGCGGAAAGCGCACACCGAGGAGCCCAGCGGAACCCGTCGCGATGTCCGTGTAGCCGGAAAAATCAGTGTAAATCTGCACGGCGTACGCGATGATCGCGACGTAGCACTCGAGCGCGGAATACTGCGTCGGCGCGTCGAACACGCGATCGACCAGGTTCAGCGCCAAGTAGTCCGCGATCGCGAGCTTCTTGACCAAGCCCGTCGCGATCAACAGCAGCGACTCGCTCGCACGGCGCTCATCCCAGCTCGGCGTGCGCGAGAGCTGCGGCAATAGATCGCGCGGCCGCACGATCGGACCCGCGACGAGGTGCGGGAAAAAAGCGACGAACGTCAGGTATTCGAGGTAGCTGTCGTGCGGCGGAATGTCGCCGCGATACACATCGATGACGTAGCTCATCGATTCGAAAGTGAAGAAGCTGATGCCGACGGGCAACGCGACCGCGAGCGCGAGCTTCGGGAAATGCAGCCCGAGCGCCGCGCACACGGCCTCCGCGTTCTCGATCCCGAAGTGCAAGTACTTGAAGAACGCCAGCACGCCGAGGTTCATCACCACGGTCAAAAGCAGCCAGCGCTTGCGCGCGCGTTCGTCCGCCGCACGCGCGATCGCGTGACTCAGGAGAAAGTCCGCGGTCGAACAAGCCCAAATCAGGGCCACGAATTTCTCGCCGGACTGCGCGTAAAACAGGTAGCTCGCGGCCAAGAGCAAGAGCAACCGCACGCGCCGAAAGCGCGCGAAAAACCAGGTCAGCACGAAGACCAGGCCGAAAAACTTGGCGTAAGCGAGCGTCGTGAACTTCACGCCCGGCGAACTTACACGTTTATGCCTTGGCGCTCGCCGAAAATTGGTTCAAAGGAGGCGCTGACCAATGCTCCGCCGTCTTTTGCTCGGCCTCGTCGAGGGCAGCGTGATTGGCGTCGCGCTCGCAGTGGCTGCGGCGCGCGGGCTCGGTCTGATCGCGCCGGGCGCGCTCGTCGAAGCGCTGCTCGGCGCGGGCACCGGCTGCTTGCTCGGTCTCGTCGCTGGTCGTCCGATTTGGTCGCGCGACGCGAAGACGGAGGCGTTGCTCAAAGCGTTCGTCGGCCTGGTCGTCGGCTTTGGCGGCGCGTTCGCGCTCCGGCGTTGGCTCGCTTTGCCCGTGGATTTGAGCGCATTTTCGCTCGGCTCGGGCGCTGCCGGACAATTGCCGACCGTGACCTTGCCCGTCATCGGCACGTTGCTGGCGCTCTTCTTCGAGCTCGATCACGACGGCGCTGGCGCCGCAGAAAAACCAAAGCTGAACCCGCGCTCGAAGCAGCGCCTCGAAACGGGGGCGAGCGCGGATCTCTCCGATGAGCTCGACGAGCTGGATGATGAAGTCGAGCGCAAGCACGAGAAGCGCTGAAGTGCCGCTCGCGCGCGTGATGCTTTGGTTCATCAGCCTGGCGGCGCTCGCATGGTGCGCGCTCACGCTGCATCATCCGCTGCCGAGCGCGCTCGAGCTGGCGCTCGCGTTCGCGGGTTTGTTTTTGTACGCGACGCTCGGCGTGCTCTGGCCGCAGTGCGGCATGTACGGAGCTGCGCTGGAGAAGGGAAAAACAGGGGCGCGCGCGATCGCGCTGACGTTCGACGACGGGCCGCACCCGGTGACGACGCGCGAGGTGCTCGCGATCCTCGCCGAGCACGGCGCTCGAGCAACCTTCTTTTTGTTGGGGCACAAAGTCGAAGCCCACCCCGACGTGGTGAAGGAAATCCGCGACGCCGGTCACGAGCTCGGCATCCACGGCTACGATCACGACCACCTCTTCAGCCTGCGCTCGTCGCGCTACGCGCGCTCTCAGATCGAACGCACCCAGCGCGCCATCGAGCTCGCGTGCGGCGTGCGCCCGACGCTGTTTCGACCGCCGATCGGCTTCGCCAGCCACCTCACTTTTCGCGGCGCCGAGCGCGCAGGCGTCGAGCTCGTCGCTTGGACGGTGCGCAGCTTGGACGGCATCGCGAGCGCGCGCGCCGAGCGCGTCGCCGAGCGCGTGATTGCGCGCCTCACCGACGGCGCGATCGTGCTCCTGCACGACTCGTCCGAGCGCGACAATTTCGCGCCCGCGTCGATCGGCGCGCTCGCGTCGATCCTGCGCGCCATGCGCGAGCGCGGTTATCGCGCGGTCGGCGTCGGCGAGCTCGAACGCTGAGCTTCAGCCCGGCGAAAGCTCACCCGAGGCGCCGAGCACGAATCTGCGCTGGTAACCGCGGGTCTGATTCTGAATCGTGACCGTGACCGTACCGTCACGACCATAGTGATACTGCTCCACGATGTGCTCGCTGAGATCCGCGCAGCGTTCGTGCGAGCGCCCGCGCAGATCTTGATCGCCGAGGAAGCGCGGATCGTAGGGGAAAAAGATGTCACCCCAAGGAGTGATGTCGCCCTCGGGCCGACCGTTTTGCCCGAGCTCGCTGCACTCGAGGTAACGCAGGTGCCCGACCGCGTGGACCGGGTGATAGCTGCGTTCGATCAAGAAATCGCCCGTCTCGCTGACGGTGCCTTTGTCCAAGATGGGATCGAAAATCTTGTCGCGCCCGGCCTCGCCTTCACGCCAAACGCCGAAATGGCGCGTGATCGCCTCGCGCACGAACACGCCGGCGTCGGGATCGGCCGCGATCGCCAAGCCCACGGCGGTCGCCGCGTGTGGTTGCGGCGCGAGCTGCACCTTGCGCTTGTAGCGCTCGCGCAACATTTTGCCGACCATCGGGAACGCCGTCGCGCCGCCGACCAAGTACACCGCGCCGAGCTGACGCGCGTCGTTCGGATCGATGCCGCGCGCTTCCAGCTTCTCGAACACGCGCTCGAGCAAACCGAGCGAGCGCTCGATCATCGGGCGCGTCGCTTCGTACAGCTCGCCGAGATCGAGCGTGATCGAGTCCGCACCCGGCAGCACGCGCCCCAGATCGATCAGCATGCGTCGTGACGACGCAGTGAGCGCTTCCTTGGCCTCGCGGCACAGCTCGAGCAGCCGATTCTTCTCGACGTAGCTCAGCGAATTTGGCGCGATTTTGGCTTCGCGCAGCGCAAATTCGAAGATCAGCTGATCGAAGTCGTCACCACCGAGCTCGCCGATGCCTTCGCTCGCGATCAGCTCGAAGCGGCGATGCTCGAGCGACACCGCGGACGTGTCGAAGGTGCCGCCGCCGAGATCGTAAACGACGACGTAACGCTTCGGGCTGCGCTTGCCGATCACGCCGAGGTTCCGATACGCGAACTCGATTGCCGCCGCCGTCGGCTCGTTCACCATGCCGACGACGTCGAAGCCCGCGCGCCGGAACGCTTCGATCGTGAGGTAGCGCTGACGCGTGCTGGCGTTCGCGGGCACGGCGACCATCGCCTCGAGCGGCTCGCTCGGACCGATGTCGAGATTGCTGTGCTCCAGCAAGAGCGTACGAACTCGGCTCAGATAAGCCGCAACCAGCTCGACCGCGCTGGTCTGCGCCAAGCCGAGCTCGGCGAACACTTCATCCGGCGACACGCGGCTCACTGCGCGCTTGATCGATCGCAGCGCGCCATCCGGGTTCTGCCCGAAGCGCGCCGCTGCGTCCCACCCGAGCTCGAGCTGGCCGTGCGAATTCGCTGCGAGCCCCGGAATGAAATCCGAATAGCCGGTCGCGGTCTCGAAGACCGCTACCGGATAACGTCCTTGGTCGACCGCAGCGATGACCGTCCGCGTCGTACCAAAATCGATCCCGAGTCGCATGCCGTCCGGCATTTTGCGCCGTCCGACGCGGAATGGACAAGATGTGCGCGCATCGAGCGCGAGATTTTTTGGGGTGAGCCGCGAAACAACCGTGAAATGCCCGATATTTCGGGCAATTTCGCGAGCTCGCGGCGCGTCAGCTCGCGAGTGGCAGCTCGACCACGAAGCGCGCGCCGAGCGTGAACGCCGGGTCGAGCGCGATGGTTCCACCGACCGCTTCGACCAGACCACGACAGACCGCGAGGCCGAGCCCCGTCCCTTTGCCCACCTCTTTGGTCGTGACGAACGGCTCGAACAAGCGCTCGCGAACCGCGCCGTCGACGCCGGGCCCGTTGTCTTCGACCGTGAGGCTGACGCTTTGTTCGGCGCGCGCGGCCGTGACACGGATCCGTCCGCCGCCTGGCAGCACGTCGATCGCGTTCAAGAGCAAATTCAAAATCAGCTGCGTGAGCTGCTCGGCCGCGAGCGCGACCGGCGGCAAACCTGCGGACACCTCCATGTCGAGCTCGATGTCACGCATGGCCTTTTGTGGCGCGATCAGCGCGGCCGTGTCGGCCACGGCCTCGGCAACGTCGCCGCGCCCGGCCGCTGCTTCGCGTCGCTCGCCCGGCCGCGCGAACTGCAAGAGATCGCGCAAGATGCGATTGATGCGCTCGGTCTCCTTGCGCATCCGCTGGAGGAAATCATGCTGCTCGCTCGGCTCGAGCCCGCCCTCGAGCAATAAATCTTCCAGCCCGAGGAGCGCGGCGATCGGATTTCCCACTTCGTGCGCGAGGCCCGCGGCGAGGCGACCGACCGAAGCGAGCCGCTCGGAGCGAATCAAGCGATCCTGCGCCTCCCTCAAGCTCAACGTGGCGCGCTCGACCTCGTCGATTTTGGCGCGCAAAGCTTCTTCTTCGCGAATCAAGCGCTCGGTCATGATGTGCAAGTTGGCGCCGAGCTCGACCAACTCGCGCGCGCCGCTCTGCGGCACCGAAAAGCTGCGCGCGCCCAGCGCGACGCGCTCCGCTGCGCGCGCCAGCTGATCGAGCGGCCTGACGATCAGGCGCGTGAGCGCAAAATAGGCGGCAACGAGCAAGCCCAAGCCGACGAGCAGCGAATAGAGTCCGAGCAAACGCACGAGCGGGGCCGCGCGTGCTGCTGCGTCGTCCGTGCGCAAGATCGCGGCGACGGTGCCGTCCGCGCTCGGCACGATCACCTCGAGCGCCGAGCGCTGCTCGAGCTCGATGACCATCTGCCGGCCGGGTGATACCGTGCGCGGCAACAAATCGACTATGTACGGCTCGCCTGCGCGCGCCACGGGTCGGCCGTTCGCGTCGTACAAACCGATCGCCGCGACGCCTTGCGCGCCAACTTGTGCGCCGAGCAAGCTCAGCATTTCATCCGGTGTGCGATGCGCGCGCGCCTCTGCCACGTGACCGGCGACCGCGCGCCCCAGCGCTTGCGCGTGCGTCGCGCGCACTTGTCGCAAGCTGAAGCTTGCATAAGTGGCCACGGCGTAAAACAGCGGCACGAATGTCAGCAGCAGCAAGCCACCTAGCAAGAGCAAGATCTGTAGCCGCAAACCGGCGCGCACACGGCTAAGCTATCCGACCTTCGCGCACAGTCGCGATTTCTCGCAGACTCGCAGAAAAATCCCTGAAAAGTAGGCCTTTCGCCGCGGGCTTTGATACCCCAAAAGCGAGATGGATCCGCTCGTGCGCTCGGCCCTTTGGGTGCAGCAACTGATCACGAAGAGCTCGGGCCTGGCGTTGAGCTTCGCGCTGGGCGGTTATCTGATCTACTGGTCGGTCGAGCCGCCGCCGCCTGCGTGGAACGTGCTCGCGACGTCCGTGCTCGTCGTCTCGCTCGGGTACCGCTTATCGAAGCGACTGAAGAGCCTGACGCCCGAAGAGACCACGCGCCTGGATCTCGAGCTCTTCACGCACTTGGTGGTGCTGGCGTACGGCGCGATCTTGCACACGCCGGGCGGGCTCGACGGACCGTACTACCCAGCGGTTTACGCGCTGGTGATGATCTGCGCGAGCTTCGCGCGCCCCGTCGCTGCCGTCGGCACGATTGCTTTTGCGGTGCTCACCGAGGCTGCGCTGAATTTCATCGCCTGGGGCGGGCGTGATTCGGATCGGTTGCTGCCGCACGCCGCGCTGCTCGGCGTGTTCGCGTTCTTGAACATGCTGGTGTTCCGCGCCGAAATCGCGCGCATTCGCGCGCTCTCGCGCCAACGCATCGAGACCGAGCTGCGCAAGATGAAAGACGCCGCGCGCTCCTATCGCTTGCTCGGCGCGCCCAGCGCGGCCGGCGAACGCGCGAGCGTGTCGAGCCCCGAAGCCGAGGAGCGCCTCTTGCGCTCGGGCGTCGACGAGATTCATCAGGCCGTAGAGTTCGCGCTCACGTTGCTCTGCCGCACGCTCGGCCTGCGCACCGCGATCTTGCTCGGGCTCGACGCCAATCAGTCGCAGCTCCACATCCAAGAGCTCTCGAGCTGCGAGGATGCGATCGCGCCGGGTCCGTTTAGCGCGAAAGACGGCATTTTCGGCGCCAGCTTGGCCAAAGGCTCGCTGCTCGCGATCGCTGGACCGAAGGCGGGCGCGCACGTGCCGTACTACACGCGCAAACCCGCGATCGGCGCAGTCTGCGCGACCCCGCTGCTCGATCACGGCAATCCGCGTGGGCTCTTGGTCGTGGATCGCGAGTCACGCGAGCCATTCACGCCGGAAGAAGAAGAAACGCTGCGCGCCGCCGCCCACTTCGTGCGCCGCGCGATCGAGAACGAGCGCGTGTTCGTGCAGCTCGATCGCGCGAAGGTCGAGCAAGGCAAGCTGTACCGAGCGGCCAACGCGCTCGCCGCCGCGACCACCGAAGCGCAAGTGATCGAAGCCGGCGTGAGCGGCGCCCGTGAGTTCGCGGCGTTCGACTTCGCCGTCGTCACCCTGTTCGACAAGACGGCAAACGAGCACGAAATCTGCGCCGTCAGCGGTGAAGGCGCCGAAGCCCTCGTCGGCCAGCGCTTCAAGCACAACTCCGGCTTGGTCTCGATGGTCGTGGCCAACCGGCACGCGCTGCCGTATCGCGGCGACTACGATCCCGCGCGCCAAACCGTGTTCACACGCCGGCTCGCGCCGCCTGCGATGCCCTCGCTCTTGGTGCTGCCGCTGCTCGTGCACGAGCGCGCGCTCGGCACGCTCGTGCTCGGCTCGAATCGTCGCGCCGCGTTCGGCGACTCGGTTCGCCCGACGCTCGAAATCTTGGCGAGCCACGTCGCCGTGTCACTCGCGAACGCGCGCATGCTCAAGCGCCTCGAAGAGCTCGCGACCATGGACGGCCTCACGGGTCTGTTCAACAAGCGCGCGCTGCAAGAAGTCGCCGGACAGAAACTGAAGAGCGCGCAGCGCTTCAAAAAGCCGCTTTCGCTCCTAGTTTGCGACATCGATCACTTCAAGAAAGTGAATGACACCTACGGCCACGACGTCGGCGATATCGTGATCAAGGGCTTCGCGGATGTGCTCAAACGCGTGAAGCGCGACACCGACGCCGTCGGTCGCTTCGGCGGCGAAGAGTTCGTCATCGTGTGCGAAGAGACGGACGATCGCGGCGCGCTGCTCCTCGCCGAGCGCATTCGCACCGAGCTCGAAGCCACCAAGTTTCACACCGAGCTCGGCTCGGTCAGCGTCACTTGCTCGATCGGCGTCGCGCCGTTCCCGACCGCGGGGCAAACCTGGGAAGCGCTCTTCAAAGCAACCGACGAAGCGCTCTACGCTTCGAAGCGCGGGGGCCGAAATCGCGTCACGATCTGGTCGTCGAAGCTGCAAGGCTGCGCCGCCTGAGCGCGAAGCGCATCAAACCAAGCGAAAGCCCATGTGCGCCGCCCGCGCAGCGGCGCCATCCGCGTCGTCGCGATCACCGATGACCAAACAACCTTCGACCCTGACGCCGAGCAGCTTCGCGGCGCGCTCATAGCCTTCAGGATCGGGCTTCAGATTGCGGGGGCTGTTCTTCTCTCCGCTCGCGACCACGACGTCGAATAGATCCTCGGCGCTGAGCGCGCGCAGCTTGCGCTCGGCCGGATAATCGCTGACGAGCGCGGTTTTGCCGCCTTTGGCGCGGAATGCGCGAATCTCGTCCAGCAAGCTCGCGCGCGGAAATCGGGCAATCCATTTGCACGGGCGCTCGATCATCCAGTCTCGCACCGTTGCTTCGACACGCGCGGGCTCGACGCTCAACGCCGCCGCCGTGCGCGCGATCTGCGCCGCGAACGGCGTCGCGTGCGCGTTTTCGAGCGCGGTCCCGGCGACGAGCTCGGCGCGCAACGCCTCGTGCTCATGCCGAAAGCGACGCAGCGTTTTGATCGCACCCCAACCGAAAAGCCCCAGCTCTGCCGCCATCGCCCAGCGCACCCAGCGCTGCGTGTAGAGCGTGCCGTCGAGATCGACCAACCAAGCGTCGTAAGAAGCCACGCGCGCTTTTAACGCGAAAAGCCGCGGGCGAACATCACTTGCGAGTCAGATCGCGAGCGGTGTCTGGAGCGGACGGCCGAGCACGGTTTCCTCGTGATCCTTGCCCAGCGCGAGCGCCGCGCTGCCGTTGTCACCGAAGTGTTGCGCCGGCACGCCGAGCCCGCCGAGCAAGCTCAAGAATAGACCGGCGAGCGGCTCGTTGTGAGGCACGCGCAAATGCCGGCCCGTCGGCAACGCGCCCGAGAGCCCGCCGCCGACGAGCACCGGCAAGTTGTAGTGCGAGTGGGTATCGCCGTCTTCGATCTCACTCGAGAAAAACACCGCGCTGTGATCGAGCAAGCTGCCATCGCCCTCGTCGACCGCGTCCATCTGACGCAGCAAATAGGCGAGCTGCGCCACTTCCCACGTATCGATCTTCTGCAGCTTCTCCAGGTTTTCTGGGCGTTTCTGGTGATGTGAGATGTCGTGATGACCGCCGTGCACGCCCAAGAATTCGTACGAGCGCGGGCTGCCGCCGTTGCCGAGCATGAAGCTCACGACGCGCGTCATGTCGCATTTCAACGCGAGCACGGTGAGGTCGAGCATGAGCCGGACGTGTTCGGCGTAGGGCAAGCTCGGCGGCGGCTCGCTCGGCATCGCGCACGCTAGGTTGCTCCCGTGCACGCGCTGCTCGAGCTCGCGCACGCCCGTCAGATATTCGTCGAGCTTCAGCTGGTCGCTGCGCGAGAGTTGACGCGAAAGTCCGCTCGCTTCACCACGCACGTAGTCGAGCACGCTCGAGCGATCGCGCTTGCGGCGCTCGCGTTCCGCGGCCGAAAGCTTGTTGTTTTCGCCCTCGAAAAGCGCGGAAAATGCTGCCTCCGGGCTCGTAATCTTGGGCAACGGTTGTGACTCCGAAGCCCAGGAGATGTTGCGCACGTACGCGCAGCTGTAGCCTGAGTCGCAATTACCGACGCCAGAACCGCTGTCGATGCCGTACTGCAGCGAGGCAATGCGCGTCGCGCGGCCGAGCGCGCTCGCCGCCACTTGGTCCATACTCGTGCCGTTGCGAATGCCCGCGCCGTCGGTCTTGACCACGTGCCGACACGTGAGAAAGCCGGCCGTGCCCGCTGCGTGATCGCCCGGGCCGTCGGGATGCGCGGGCGCGTTCGCGAGCCCACTCAACACCAGCACCTTGCGCTTCACGTCAGCGAGCGGCGCGAGAATGGGCGTGAGCTCATAGTCGGGCCCGGTGCTCGCCGGCGTCCACGCGGCCGTGTGAATCCCATTCGGCACGTAAAACGCGACGAAACGCTTGGGCGAAGCGCTCTTCGCGTGCGCAACTTTCGGCGCAAGGCTGGCGAGCCAAGGCAACGCGACGACGCTCGCAGCGCTCCGCAAAAATCGGCGTCGCGGAAATTCATTTCGATTCACGGCTGAGCCTCCTCGAGCTTCGGCGCTTCTCCACGTCGATAACGAAAACCGCTGCTCTCTACGATTTCGGCGATCAGCTCTGGCAGAGAGAAACCGCGGCCGCCGAGATCCTTCATCAGTCGATCGAGCTCGGTGCGATCGCTCGCTTCGAGCCCGCGACCGAGCGCGTACGTGTACAGCTTCTCCGCGACGCACGCGGGAAAACGCGGATCGTGCGCGATCGTGCGCGCGAGATCGTCCGGTCCGTTGAGCACCGTGCCGTCCGGCAAGATGCCGCGTACGTCCACCGGCGCGCCCTGATCGGCGGCGCGAAAACGACCGACCGCGTCGTAGTTTTCGAGCGCGAGCCCGATTGGATCGAGCGCGTCGTGACACACCGCGCACTCCGGCTTCTCGCGATGCGCTTTCAACACTTCACGCAGTGATGCTTTCGAAAAATCACGATGCGGGATCTGTGGCACGCCGGGCGGAGGTGGCGGTGGTTCCGAACAGAGCAATTGCCCGAGCACCCACTTGCCGCGCTTCACGGGTGAGCTGCGGTGCGGCAGTGACGTCACCGTGAGCAGTGAACCTTGGCGCAAGAGTCCGCCGCGTTCCGCGCTCGTGAGCTCGACCTTCGCAAACTCGGCGCCAGGGTGGAGATCGAGTCCGTAGTACGCGGCCAAATGATCGTTCAAATAACTGAAGTGAGCGCCGAGCAGATCTTCGACGGGCAGCGGATGATGCAGGAATTCGCCGAAAAACAGCTGCGTTTCGCGCGTCAGCTCGCCGCGAGTGCGATCGTCGAAGCCGCTCAGCGTCGAGTCGACTTGATGATCATCGAGCGCGCGCAAGAGCAGCCACTGGCCCGCGAAGTCATCGACCAGCGCGCTCGAACGCGCATCGGCGAGCATACGCTCGGTTTGCCGCGCGAGCCCCGACGTGCGCTCGAGCTCGCCGCTCTCGGCGGCGCGAAAGAGCTCCGCGTCGGGCATGGAGCTCCACAAAAAATAAGATAAGCGCGACGCGAGCTCATAGCCGTTCAAACGCCGTACGATCGGCGAGCTCGGCGACGCGTCGAGCTCCGGGCGAAACAGAAAATAGGGCGAGAGCAAGATCCCGCGCAGCGCGAGCTCGATGCCGCGCTCGGGATTCTCACCAGCATCGATCGGCACGTGCGCCAGCCGCAACAGGCGCTCGACCTCTGCCGCGGCGACTGGCCGACGAAACGCGCGCCGCGCGAGGTGTTCGATGATTTTTCGTACGCACGGATCACCTCCGCGCGCGGGATCGCAGATCAGGATGCGCGCGCGTCGCGCCTCCGCTTCGGCACGCGTATCGAGCGGCCCTTCCACGCTCACGAAGTCGATCAGCAAGTTGCGATCGAGCCGCAGCTTCGCGTCGGAAGCATCATTCAAGAACCAGATCTCGACCGTGTTTTCACCGGCCCCGAGCGACACTTCGCGACTGAAATCACCCGGCGCGCCCGCGACGTTCGGCACGTCCGTCGTCAAGAGCTCGCGGCCCGCGACGGCCACGCGCATGCGTGCGGGCTCGGTTCCGAATTGCTCGCCCCAAGCGCGCACGTTCACGCGATAGCGCCCGTGCGCCGCGAGCTCGAATTTGACGGGCAAGCTGCCGGTGCTGCCGGCGAGGTTGAACGCGGTCGCGCGTCGTCCACCAGCGGGGCTGCGCATGTTCTCGCCTTCGATCTGTTGTTTGCTCGAGGGCGGAGGCAACGGCGCGAGCGCTTCGGCAGCGAGCAGCGCAGCAGCTCGCTCGTACATCTGGAACTGGAGCGGCGAGATGCTGAGCACGCCCGCGTTGTTGTCGAAACCGAAGGCGTGATCGTCGTTCGGAAATAACTTGGCTGGCTCGAGCTCAGTGCCGAGCAGCTCGTGCACGGTGCGGTCGTACTCGGAGCGATTGAGCCGATGCAGGATCGCGTGGCCCGGATCCTCCGCCGAATTCGGCGTGACGCGCTCGCCCACCCACGGCTCGAGCCGAGGCGCGCTCGCGCACGCGGCGAGAGCGCACGCAAGCAGCAGGTAACGCAGCTTCGTTCGGACGACTCGCACGGCGCGTTCGCATTCTAGCTGCATCACGCGCGCGAACCATGATTAATTCCGGCCAATGCGAGTGCTGGTGACCGGAGCCGCGGGCGCGATTGGCAAGCCGGTGTGCGAGTACCTCGCACAACACGGGCACGACGTGCGGCGCTTCGATCGCGTTTCGTGCGGCGAACACTCGGTGACCGCTGACATCGCGGATGCAGCAACCGTGCTCGAAGCGTGCGCGGGAATGGATGGCATCGTGCACCTCGCCGCGACGCCGGACGATGCGCCGTTCCTCGAGCTCGTCTCTCCGAACGTGATCGGTTGTTACAACGTGCTCGACGCAGCGCGAAACTGCGGCGTGAAGCGCGTCTTTCTCGCGAGCTCGGTGCAAGTCGGTTGGAGTCAGAGCGAGGATGCGCGGCGCAGCGCCGCGACTGCCACACCGCGCAATCACTACGCGCTGCTCAAGCTCTGGGCCGAGCAAATGGCGGAGATGTACTGCCGCGAGCACGGGCTCTCGGTCGTCGCGGGGCGCATCGGTTGGATGGTGCGCGATGAGCGAGAAGCGCGCGCCATTCGCGAGCGCCGCATGACGCAGCACTACATCAGTCGGCGCGATGTCGCGCACTTCATCGAGCGCGCGCTGGTCGCGCCGAGCCTCCGGTTCGCGGCGCTGTACGCGATCGGTCCGGATGGAAGCAAAGCGTACGATCTCGAATCGCCCAGAAAATTGCTGGGTTTCGAGCCCGAGGAGGCCTTCCCCGCAGGGCTGCCGTTCGAGCTGCCGCGCGAGTGAACGGGCTCAAGCGCGGGCGGGCAAGAGCTCGCGCACGGGGCCGACGGACGTAATTCGGCCTTCGCGCATCAGCGCGACGCTTTGCCCCAAGCGACGTGCGAGCTCGACGTCGTGAGTCACGAGCACGACCGGGATCGGCGCCGCGTTCGCGTGCTCAGCGAGCTCCGCCGCGAGCTCGCCGGCCAAGTCGTGATCGAGCGCGGAGAACGGCTCGTCGAGCAAGAGCGCGTGCGGCTCGCTCGCGAGCGCCCGCGCGAACGCGACGCGTTGCGCTTCACCACCCGAAAAAGCACCTGGCTTTCGCGCGAGCAAATGCCCGACGCGCATTCGCTCGAGCCA